>ENA-OPRU01000611-OPRU01000611.1-human-gut-metagenome-genome-assembly--contig:-NODE-611-length-23623-cov-8.367532_pt1 | contig 23623 bp, 26 predicted proteins | sample MGYA00241897_ERZ501888 | MGnify/ENA primary metagenome ERZ501888 (study PRJEB25962, sample SAMEA2042398) | human gut metagenome | biome: human gut; feature: human-associated habitat; material: faeces... | reverse complement strand
CAAACCGGAATTCCACCGGCTTGACTACACACCCTTAGCTGGGCGCACAACTGGAATTTATCTTTTCTTATATGTCACCACAACTCCAACCACCGAAGTCAAAAAAACAATCGGTGCGAGTCTTACAAACAAGAATTCAAACCCATGCAGTATTGTTCCTGCCACTGCCAACTCAGGATCATTGTAATTCCAATTCAAATAAAAACTATTCGTAGATGCAAGTGCGATAAATATTACCACTATAACCGCACACAATGAAATAAGAATCCATCGAATCGTTTTTACCTTTGTTATACTTCTTTTTGCAAGCTGCAAATTAATAACTTCTAATTTTTCAGAAAGAATCTTTAAATCATCGGTAGTCGGTTCTGCTACAGGTTCTCCAAGTAATTCACTTACAGTAGTATTCAGTTCATTCGCCAAAATAATCAGCATACTGGAATCTGGAACTGACAAACCATTCTCCCATTTTGATACTGTCTGTCTTACTACGTTCAGTTTAATTGCCAGTTCTTCTTGCGACAGCCCTTTTGACTTTCTAATTCTTTTGATATTTTCATTTAGCATAATCTCTGCCTCCTTGTTTTTGATAGCTCAATTCTATATTCAATAGAGCCGTTGCCACAAGCAATACATATTAACATCCGCTTATTCACGGGCTTTTCACAGACAAATCTCGATTTTTCGTTCTCTGCGACTTCCCAATAAATGGGAATTTAACGTTCTCTTTTATGTCTATCAATAAGCAACAAAACAAACATAATAAGCCATATCCCCCATGCGATCCAACAGCCTATTCCTTGATATTGGATATCTATGATTATTCCAATAATAAAAGGAACTGACATAAACATCATTCTTTTTCCATATGCCTTACACATAGCATTCTCATCGTATTTCTTTCGTTCATCCGCTGATTTCATATTATAACCCGACAAGAATTTAGTAGCTTTTCCTTCTGATTTATAAAACCACATTCCAAACAAAAACATAATCACTGCCATCATAAAGTCAAAAACAATATAGAACATATAATACAATTTCTCCTTTCAGCCAATCACTCTTATCTCTTTGAATTTTCTACATTACTCTTCAGCTTTGACAAAACATAGCAAATCAGTATATCCTGACTGCATAAGTAATTGCTTAAAACCAGACATCACTTCTTCTTTTGTATAATTATTATTTTTCAAAAACTCACTATCCTTCTCACTAAGGTATTGGTAGAAAAGAGCTGCTGCCATTACCTCATTTCTGTCTGTATAATCAATGCTATCTAAAAGTATATTCTCTGCTTCGTTAATTTCCCCAGAATCAATCATATCAAGAAAATTTTTCAAATTTTTCCCTGATACTTCATATTTATTTTCTTTTTCAAGTTCAACAGAAACATACTTTTTCCCAAACATTAAAGAAAATAATACTCTTACCATTTCTTTTATCATTCGCATAATATAGTCTTTTTCGTCTGTGAAATACATTTTTCACCTCCATAACTACCGATTTTACTTTGTAACTATGACTTTTCCTTCTGAATCCAGAAGAGGTGTAATAGCCGCTCCATATCCAGATTTCCAACAAAGATAGTTAACCCCAGTCTCCTTATCTACAAGGATTTGGCGAACTCCTTCATCCTTAAGCTGACTTCCGTCTCTAAATGTAACTTCAAATCGTTCTTCTTTCTTTGCCATGTTTATTTCTCCTTTTTTCAAGCGTTAAATTTAAATTTTCCTGTTATACAAACTAGAAATTGGCTATTTCGTTGCAACAATACTTATCCAATGATTTTTTGTATTTGAATACGTTTTTATCTCTGTAAAACCTGCTTCTTTCAAAGCAGCAATGAGTTGATCAGATGTGTAAATCTTCATACCATCAATCAACTTTAAATTCTAATTTGTTTCTATCTTTATTTCTTAATTATACACGGGATTTGAAGCTTTTTCTACTTATCTATTGTTCTAAAATCTCTCTCAAAAAAATAATTAAAAAAATTTATAAAAAATAGGGTGTCAAAAGCCTGAGCAATTCCAAATAAGTGAAGGGAGTAATTCCAATCAACAAAAATGGAACGCCTTCCTTTGAAATTTAAAACTGAATATACAGGTCACTAAGACGTTAATTCTGATGATAGCCACCTTATCGGGTACGCCATAACTTTTGTGGATGCAGAACAGCGAGAACTCCCGGTATGAGTGTCAGGTTGCTCCTGACATGGCGATGACAGTCAGAAAGATAATGATACTTCTCTAAGGAGCTGGCGGAGTACCCGGCAGAGGTTAGAATCCTATGATACAGATCAGCAGTCTGTTCCTTAGTAGCTTCCCATGAGCGATACGCTCGGCAAGGGGTGTTGAGAACAAATGTTGCCACGACCGTTTAGGAAATGAAACGGTCAGGTACATAGTCATTCTACAATGGCTATGAATATTCAGGAAAGGAGGACGCAAGAAGTGTCAAACTGCAAAACGATTGCCATCTGCAATCAGAAAGGCGGAGTAGGAAAGACCACCATTTCGGTCAATCTCGGAATCGGTCTTGCAATGCAGGGAAAGAAAGTATTACTTGTTGATGCAGACCCACAGGGAGATTTAACCACTTGTCTGGGGTGGCAGGATACGGACAGTCTGGGTATCACGCTTCGTATTTGTAACAGCTTTGCTGATTTCAGTGGAAAGCCGAGTTCTGATAATGATATTTAATTGATGGTTTATTCCATACGGGAATAAATCTTCATCAAATCTTTATTTTTTTCTGTTAGGTTATATTTCAGTAAGAAATGAAATGTAGAAGGAAGGATAGTAAAGATGGAAATGATGTTACAGACACAAAATCTATGTAAATATTTTAGAAAACAGAAAGCGGTAAATAATGTTTCACTTAATATCGAAAAGGGACAGATTTATGGACTGCTTGGACCGAATGGCGCTGGTAAATCTACCACATTGAAAATGCTGACCGGTATGATGAAACCAACTGCAGGAAAGATTTACTTTGATGGAAAACTTTTGGATAGGAAAGATTTATCAAAAATAGGAGCGTTAATTGAAAATCCGCCTATTTATGAAAATCTTTCCGCCAGAGAGAATTTGAAGGTAAGACAATTATTGCTTGGTACAGATGAAAACAGAATTGATGAGGTCTTGCAGATTGTATCACTTACAAACACCGGAAAGAAGAAAGCAGGACAGTTTTCTTTGGGGATGAAGCAAAGACTAGGCATTGCAATGGCATTGCTTGGAGAACCGGAACTTTTGATATTGGATGAACCTACGAATGGATTAGATCCAATAGGCATCGAGGAATTACGAGAGCTGATCCGGTCTTTTCCGGAACAGGGAATCACTGTAATTCTCTCCAGTCATATTCTCTCAGAGGTACAGTTACTTGCAGATAAAGTCGGGATTATTTCAGGTGGAATCTTAGGATACGAAGGAGCATTAAAGCAGGGAGATAATCTTGAAGATTTGTTTATGAATGTGGTAAGAAAAAACCAGAAAGCAGGTGAAATCCATGGTTAATATTATAAAAGCAGAACATCAAAAAGCCAAAAGAACCATGCGAAAAAAGTTTATCTGGGGATTTCCTCTTCTTACATTTGTCATGGCATTTATATTTACTCTTGGGATGACAAATGCTTATGCAGAAAGTGTTTGGAACTGGTGGTATACACTTTTGCTGCCGGGGATGATTGCTCTATTTTGTTATCTTTCTGTGGCGCAGGAGAAAAAGATAAAATACTATCATTTAATGACTATTCCCACAGACAGAAGAAAATTGTTGCTGGGGAAAATTATTTATATTGGGTACATGATTTTGTTTTCTAATGTGATTGTGTTTGCAGGAGCAACGCTTGGAGGCTTTCTTCTAACGACACATGTTCCAGTTGGAGGAGCGTTGATTGCAGTATTGTTTCTGACGGTTTCTGAGTTATGGGAGATTCCGGTAGCTTTATTTTTAAGTGAACGATTTGGAATGATTGTAAACCTGTTCGTCTGCCTATTTATTACCGTCAGCGGTGTGGTAATATCACAAACCAGAATCTGGTATGTACTTGTTTCTGCAATCCCTATGCGAATGATGTGCCCGTTGCTTCATGTTTTACCAAATGGACTTGCCGCAGAAGCAGGGAATCCTCTTTTGGATACGGGAGTCATTGTTCCGGGAATGTGTCTCTCAATCATCTGGTTTGTTTTTGTAACGGTTCTGTTTTTGAAATGGTTTGAGAGAAGAGAGGTGAAATAAGATGATTGGAAGATCTCTTAATGCAGACTTGCGAAAGATGAAAGGAACATCTGTGATTCTGGCACACTTACTGATTCCGATTATAACCAGCGTTATATTTTTAATATATTACTTTTTTTCACCATGGAATGAAAATATGAAAGTGATTGCATTTTATCAGGCAATAGGAGCAGGACTTCCGGTACTTATTGGAATTTTTACAGCAAGTGTGATGGAACAGGAACAAAATGCAGGTGATTTTCAAAATCTGTTGTCTTTACCGGATAAACCTGTAGCATTTTTATCGAAACTGTTGATGCTACTGGTTTTGTGTCTGTGCTCTATCCTATTGACAGCAATCATATTCGGAATTGGATTTGGAAGAATCGCATCAAGCGATATCGAAATCATGAAAGGATGTATATTTGCAGCATTGCTGCTGTGGGGAAGCAGTGTTCCACTTTATCTGTGGCAGCTGATTCTGGCTTTTCAGTTTGGAAAAGGGGTATCCATTGGAGCAGGGATTATATCAGGACTAATTAGTGCATTGATGCTTACCGGACTTGGAGATTATGTGTGGAAATATGTATTTGTCTGCTGGACGGGTAGAGTACCATATACTTATCTGCAATCTGTATTGGGAGAAACTAGTGTAGGTGAATGGTTGTCATTCATACCAGGTTGCTTAATATTTACAGGGATTAGTATGGTATACTATTTTTGGTGGGTAAACCACTGGGAAGGAAATAGAATATCGGAATAGAATCGAGGGAAACTATGGCAAAAATACTGGCAGTTGATGATGAACCGGCAATTCTGGAAATGATAGAAAGCATTTTGAATAAGGATGGACATCTGGTTACCAAAGTAAGTAATCCACTGAAACTTAATATGGAAGAATTACATCGTTATGACCTGATTTTACTGGACATTATGATGCCTGGAATTGATGGCTTCGAATTATGCAAAAGAATCAGGGCACTTGTGGATTGTCCGATTTTGTTTCTTACGGCAAAAACGGAGGAAAACAGTCTGGTAAACGGACTTTCTTTAGGAGCAGATGATTATATTTCAAAGCCATTTGGAGTGATGGAACTTCGGGCAAGGATCAATGCACATCTTAGAAGAGAGCACAGGGAACATTCTGTCCGGATGGTTTTGGGGAGGGTCTGTATTCAAATATCTCAAAAGAAACTATTGGTTGATGATAAGGAACTTCCTCTTACGAAAGCGGAGTACGAAATCTGTGAATTTCTGGCTAAAAACAGAGGACAGGTTTTCTCGAAGGAACAGATTTTAGAAGAGGTCTTTGGTTTTGACAGTGAGAGTAATGACAGTACCATTATCACGCATATCAAAAATATAAGAGCAAAATTTGCGGATTATGATTATACACCGATAAAAACAGTCTGGGGGATTGGATATAAATGGGAAGAGTAAAGAGAAGCAATGCACTCAGCTGGATTTTTATGAGATATGTACTGGTCATGCTTGGATCATTAGTAGGTTTGGTGATTGTTGCTTGGCTGCTGCTGTACCTTTTGATTAGTGTGGGCTGTATCTATCCGGCGAATTATGCAGAGCAAAAGATTAATGAAGCATATGATACGATTTTACGTGCGGATAAAGTAACTGCTGAGATGATTCCTGCACTTTGTGATTATGTAATCTTTTCAGAGAATGGAGAGAAAATAGGTGGAGATCTGTCAGAACAATACGAACAGATAGCATGGAATGTTGCAAAGTACGGAAACGCATCCGGGAAATATTTTTATAAAGTAATTGTAAGGGAAAATGAATATGTTGTATTGCAATATCGCCTGACACCTCAATATCATTCAGCTTTTTTGAGGGAGCATTTTATAGGACCACAGAATGTGATGAGTATTATGTCAGTGATTGGAGCGGTAGCGATTATCATCATTCCGTCCATACGTTTTGGAAAAAGAATCAAAAAGCAGATGCAGCCTGTATTAGACGCAATCAGACAAATAAAGGATCAAAATCTGGAATATGAGACATCCTGTTCCGGTATCAAAGAGTTTGATGACTGTTTATCGGCAATCGATGATATGCGAGATGCATTGCGAGAATCTTTAGAAAAGCAGTGGAAAACAGAGCAGGAAAAGAAACAGCAGATGTCTGCTTTGGCGCATGATATTAAAACACCTCTTACGATTGTACGGGGAAATGCAGAACTACTTTCAGAGACTGAACTGACCACAGAACAGAAGAAAAATATCACTTATGTTTTGAACGGCACAACACAGATACAAAGTTATGTAAAACAGTTGATAGATGTCACAAAATCATGGAATTGCAGTGATGTTACCTATACAACGGTGAGGTTAGAAGATTTTTTCGCAGATATAAAAGAACAGGCACTCGGACTGGTAGAAAGCTATCACCAGAAGATAGATTGGAAGGCGGAACAAAGTGATAAAAAGGTAACGATTGCTTATGATCCAATGTTCCGGGCCGTAATGAATGTGATTCAGAATGCAGTGGAGCATACAAAAGAAAATGGAATCATTTATATTGACGCAAAGGAGCAGGATGGCCGGCTGACATTCATTGTGGAGGATAGCGGATCAGGATTTACAAAAGAAGCATTATTGCATGGCACAGAGCAGTTTTTTATGGATGACACAAGTAGAAATGGCGAAGCCCATTATGGGATGGGACTATTTTTTGCAAAAACTGTGGCTGAAAAATATGGTGGAGGTATTAAACTTTCAAATTCTGAAAATACAGGTGGGGCGAGGGTAGAAATATTTTTCCTGAGTAGTCAAGAAACAAGCTAAATAGACCGCAATTAAGCTATGTAAAAGAAATTTTACATGCTTTTATCTAATATGTAAAAGCCTTTTGATAGACATTACTACTACGTTTGCTGTAATCTCATGGAAGAAGGAGGCATACAGAATTATGATAGCTGATAAAATTAAAAATGCTCGTACTATTCTTTATTACATAACTAACGCTCAATGCTCTTTCGGCGGCAGACAGTGTGATTATTCCGGTTCAGGCTCAATATCTGCCAGCAAAAGGAATGACGCAGCTCGTGCAGACGATTTCAAGGGTAAAGAAGTATATCAATCCGGATATTAAGATTGATGGAATACTTCTGACTCTCGTAGACAGTCGGACTAATCTTGCTAAAAGTACGGTGGAAGCTCTGAGGGAAAACTTCGGGAATCATATTAAGATGTACCGGACATCTATCCCAATCGGAGTAAAAGCCGCAGAAGCTTCTTCAAAAGGCAAGAGCATTGGAGCATTAAAACAAGTATTTAAGGCAGAGGGCAGACCGTGACAGCAGATAATGCTTATCGTTCCCCCCTTCTCACACTCTACCCCCTATAACCTACAGTTTACCTGCTGAAAATATATATTCTATCTCCATATTTATAACTATCTCATAAAGTTATGGTTATCTATAAGAACCAGTCGTACAGTTGGAAAAGTACAGGAGGTTCTGGTACGATAAAAATTTAGCTTTCTTCTTCGGCAGGTATTGGAAGAACAACAGGGATAAAAATGCAATAAAAGTTGGACGCACTGTGGATAACCGGTGCGTTCGTTTTGTTTAAGGAGGAAAAACGAATGGCAAAATTAAAAATCAAGAGAGCTGTGTCGTTTGTGATGGCAACAGTTCTCAGCCTTGGAAAAGACTTTTCGAAACTGCAGATTGCTTTTACAAGTAATCTTGGAACGAATGCCGGAGTTATGGCAGCAAATGGACTGGGCTATCCGGTATCCATCGAAGGTGCTGCAAAGTATTGGCGGGAGGATATTCTTGTACAGCGAAGAATTTCTCCTGAAATCACAACAAGTACTGTGATTGCCTGGAGACGAAACATTCCATATTCTCTGGCGGTCAGTAAAATGATAGAAGAAATAAATGCTTTTCAGGCATAGAATGGAATTCAATATAAGCATTAGACATAATAAAACATCAGGTATAAAATAGATGTATAAGAGAAATTCAAATCTTATACATCTATTTTTATACGAAAAATTCGCAAAGAAAGGGGATTTTTATTATGAGTAAAAATTTAGTCGCATTTTTCAGTGCAAGCGGGACAACAAAAAAAGTAGCAGAAATGATTGCAGAGGAAGCAAAAGCGGATTTATTTGAGATTGAGCCAAAAGTTTCATATACAAAGGCTGATCTTGACTGGATGAATAAAAAATCCCGCAGCAGTGTGGAAATGAGTGATAAGAAATACAGACCGGAGATTATGAAGAAAAAGATGGATATGAGTTCTTATGACGAGATCCTTCTGGGATTCCCTAAAATGGAGTACAGTTTATAGTAGTGTATAGCGTGTACCAAGTTATAATTATGGGGTTGAAAATAACAGTATACACAGATAATGTGGAAAAATGTGTATGACGTTTATATAGAAAATAACATTGAAAAAGAAATTCAAGAATGGGTAAATTCATTAAATTTAAAATAGAATAATAATTACATGAGTGACAGAAGATAAGAATCTGAATTCCCTGTCACTTTTATATTATTTGATAAGAAAAAAGAACTGGTTTATATCCGATAAGAATATAGACTGGTTCTTATTTTTAATATGCTATTATATACACAGGGAGTCGGGGAATGTCGAACTATAGCAAGCCGGAAAAGAAAGCATTGATATCGGTATGAAAGAGTTTTGCAAGTGCAACTAATTCAGATGCCTTAATGTTCATGCGATTTGTTTCCAGTTTGGCATAGGTACTTTTGGTGATGGAGATACCCATAAGATTTAATTTTGCAACTACTTGGTCTTGAGTCATATTGTTTTTATATCGAATTGCTTGGATATTTTTACCAATATCCATATCTGGTCTAATCTTTTGCATAATGATGAACTCCCCTTATAAAATAAAAAGTTTCGTAATACAGAAACATATATATTGATTCTAAAGAATTTAAATTTTATAATGTTTCGTAATAAGGAATTATTTTTAACAGGAAGAGGTAAAAGTATAATGGATGTGGAGATGGAAAAGAGAAAATTTTTAAATCTATGTGGCAAAAGAGATCGAGCATTATTGTCAGGTGAAAAAAGAATGACATTGGGGGATATGGAACGATTGACATATCTGACAGAATTTTTTGAACTGGAGAACTATGGAATCGCCTTATGGAAAGAATTTGGTGATGATGTAAAAGAGCCATTTGAAGCGATGATGAAAATGTTAGATGAGCCGGAGTGCATAGAAGATCGATGGCTTGATGACGAAGCAAAAGGGGAAAAGTGGTTGTTAGAATTTCAGGAACTGGCATTAACGGAAGAATACAGGGAATGGATTCGAAATTATATCGATAAAAAATATGAAGAAAGAGGATTACCATATCCGACAGGAGCAGACTTCGATTAAGAGGTCTGCTTTTTTCTGGTCTTTTGGGAGGTGATAAGAGGTGGAAGTAAGTATTTATGAACTCTTGGCGGCAGCAAGAGAATCGGCTAAATCTGATTATATAAAAGGGGACAGCATTTTGTGTGAGAAGAGATTTCATCCAGATACCCATTACATGATGGAAATGGAGCTGTTAGAAAATGATAACAGGCTGGGAGAAAAGGGGAATTATATACGGAAGTTTTTGTCAGAACCGGAGTATCTTCCCATTTTACAAAAGCAGGAAAAACATCTCATAAAAATAAAAAGACAGGCAATTGTTCAAAAAGGAAACTTGCGATATATCCCTCCCCCGGACAGGACGAACCGCCGCCGGGAGAGGGATCTTTTATAACCGGCTGGGAAGGAACAGTAGTGTTCCTCTGGCGATAGTGGTATAAAAAAGCCAGATTTTCCGCAGGTTTTGGGACACTGGAACATAGAAAAGTGTTCACGAATGGCACTTTTGCAACGATCCGTTGCAGCAGTGAAAGCATTTTTGACCTTACGTTAAACAGAAAAATGAAAGGATGTGATTGCGATAATCATAGGAATTGATCATGGCTATTATGCAATAAAAACAAGACAAGTGTCTTTCCCAAGTGGAATTATTAGGTATGATTACGAGCCGTATACCATGCAGAATGTTCTGCAGTATCAGGGAAAGTATTACGTCTGTGGTACAGGGAGACAGACACTGGTAAAAAATAAAACGTCCAATGATAATTATTATCTGCTGACGTTGGCAGCCATTGCAGAAGAAATCAAGCATCGGAAAGTGGAACGAAAGACAGAGGTAATTCTGGCTGTCGGACTTCCGCTTTCAAGTTTTGGAAGAGAGAAACAGGGATTCAGGGAGTATCTGTTGCGGAAAGAGCAGCCAGTGCGATTTTTATATGAAAGTGAGTTATATGAGATAACAATAAAAGATGTGAAACTGTTCCCACAGGGATACTCTGCGCTTGCTCTGCATCCAGAGTATCTGAAGAATGAACCGTCTGTTCTGCTTGTTGATATTGGTGGCTGGACCGTTGACCTTATGAGGCTGGACAATGCTGTTCCGAATGCAGCAACGTGCAGGAGTCTGGAGCTTGGAGTGATCCGATGTATTGATGAGACAGCAGAACAGGTGCGTAGAAATACCGGACTGTCTGTAACAGAAACTCAAATTGAGCGTGTGCTTCGGGGGGAATCTTGCAGTATGGCAGAGGAGGCCAGACGGATCATACAGGAAAGCGGACGGAAATATATAGAAAGAATACTGTCTGCGGTGACAGAATCTGGGTTTGATCTCCGGGCAGTACCAACCGTATTTATGGGTGGAGGCTCCGCAATTTTAAAACGCCACGTGACCGCACAGGACGCGATTTGCCGCCCCGTTTTTATAGAGGACGTCCATGCCAACGCAACAGGGTATGAACGGATTGTAGAGCAGATGTGGGCGAGATGACACGTCCGGTATATTCGTTCCGCCCAAACCTGAAAAATCCAGAACACCAGAGGGCATGGGAGAAATTTCAAAGTGTTCCAGAAGGGCAGAAAAGCCAGTATCTGGTTCAGGCAATTCTGGAAAAAGAGGATCGGAAATGGCTGGAAGAAGTCATTCAAAAGACGATAAAAGAAAGTGTTCAGGAATTAGGAATATGTGGCACTACGGAACAATCGACAACGAAACTATCATCGGAAGAAATACCAGATCAGATGATGGATTTTCTATCTCAAATGGAAAATTTGTAAAGGGGGTGAGGCCTATGATTGCACGATACATACATTGTTGGATCTGCTAGGGGTAAGGCAAGAAATGCATCGATATCTTTGGTGGGTATTGTGAATAGCTTTCCATGCGGCTTTGGAGTATGTTGTGTGTAGCAAAAGTGAAAGGAGAAAGGTTATGGCAGAGATGAAAAATATCTGCGGAAAGATCCCGATGGACTTACATGAGAAAGTAAGAGAAGAGATTGAACTCACAGAAAGCAGCACACAAAAATTTTTACAACAGGTCATTGAAGAACATTTCAACAGAGTGGAAGGAAAAGGAGAAATAAGCATGGGAGCAGTAAGAACAGTAGCAGTACAGGTATCAGAGGAATTATTCCAGAGATTAAAAGTAGTCATCGGAAAGAAACACATGAAACAGAAAGACTTCTTAATTCAGATTATAGAAGAAGCACTGGAAAAGGTAGAGGTCGAATGGCAAAGCAAAGAGCAGCCTGAAGAATCCGAACAGACAACTGGAGAATTGGGAACAGAAGAAACTCAACCGGAAGAAAGAACTGAGCCGGAAAGGGAAAGTGAACCAGAAGAGGAAGCCGAACCGGATGGAGAAAGTGAACCGAAAGAGGAAAACAAACCAGAAGGGGAAAGTGAACCGGAAGAGGAAACTGAACCAGAAAGAGAAACTGATCTGGAAGAAGAAACCAAAGCAGAAGAACCAACAGAATGGTAACCAATTGATACAGAATAACGAAGGGCGGTATGAGAAATCATGCCGCCTGTTTTTATCAGCAAAAAGGAGGTTGATAGCCGCAACCATTCAATTTTTTGATCTCTTTAGCGGAATCGGGGGATTCCGTGAAGGCTTAAGACGGGCAGGAAACTTTGTCTGTGTCGGACATTGCGAGGTGGATACTTATGCGGATAAGAACTACCGATTGCTGTTTGATACAGAAGGGGAGTGGTATTGTAATGACGCAAGAACAATCGAACCAGAACGAATGCCAGATTTTGATTTACTCTGTGCAGGATTTCCTTGCCAGGCATTCTCTATCGCCGGAAAGCGAGAAGGATTTGCTGACGCAAGAGGAACTCTCTTTTTTGAAATTGCCCGGATTCTTGAAGCTAAAAGACCCTCATATTTTATCCTTGAAAATGTTCCCGGTTTGTTATCGCATGACAAAGGCCGGACGTTTTGCACTATCCTCAGTACGCTTTCTGAACTGGGGTATCATGTCGAATGGAAAGTGCTTAACAGCAAGGATTTCGGAGTCCCCCAAGCGAGAAAGCGGGTGTATATTGTCGGATATCTTGATTTCCGATGTGCCGGAAAAGTATTACCTGAACCAGAAACAAATGGAGCAGCTCTTGTTCAAATCAGGGCAGGAAGTCAGGGAAAAAGAGTCTACAGTCCAAAAGGATTAAGCTGTACCCTGACATCACAGGCTGGAGGAATGGGTGGAAAGACAGGATTATATGATGTGGGTGTTCCAATTAAAGAAAATACAAAGCTCGGCTACAAACTTGCAAGAGAGGGTGACAGCATCGATTTAGGCTATGCGAATCTTAACAGCAGGAGAGGAAGAGTCGGACATCAGATTGCACATACCCTGACTACAGGTATTCAACAGGGAACACTTCATTTTGTAGATTTGTCACCGCCGCCATTGGTAACAGAACATTGCAGATGTCTGAATACCAGACAATCAGGAATTCATAATCACAAAGGAGAATGTTCCGGTGTATTAAGGGAAGAAGGGGCAAGAGCAGTCCTTACACCAGCCAAAGAAAATGTCCGTCAGAACGGCAGACGTATGAAAGAACCAGAAGAACCGATGTTTACAATTACTGCAACCGATCGTCATGGCATCTTGTATCACGGCAGAATAAGAAGGTTAGTTCCGAGGGAATGTTTGCGACTGCAGGGTTATTACGACTGGCAGATTGATAAGATCATAGACAGCACTTCTGACGCACAGCTTTATAAACAGGCTGGAAACGGAGTAACTGTCAATGTTATCGAGGCAATTGGCAGATTGTTACAAAAGGCAGACTCCGAACTCAACACACAGGAAGTGTCTGAGAAAGGAATTCATTAGGCATGATCGGTATAAAAGACCAATACTTTGGCACAGAAATCGAAATGACAGGGATTACCAGACAACGTGCTGCAGAAGTTGTTGCTGAAATGTTTGGAACAGAAGCATATTATGACGGCACTACTTATGGAGTCTGGTCAGTGATAGATCTGGAAGGAAAAAAGTGGAAATTTATGTCTGATGGGAGCATTTATACACAACGGAAAGTATACGGTCGAATTGTAGACGCAGGTGGAGAATATTCAACAGAAATGGTATCTCCGAAATTATCCTATGATGAAATGGGAAAGTTACAGGAAGTAGTACGCTGTCTGCGACAGCATGGAGGTTTTGTAAATGAGTCCTGTGGTCAGCATGTTCATGTAGATGCATCGAATCATACACCGCAAAGCCTGAAAAATGCATTGACAATTATGTATGCAAAGGAAGATATCCTGTTCAAAGCTCTGAAAGTGCAGGAGAGAAGAGCAAATAGTTATTGTCAGAGGGTGCAACCGGAGGTATTGGAGAAAATCCGAAAAATACCAAATAGGTCAATCACTATGGACCGAGTAAGAAATGTCTGGTATGGAGGCAGGGATAGAAGTCACATCCATTATGATGATACCCGTTATTATGCTCTGAATCTTCATGCTGTGTTTTCCAAGGGAACTTTGGAATGGCGTTGTTTTGAAAGCACACTTCATGCAGGAAAGGTAAGAGCAAACATTACATTGGCATTAGCCATTTCCGCACAGGCGATCAATCAGAGATCTACACAGATGAAAAAGACACTGATATCAGAAAATCCGGCATTTACATTTCGTACATTTTTATTGAGACTTGGGTTAATTGGAGATGAATATAAAAATGTCCGAAAACATCTGCTGGCAAATCTGGATGGTGATCTTGCGTGGAGATATGATAAAAGCACGTATGAGTGTCTGAAGAAAAATCAAAGGACAGAAGGAGTCAGATAGAGGTGAGAAAGAATGGAAGATAGATATTACTTCGCTTATGGCAGCAACATGAATCTGGAGCAGATGAAGTACAGGTGTCCGGCTGCGGAAGTTGTGGAAAATGTCCGGCTTGAAGATTATCGGCTGGCATTTCGAGGAAGGGCTCCGGGCAATGGAGTAGCAACGGTACTGCCGGAAAAGGGAAACTATGTCGAAGGAGTCTTATGGAAAATTACAGAAGCGTGTGAGAAGAGTCTGGATTTTTATGAAGGATTCCCAAGTTTTTATGGGAAAGAATCAATTCGGGTAAAAAATCAGGATGGTGTGGAGAAAGAGGTGTTTGTATATATTATGAACGCTCCGCACAAAGATGTTCCGGCAAGACCATCGAAGTTTTATCTGGATGGAATTCTGGAAGGATATAAGGATAACCAGATTCCAACAGAGTCTGTCATGGAAGCGGTGAAGCGTACCAGACAGGAAGTGAAAAAAGGAAAAAATCGATATACAAGATAAAACGTACCGCAGAGGAAACATCTTCTGCGGTATTTAATTAAAAAATCTATCTGTAATAGGAAGGAAAAGCACATGAAGGTTAGAAAATTAAAGACCAGAATTGCTGCTTTTGGACTGGCTGTCCTGATGGGCGTCAGTACCTTGAGCAGTGCGAATGCGTTTGCGGCCGAACGGACAGGCTCGGAACAGCAGACGGAAGTACAGGCGGTAACAAGCCAGAAAGATACATCGGTTACAGCAGATGATATCACAAAAGCGGTTTCGGATGAAACATTTGCAGTGGAAACCAGTATGGAAGGAATCCATTATGATGCAGAAAAAGAAGATGTTACGCTTGTAAGTATCAAAGATGAGAATGGTGGAGAGTATCATTCTGACAAATCAGGAACATATATTGCCACTTATATGGTCGTTCCAAAAGATAAGAGTGATAGCTATACCATCACCCGGAAAGTGACTCTGACGGATACAGAAGGTCAGGCACATTCCGAAGAAAATGGTGGAGAGAAACAGAAGTCAGATACAGAATCTGAAGATGATTCGGATTCGCCTGTGCAGAACTACACAGATGTAGAAATTGAAACATCCGAAGAAGATGCATCTGCACAGGCAGTCAAAGAACTGAAAGAGGACATCGAAGAGAGAAATGTGATGGTATTGTCTGCGGCTGAAAGAGCTACAAGCAGCGGTTCTACAGTTACATTGACAAAGGGGCGAACCATTTATTATCCAAGTTATATTGGAAATTATCTTACTTGCTTGTTTACAGTCAATGGGAAAATTGCATACTGCCTTCAGTCCCAGAAAGCATCCCCACCGAGTGGAAGTTATGTAGCACAGGTACTGGACAGCAATAAAAATCTACAGAAAGTCCTTTATTATGGTTATGGCGGGGCAGGAGATCTGACAGGAAGTTATCTGTCCGGGAAATCAGAGAATGAAAAGTATGTGTATACACACATTGCAGCCAGCTACGCTTATGCAGGAGAAGCCGGATTTACAGGGTGTAATTACAATGACCTTGTAAATGCAGGGGTTATCGCATATATCAATTATCTGTTTGGACAGGAAGAACCGCCAAAAGGTGAACTGAGCCTTTCAAGCACAAAGCTGAATGCAGTACGGGATGGAAACATCCAGAAAACACCAAATATCACACTGTCTGGAGATCACAGAAACTATGTGACATTGAGTGTACCGGAAAATGTGACTGCACATAATCTTTCCAAAGGAACAAGTGTTACAAATGGAAAAATCCAGATTTATGGTGGAGATACATTCTATCTGTCTGCGGATTTGTTACTGACAGGCAGTTATGCTTCCGGCAACTTATATGGTTCTGTCGGAAAGACATGGAGAACACTGGTGCTGACAACCGGAAATTCCAAGCAGGATATCGGTGTATTTGAAAGTGAAACAGCAGCTCCGGTAAGTTTTAGTGTACAGTGGCTGAATATGACACGCATTGAACTTATGAAGAAAGATGTCAATACACAGAATCCACTGTCTGGAGCAGTTTATGGTATTTATACCGATAAGAAGTGTGAAAACCTGCTGATGACAATGTCAGCAACCGGAACAGATGGAAAAGCAGTCAGCGATTATTTTGATTCAGCACTGAAAACTGTGTATGTAAAAGAAGTGACTGCCCCGACAGGATACAAACTGAATACAGAAGTATATAAAGTGGATGTTGCAGCCGGAAAGACATTGTCTGTAACTGCAACCGATGAGAGAGTCACAGGAAAAGTAAAAATCGCAAAGATCGATAAAGAAACACTTGCATTTAAAGCACAGGGTGACAGTGCTCTTCGTGGTGCTGTGTATGGTCTGTATGCAAAAGAGGACATCGTGCATCCAGATGGCACAACAGGAGTTCTGTATAAACAGGACAGCCTGATTGCACAGGGAGTTATCGGAGATGACGGAACACTGGAATTTTCAGAATTATACCTTGGAGAAATGTATGTAAAAGAGATCACTCCACCGGAAGGATATACACTGGATACTACAAAATATGAGGTATCAGTAACTTATGAAGGTCAGGATGTTGCAGAAGTGACAAGAGACCTTACGGTAAAAGAGCAGGTAAAGAAACAGGCATTCCAGTTGATCAAAGTCAGTGAAGATGGAGAGCAGACAGAAACGGACCTGGTTGCAGGAGCAGGATTTAAGGTATATTTGATCAGCGACCTGACACAGGTGAAAAATGGGAAACTGAAACCGTCCAATGGAGAAAGCTATACAGCAAGTGATTTCAAAAATTATGACTTCAGCAAAGAGCAGGTTGCAGTTACTTATGAGAACGGAACAGCCGTACCAGTACCGGAACTGATCACGGATACAAAAGGATATGCAGTCAGCCCGGAACTGCCGTATGGAAGTTATGTTGTAGTGGAAAGCACTACCCCTGAGAATCTGAAAACCATTGATCCATTTGTTGTAAATGTGGAAAATGACAGCAGAGAGCCAATGCAGTGGAGAGTATTTGATGACCGTCCGTTTGAATTTTTGCTGAAAATCGTAAAGAAGGATGCACAGACTGGAAATACCGTTTTAAAGGCCGGAGCATCTTATAAGATTTACGATGTAACAAATAAGAAATATGTGGAACAGGTTGTCCAGTATCCGAAGAAAGAAAAGATCAGTGTATTCAAAACAAACGAGGAAGGATATCTGATCACACCGCAGGAACTGAAGTGCTCTACCTACCGAATCGAAGAAGTGAAAGCACCGGAAGGATTTGTAAGACAGGGAAGCGAAGAGTCCCTGTATGATGGAACAACGATTATTTCACCATTAGAGCAGACTACAAAAGGAACATATAAAGAAAATCCACAGAGCGGTATTGTAATTACAGTATCCTCAAACACTGCATATCAGATTGATCCGGATACAGGAGCTGCGATTGTAGAGGTAGAACAGAAAAATGACGAACAGGTAGGAAGCCTGCTCCTGACAAAAAAGGGAGAACAGCTTACCGAAGTAACCGGAGATTCTGTTCTGGCAAAAGTAAAAGCACTGGTTTCTAAAGTAAGAAATGCCGTATCTGGAAAAGAAGAAACAGGTATTTATAAAGGTTTTAAATATGAAGAAACTGGAGTAGAAGGCGCTGAATTCGAAGTATATGCCAAAGATACCATCTATTCACCGGACGGAGCAAAGGACGAAGCAGGAAATCCAGTTGTCCGTTATGAGAAAGATGACCTGGTAGCCAAACTGACTACAGATGAAAATGGAACAGCAGTTATCAACAATCTGCCACTGGGAACGTATTATCTGAAAGAAGTTGTAGCAGGAGAGAATTTTGTCCTGAACACAGAACAGAAAGAATTTACCCTGACAGCAGAGGATGATACACAGGCAGTTGTTTATGAAGGCGTTACCTATAAAAATGAAAGACAGAAAGTTTCCGTATCAGTAGAAAAGAAAGATTCTGTCACAGGCGAAAAGCTGGAAGGTGTTATTTTTGGACTGTATGCTGCAGAAGATATTCTTTCTAATCAGGGAGAGGTTCTCGTAGAGAAAGATACCCTGCTGGAAAAGAAAGCAACGGATGCAAAGGGAACACTTACTTTCGACAGTGATCTTCCACATGGAAAATACTATGTCAAAGAGGAAGTCAGAAAAGCCGGATATCTTCCAAATGAGGAAGTATGGAATGTAGACGCAACCTATGAAAATCAGAATCTTGCAAAGATTGAACTGAACAAAGAAGTTGAGAATCAGCCGACAGAAACACGTATTACCAAAACAGATGCAACAACCGGAAATGAGCTGGAAGGAGCAAAACTGCAGGTCATTGATAAAGACGGAACTGTTGTGGAAGAGTGGATTAGTACGAAGGAAGAACATGTCATTTACGGACTGCCGGAAGGAAGTTATACCTTACATGAGGAACTGGCTCCTTATGAAGATGGCTATGTGTCCGCCAGCGATGTGACGTTTGAAGTCAAAGAAGATGGCAGTGTGACAAAGGTTGAGATGAAAGATGAATATTCCAAAGTGGAAATTTCAAAAACAGACCTTACAACCGGAAAAGAACTGGAAGGGGCAAAGCTTCAGATTATCCGCAAAGACGGAACTGTTCTGGAAGAGTGGATTACGGACGGAAAGCCACATTCCGTAGAAAAGCTCCCAGTCAATGAAGAACTTACTCTGCGTGAGATTACAGCACCGGATGGTTACGAGATTGCGGAAGATGTCACATTCACATTGAAAGATACAATGGAAGTCCAGAAAGTAGAAATGAAAGATGCCAGAACACCGGAGAAAACAACAGAAAAAACAAATGCACCAAAAACAGGTGATAACCAGAAAGTATGGCCGTTTGTTCTGCTTGCACTGGCATCTGCCGGAACAGCTACAGGAGTAACTGTATACCGCAGAAAGAAGTCAAAAATGACAGACAACAAAGAAGAAACAGAAGAAAAATAAAATAAAAATTACAGGATAAATCAATCTGACAGGGCAGGAGATGTGCATAGAGCAGCTCCTGCCCTGTCTGTAGATAAGGAGAAGAAAGATGAGACGTTTTTATACAGCAGAATCAGTAACAGAAGGACACCCGGATAAAGTATGCGATCAGATAGCAGATGCAATCTTAGATGAATGTCTGCGTTATGATCCATCTTCGAGAGTGGCATGTGAAGTCCTTGCCACAAGAGGAAATGTGTTTGTAGCAGGAGAAATCAGCAGCGGATATGAGCCGCCAGTATTTGATGTGATCCGAAAGGTTCTGGAAGAATGCGGATATTGTACAGATGGAATAGAAATGGATACGTTTGTACACCAGCAGAGTCCAGATATTTCGAAAGCAGTGAGTGTGTCGAAAGAATTTCGGGATAATATTGGTGCAAAGATAAGAGACAGAAGCAGGGGAGCTGGAGATCAGGGTGTTATGGTCGGATATGCGTGCGATGAGACTCCGCAGCTTATGCCAATGCCAACTGTTCTGGCACACCGGATCACACGTGAACTTTCGGCTTGCAGAAGAAGCGGATATATCAAAGATATCTTTTCCGATGGAAAAGCACAGGTAACCGTAGAATATGAAGATGGAAAGCCAGTGAGACTGGAAAGTGTTGTTGTTTCCTGCCAGCATGGTACAGAAAAGAGTCTGAAAAAGTTAGATGCCGAGATCAGAGAGAAGGTGCTTCGCCCGGCACTCAGATTACTGCCTCCGGATGAGGATACGAAAATTCTGATTAATCCGTCAGGGAGATTTGTGTGCGGAGGGTTTGATGCAGATACCGGACTGACCGGAAGAAAGCTGATGGTGGATACTTATGGCAGTATGGTTCCGCATGGTGGCGGTGCATTTTCAGGAAAAGACTGTTCGAAAGTAGACCGTTCGGCGGCTTATATGGCAAGGTATATCGCCAAAAATATAGTGGCTGCTGAGTTTGCAAGCAAGTGTCAGGTGTCTTTGGCTTATGCAATCGGAGTAGCAGAGCCGGTTATGATTGAGGTAGACACCTTTGGTACAGGAAAAGTGTGTGCGGATGATTGTCTGGCGGCAGCAATCCCACTGGTGTTTGGAGTGACACCCGTTCAGATCATGGAATCCCTTCGACTGAATCGTCCGATTTTCCGTCAGACGGCAGTTTTTGGTCATTTTGGAAGAAAGGAGTTTCCTTGGGAGCGGACGGATAAGGTACTGGCTCTTCAGGATGCAATTCTGTAATGCCTTGGGTAACGGAAGAAGAGATTCAGGCAGCAAAAAATATGACTGCGTATGAGTATTTGCGAACGCATCAGGCACAGCGGCTGCAAAAGACAAGGACCAGAAATGAATGGCAGTTGACGGATCATGACAGTTTTAAAATCAATGAACTGTCCGGCAAATGGCATTGGAAATCCAGAGATATCGGTGGCGTGTCCGCACTGCGCTTCCTGATTGAAGTAGATGGAATGAAATTTACAGATGCCGTAAAACTGTTGTGCGAAGAGAGTCCGTCTTTTATTCCGACACAGGCTGTGGAAAGGGAAAAACTGCCATTTAAGTTGCCGGAGAGGTATTGTAATTGCAGACGAATCAGGGCTTATTTAAACCACAGAGGAATCAGCGATGAAGTGATCACATATTGTATTTCACATGAAATCCTTTATGAAAGTGTCCCGTACCATAACGCTGTTTTTGTTGGGAAAGATGAATCCAGAAAAGCAAGATATGCATTCCTGCGAGGAATCTATGAAAAAAACGGGAAGGGATTCAAGATGGAGCAGACCGGGAGTGAAAAAAAGTACAGCTTTTGCATTCCACCTGAAAGAGAAACAAAGCGAGTTGCCGTATATGAAGCGTGTATTGATGCATTGGCACACATGACACTGGAAGAGGGAAATAGGGATAAATATCGTCTTTCCCTTGGGGGAATCGCTGCTCCGAAAGAAAACGCACAGATACAGAGTGAACGTTTTAAAAAGCCACCGGACGCACTGGAAGAGTTTCTGAAGAACCATTCGGAAATCAAAGAAATTGAAATCTGTACCGATAATGACTTTGCAGGAAGATGGGCGAAAGAACAGATGAAAAAACATTATGAGGGAACGTATCAGATTATCTGCAATCTGCCGAAAAAAGAAGGAGCAGATTATGCAGACCTTGCGAAAGAAAAAAAGCAGGCAAATAAATGCAGGGACAGACCATTAGAAAGAAGGTGATAGAGAACGGAAGAAAAAGGAACGATACACGTACATCTGTTGACGGAGCTGACTGGAAATCTTTATTCAGAAGAATCCGAATGGGAAGAAGATTGGTCGGAGAGTGATGAATATGGAATGCCGTTAGATGGAACAGAACTTGCCGATTATGAAGATGCCATCCGAGAAGAACTGGAACGCTATGGGGAAGATGATCTCATGCAGTATTTTGATGGAAGTGAGTCCATTCATGGAAAAATACAAAGTGCAGTTGTTACGATAGAAAACAAAGATGGAATCCTGTACGGCTGTACCAAACTGGAATTAAATGAATTTTTAAGTCAGGAAGAACTACAGGAATTCACCGAATACATTACAGGGCAGTACAGTGACGGTTGGGGTGAAGGATTTGAGCAGAGGGATATCAAGGTAGATGGTGGAATGCTGAATGTGCATTTCTGGCATCCTGATATGGAGCAGCCGAAAATCTATGAAAAGAAAACAGAGCAGATCCCGATAAAGCCTGAGAAACAACGTCCCAAGTTACAACTCCTTGGACATGATGGGAATATTTTTTCCATTATGGGCGATGCCTCAACTCTTTTGAAAAAGAATAAACAGACAGCAGAAGCAAAAGAAATGTGTAAAAGGGTATTGGAAAGTGGGGATTATTACAAAGCACTTTTGATTATCAGCGAATATGTGGAAACCGAGTTGAGTCCACCACCAAAAGAAAATAAAAAGACAAAGAAGAAAAATCAGCCGGAACGCTGAGAAAAGAAAGGATGATGCCTATGACAAATGGCCTGAGTTTGGAAGAACTTATGAAAGAGGGAACATACCCAGAGGAATATGCCGAAGGGGAAAACTGGAGAATATTACATGGAGATACATTAAAACTGGTCAAAGCATTCCAGCCGGGAATCTTTGATGCAGTCATTACCGATCCACCGTATGCGTCCGGTGGAACAAAGCAGAATGAAAGAAATCGTACTACAAACCAGAAATACAGCAGTATGAGTGCTGCAAATGCACTTCCGGATTTTGATGGGGACAATAAAGATCAGAGATCATGGACTCACTGGATGGCCGAGTGGCTTTACGATGTGCGGAAAGCCTGCAAGAAAGGAGCTCCGATCTGTCTGTTCATTGACTGGCGTCAGTATCCATCGATTACCGATGCATTGCAGTGGGCAGGATGGATCTGGAGAGGAACAGCGGTGTGGGATAAGGGAAACTCCCGTCCACAGAAAGGTCGTTTCCGCCAGCAGGCTGAATACATTGTGTGGGGCAGTAACGGACCGATGCCAATCAACCGTCCGGTATCTTGTCTGCCGGGCGTCTTCCGATATGGAAATCCGCAGAACCGGATTCATGTGACAGAGAAGCCGTTGCAGCTTATGAAAGATGTCATCCAGATTTGCGAACCGGGAGGTCTGATCCTGGACCCGTTTGCCGGAGCAGGAACGACTGTCCTTGCAGCGGTTATGACAGGCTATCGTGCAGTGGGAATTGAGGTAACAGATGCCTACTACAAACTGGGAAGTGACAGAGTGAAAATTGCATTAGAAGCAGAGCAGAAAGAGGATGAAAAGTAGCCGGGATGTCCAATTGGACATCTTGTTTTTTATAGAGAAGATGAGTGGCATCCAACTGGATGCAGGAAGGAGATGGAGCGTATGGAACAGGCGCTGGCTTATGTGTGCTGTTCAGCAGAAGAAAGCCGGGTGAAAGTACAGAAATATTGCAGAAAAATCTATGAACTTGGGTATGTACCAATCTGTCCGAGATTTGTATTCTCACCATTCTTGGAAGAATCCGATGCAGAAGATATGCAGGGATATGGAAGAATGTCACATATCCTTTTGCGGAGATGCCGGATGGTAGTCGTATGTGGGAAAGATGTGACAGGAACAATGAATACCGAAATCAGTATGGCAGACAGACTCCATATCATTTGTACGACACTTGATGGACTGGTACAGATAAAAGAATCAAAATAAATCAGAAGCGGGTAAATCCGGTGCTACAGAAACTGGCGGTACTCGTTTTGCAAGCATAGCGTTTGGATATCCAAACGCACTTTGG
>ENA-OPRU01000608-OPRU01000608.1-human-gut-metagenome-genome-assembly--contig:-NODE-608-length-23657-cov-7.572028_pt1 | contig 23657 bp, 22 predicted proteins | sample MGYA00241897_ERZ501888 | MGnify/ENA primary metagenome ERZ501888 (study PRJEB25962, sample SAMEA2042398) | human gut metagenome | biome: human gut; feature: human-associated habitat; material: faeces... | reverse complement strand
AAAAGGAAGCTGCCGCTTCACGATTTACTAATCGTTAAAGCGACAGCCCCCTTATTTTGATAAATATAGTATGAAAGGGAGTGTAGCTATGCTGAATTTAAGAATAGAAGATAAAAATCCTCATTTAAAGGATGAATTGCATGCAATTATGGAGGAAAATAAAGATGTTTTTTAATCTGTGTTAGCGGGAGAAGATAAATATGTGGATTCTTTGGGGTGGTTTTCCGTGGATAAATGGGCAAGCCATGAAGAGGTGCAGAAATTAAAAAAATTAGCAGCTCATATTCGGGAAAATGCAGACGCTTTTGTGATTATTGGAGTTGGCGGCTCTAACAATGCCGCAAGAGCGGTGATTGAAGCCTTACAGACAGATGATAAGGTGAAGATTGTCTATATGGGAAATACGCTTTCTTCTTATGAACTGACAAAAGCATTAAAAGAACTGGAAGGAAAATCTGTTTATATCGACTGCATAGCGAAAAATTTTGAAACTTTAGAACCGGGGGCTTCTTTCCGCGTTCTGAGAAAGTTCCTTTTTGATAAGTATCAGGAAAAAGCCAATGGAAGAATTATTGCAACGGGTACAAAGGGGAGCGCATTGGAAAAACTGTGTGAAGAACAGGGTTATACTTTTCTGGAATTTCCGGAAGACGTAGGCGGAAGATTTTCCGCAATGACAGCAGTGGGGCTTCTTCCCATGGCAGTGGCGGGAATAGACATTGAAAAGCTGGTTTTGGGAGCTTCTGATATGCAAAAATATCTTACAAGTGGAGAAATAGTGAGAAATCCCGCATATCAATATGCCTGTCTTAGAAACCTTTATTATAAGAAGGGCTATAAAATAGAAATGCTCGTTAGTTTTGAACCTCAATTTCGTTGGTTTTATAAATGGTGGATACAGCTTTTTGGAGAAAGTGAAGGAAAGGATAATAAAGGACTTTTTCCGTCATCAGGAGACTTTTGTGAAGAATTACATGCTATGGGTCAGTATATTCAGGATGGAACACCACTTCTTTTTGAAACCTTTTTGGATGTGCAGGAAAAAAATGCTTCTTTAGCACCTGTGGCTGATATGCTGGAAGATGGATTTGATTATTTGAATGGTAAAGAATTTTGGGATATCAACAAAGCATCTTTTGGTGCAACAGTAAAGGCTCACAGAGAAAAACTGCCCTGTCTGATTTTAGAAGTGGAAAGATTGGATGCTTATGCTTTTGGTGAATTATTTTATTTCTTCCTGTTTTCCTGTTATGTTTCTGCCCGTATTTTGGGAGTTAATCCTTTTGACCAGCCAGGGGTAGAAGCATATAAAAAATGGATGTTTGAAGCATTGGGAAAAGACAGAAAAATTTCTTGAGAAATGGTGAATAAGATGTTAATATAGTTAAATAAGAAACTTTACCAATGAAAGCGGAGGATTTAGAATGAAGAAATTAAAAGTTACAAAAGGTGCAAAATGTATGGCGTGTTTGGAGTGTGTGAGAGCATGTTCAACAAGCTTTTATAAAGAATTTGATCCGGATAAATCCTGTATTCAGATTATTGAGAAAAACGATGTTGCAAAACCAATGGTTTGTGTACAGTGTGGCAAATGTGCAAAAGCATGTCCGGAAGGTGCAATTACACAGAATGCAAAAGGCGTTTATATGATTAATAAAAAGAAATGTACAGGCTGTGGAAAATGTGTGGAAGCATGTCCATTCGGTGTTATGGTAAAAGCAGAAGAAGCACCTACAAGCAGCAAATGTATTGCATGTGGTATTTGTGTAAAAGCATGTCCGGCAGATGTTCTGGAAATTGTAGAAGACTAATTATAAAAATCACAAAATAGTGGGGGATTGCTGTTAAAGCACTCTCCCTTTTTCTTATTCTATAGGAAATTGTGTCCGATGAAATAAGAAATGCTTATATAATATCAGGAGGGAAGTTTATGTTGGAAAAGACAGCACAAATTATTTCAAGCTATGATGGGCTTTCTCTGGAAATTTTATGTGTGGAAAGTGAAAATCCAAAAGGTATTGTTCAGATTTCTCATGGAATGGCAGAGAATAAAGAACGTTATATACCATTTATGAAATTTCTGGCTAAACATGGATATACAACAGTGATACATGACCATAGAGGACATGGGAAGAGCGTGAAAAAACAAGAGGATTTAGGATTCTTTTATAATGGAAAAGAAAAAGCGATTGTAGAGGATTTGCACCAGATTACTTTATGGATAAAAGAAGAATATTCAAATCTTCCATGTTATCTTTTAGGGCACAGTATGGGAACGTTAGTAGCAAGAAATTATATAAAGAAATATGATGATGAAATCAAAAAGCTGATTTTGACAGGACCTCCATGTAAAAATCCGGCAGTTCATTTGGGATTGGCTTTGGCAAAAGTTCAGAAAAAAATAAAAGGGGACAAATATCGAAGTGAAGAAATTCAAAAAATGGCATTTGGGCCTTTTGATAAAATTTTTCAGGGAGAGCCACAGTCATCATGGATTTGTTCAGATAGAGAAATTGTAGATAAATACAATCAGTCAGATTTATGCGGTTTTACTTTTACAACAGATGCATTTGAAGGATTATTCTTGCTGTTGAAGGGAACTTACAGCAAAAAGGGGTGGGATTTAAAAAATAAGCAGCTTCCTGTTTTGTTTCTGGGAGGAGAGAAAGACCTGTGTATTGGAAATGGAAGAAAATTTGTACAGGAAATGCAATTTTTAAAACAGGTTGGATATGAAAATGTAACAGGAAAAATATATCCGGGTATGCGTCATGAAATTTTAAATGAAAAGGGAAAAGAAGAAGTATACGAAAATATTTTAAGATATTTAGAAAAATAAGGTTTCTTGTTGAAAAATGGCGGATATGATGATATGATGTGTTCTGAATAATGTTAAAAATATTTAAAATTTCAGGAGGAAAATCATGAAAAAGAAAATCTTGGGTGCATTATTATCTATCGCCATGATTGGAACATTGTTTACAGGATGTGGACAGCAGCAGGGAGAAGTAGAAAAAGAAGCTTCTAAAAAAGAAGAAAGTGCTGACAAAGGCGGCAGTGGATTTGAACCGGTTGCTAAAGAAGACTTAAAAGTTGGTGTTATTCACATTGGAGACCCTGCAGATGGTTCTGGATATAGTTATGCTCATGATTTGGGTATTGTAGAAATGCAGAAAGAATTAGGATTGGAAGATAATCAGATTATTAGAAAAAATAATATTCCGGATGCAGATCCTACAAAAACAGAACAGGCAATGAGAGAATGTATCGAAGAAGGATGCCAGGTTATTTATGCAACAAGCTTTAACTATATGGATACTTGTGAAGCTTTAGCAGAGGAATATCCAGATGTTATCTTTTCTCATGGAACAGGATATAAATCAAATAATACAAACTTCAACAATTATTTCGGAAGAATTTACCAGGCAAGATATTTATCCGGTATTGTTGCTGGTATGAAAACAGAGACAAATAAAATTGGTTATGTAGCTGCAATGGGCTCTGAAAACTCAGAAGTAACAGGCGGTGCAGATGCATTTGCTATTGGTGTTGCAGAGGTTAATCCAGATGCACAGGTTTATGTAAAGGTTACAAACAGCTGGCTTTCTCCTACAGAAGAAACAAATGCGGCAAAAGCTCTGATTGCAGAAGGATGTGACGTAATCGGACAGCACTGTGATACACCAAACCCACAGACAGAAGCAGAAGCAGCAGGTGTATGGGGCGTAGGTTATAACTCTGATATGAAAAAAGATGCACCTGGCGCAACATTAACATCTGTTATCTGGAACTGGGGTAAATACTATACAGAATCTACCAAAAAAGTGATTGACGGAACATGGACAGCTGAAAATTACTTTGGAGGTATGAAAGAAGGATTAGTAGATATCGCACCATTAAACGAAGATTTAGTTGCACCTGGAACACAGGAAAAAGTTGATGAAGCAAAAAAACGTATTGTAGAAGAAGGATTTAACGTATTTGACGGTGTTCTGGAAACAAATGACGGAAAAACCATTGGTGAAGAAGGTAAAACTTTAGATGATGCAACAATCACAGGTGGAATTAACTGGTACTATAAAAATATTGTTGTAAAATAAAATACTGAAATAAACAAAATAAAAGGCATTGCAAGCAGCAGAACAGGTTGTTTGTAATGCTTTTTTCCTGTTATAAAAAGCAAATCTTACCGTGTAAGAATAGGAATGGAAAGCATAGGGAATGGTAGTTTTATAGACTTTTCATAGTTGAAATTAGATTTTGACTTGTTTAAGGCACAAGTTTGAGATATAATACTGTGAGAATATGGGTAAAAAAGTTAAATTATTGTAAAGCATATTGAGCTGAAAGGAAACAAAAGACGTGAAACAAAATATAAAAGAACCACGGTTATTGGATTTGCAATGGGTAAGACGGGCATTACTTTTGTTTTTAGGAGATGTTGTAATTATCATTATGGCTTCGGTAGGAGCGCTGATTGCCAGATTTGATTTTTCTTACAGCAGTATTGATGCAGTATATTTAGAAAGTATGTATCGTTATTTGCCTATTCACGTTATTACAACGGTGTTAATATTTTATTTTTGTAAAATGTATCATAGCCTTTGGAAGTTTATCAGCATTCATGAATTAGGGTATATTATATTAGCAAATATGATTTCCTTTTTTATGCAGATTGCAGGTTTTCATTTGCTTCAATATCCGATACCGAGAAGTTATTTTTTGCGGAAATTTTGCTGCAGACAGTAATGGTTGTAGGAATACGATTTTCTTATCGGTTTTGCCGATACTTGAAAGAGGCAAGAGAACAGCATTTTGGTTGTGGCCAGCCTCAGAAAAGAGTTATGATTATTGGAGCAGGGGATGCAGGGCGCGTTATTATCAAAGAAATTTTAGACAGTTCTTTTCTTACTATGAAAGTTTGCTGTGTTATTGATGATGATTATAATAAAACGGGGCGCTATATTAGTGGCATTCCTATTGTAGGAGATCGCTTCGCTATTTTAAAAAATGTAGAGAAGTATAAAATTGATAAAATTATTCTGGCAATGCCTTCGGCTTCTAAGGAGGAGCGAAAGGAAATTCTCGAAATATGCAAAATGGCAAAATGTGAATTAAAAACATTGCCGGGTATGTATCAGCTTATTGACGGAGAGCTGAATATTGGAAAATTACGGGATGTTGAGATTACGGATTTACTGGGAAGAGATCCTATTCAGGTAAATCTGGATGAAATTATGGGATATGTAGAGCAAAAGGTGGTTATGGTTACTGGTGGAGGTGGTTCTATTGGTAGTGAATTGTGTCGCCAGATTGCCATGTATCATCCAAAGCAGTTGATTATCTTTGATGTATATGAAAATAATGCTTATGAGATACAGCAGGAGTTAAATAGACATTATCCTGACTTGGATTTAGTAGTTTTGATTGGTTCTGTGAGAAATACACACAGAATTGAAACAGTATTTGAGAAATATCGTCCGGACATTGTCTACCATGCAGCAGCTCACAAGCATGTACCTCTTATGGAGGACAGCCCAAATGAAGCAATTAAAAATAATGTTTTTGGAACTTACAAAACAGCGAAGGCGGCCAGTGAGTATGGAGTGAAACGCTTTGTTTTGATTTCAACAGATAAAGCGGTAAATCCGACAAACATTATGGGCGCATCAAAACGTCTGTGTGAAATGATTGTTCAGAGCTTTGATAAAATATCAAAAACAGAATTTGTAGCAGTGCGTTTTGGCAATGTGTTAGGAAGTAACGGAAGTGTTATCCCACTGTTTAAAAAACAGATTGCAGAGGGCGGCCCTGTTACGGTAACGCATAAAGATATTATTCGATACTTTATGACAATTCCGGAAGCGGTATCTTTAGTTTTGCAGGCGGGAGCTTATGCCAGAGGAGGAGAAATCTTTGTATTGGAAATGGGAGCGCCTGTGAGAATTGATGATATGGCGAGAAACTTAATCCGCCTGTCAGGATATACACCGGATGTGGATATTAAGATAGAATACACAGGTCTTCGTCCGGGAGAAAAATTATACGAAGAACTTCTGATGGCAGAAGAAGGTATGAAAGAAACTGCCAACAAGTTAATTCATATAGGTGAGCCTATTGAGATGGATGAAGAAACATTTTTTGACAAATTGGCAGAGCTGAAAGAAGCTTGCTATAATGATGATGAAAGAATTAAAGAAAAAGTACAGAAACTGGTTCCTACTTATTGTATTAAGAAATAAAATCATGGAGGCATAAAAAATGAAAGTTTTATTTTCACCACCGGATATTACAGAAAGAGAAATTGAGGAAGTTGTAGATACATTAAGGAGCGGCTGGATTACAACCGGACCGAAAACAAAGTTGTTTGAACAAAAATTAGCAGAATTTTCACACACAAGTAAAGCAGTATGCTTAAATTCTGCGACTGCCTGTGCAGAAATGGCATTAAGAGCACTGGGTATTGGTCCTGGGGATGAAGTTATTACCACCGCTTATACTTATACAGCTTCTGCAAGTGTAGTATGCCATGTGGGTGCAAAACTTGTTCTCGTAGATACAGCAAAAAATTCACATGAAATGGATTATGATAAGCTGGAAGCAACAATTACAGATAAAACAAAGGCTGTTATTCCGGTAGACCTTGCCGGAATTATGTGTGATTATGACAGGATTTTTGAGATTTTAGAAAGAAAGAAAAATTTGTTCCAGCCTGCAAATGAACTTCAGAGAAAAATAGGGAGAGTAGCCGTTATAGCAGACGGAGCTCATGCATTAGGCGCTGAAAAAGAAGGAAAACGTTGTGGAGAGGTTGCAGATTTCACAAGTTTTTCTTTCCATGCAGTGAAAAACCTGACAACAGCAGAAGGCGGAGCACTTGTATGGCGTGATATTGAAGGGGTAGACAACGAAGAACTCTATAAAAAGTTTATGCTCTTTTCTCTTCATGGTCAGTCAAAAGATGCGTTAGCAAAAACACAGTTGGGAGCATGGGAATATGACATTATAGCTCCTTACTTTAAATGCAATATGACAGATATTATGGCTTCTATCGGTTTAGCACAGTTAGAACGATACCCGTCAATTTTAGAACGCAGAAAAACACTTATTGAGATGTATGACAGAGAATTAGAAGGTGAAAATGTAAGACATCTTCAGCATTATGGAAAGGATTTCGCATCCAGTGGTCATTTATATATCACACATGTTTTGGGCAAAACAAGAGAAGAATGTAATGCGATTATTACGAACATGGCAGAAAAAGGCATTGCAACCAATGTTCATTACAAGCCTCTTCCGATGCTGACTGCATATAAAAATTTGGGATTTGATATTCAGGACTATCCAAATGCTTATGAATTGTTCTCAAATGAGATTACATTGCCATTACATACAAAACTGACAGACGAGGAAGCAGAGTATGTAATTAAATCTTTTAAAGAATGTATAAGATAGGAAAATGACAATGAAAAAATGGAATGAACTACCTTTAGATATGCAGGTAGAGGAAGTAAAAAAATATTATAAAATATTGGAAAAGCACAAGGCGGGATTGGTAGCAAAACGTATTTTTGATATAGTAGTTGCTGCAATTTTACTGGTGTTACTTTCCCCTGTACTGTTGATTTTAAGTGTTTTAATTAAGTTGGATTCAAAAGGGCCTGTGCTTTTCAGACAGGTTCGAGTGACAACTTACGGAAAGAAATTTCGTATTTGTAAATTCCGTACGATGGTAGAAAATGCGGAAAAAATCGGTACACAGGTTACTACAAAAGGAGATATGCGAGTAACAAGAATGGGAAAATTGCTAAGAGGATGTCGTCTGGATGAGATTCCTCAGTTATTTAATATTCTTACAGGTGATATGACTTTTGTAGGTACAAGACCGGAAGTGGAAAAATATGTTGCTCATTATACAAATGAAATGAAAGCAACATTACTTCTTCCGGCAGGGGTTACATCAAGAGCAAGTATCGAATATAAAGATGAAGAAAAATTACTGGAAGATGCAAAAAATGCAGATGAGGTTTATATTCATCAGGTATTGCCTGAAAAAATGAAATATAATTTAAAAGCGATTGAAAAATTTAGCTTTTTTGAAGATATTAAAACCATGTTTGCAACAGTGGCAGCAGTAATAAAATAGGAGTTTTTAAATGATTATATCAGTTTGCGTAGTTGCTTATAATGAACAGAAGGTTCTACCGGATTTGTTAGAGTGTATTAAGAGTCAAGATTATCCTCATAATCAGATGGAAGTTGTTTTAATTGACAGTTGTTCTGAAGACAATACCAAGAAAATCATGGAAAAGTTTCGTGAGGAAAATAAGGATTTTGTCAATGTACAAGTTTTAGATAATCCCAGAAAAATTCAAGCAGCCGGCTGGAATGTGGCAATCAAAAATTATAAAGGGGATGCGATTTTGCGTGTGGATGCGCATGCAGCAATTCCCAAGGAATTTGTTCGTAAAAATGCAGAGGTCTTAGAAAGCGGAGAGTATGTGTCAGGTGGAGTCAGACCCAATATGGTTGATGAAAGCACTCCATGGAAGGAAACACTGCTTTTGGCTGAACAGTCCATGTTTGGCAGCAGTATAGCACCTTATCGAAGAAGTGAGAAAAACACTTATGTAAAATCTGTTTTTCATGGAGCATATAAAAGAGAAGTATTTGATAAAGTCGGACTTTTTAATGAACAATTAGGGAGAACAGAAGATAACGAAATTCATTACAGAATTCGACAGGCAGGATATAAAATTTGTTATTCTCCTGACATCATTTCCTACCAGCATACCAGAAGTTCTTTAAAAGCCATGTTAAAGCAAAAATATGGAAATGGATATTGGGTGGCATTGACATTGAAAGCCTGTCCAAAATGTTTGTCTGTTTATCATTTTGTCCCATTATGTTTTGTACTGGGAATTATTGGAACAAGTATATTAGCAGCATTGGGCTTTCCATTTCTTGCATATTTAATGTGGGGAATGTATTGGTTTGCAGCTGTAGGTATGTCTGTTTTATCAGTACGTGGAGTAAAAAAGACAGGGTATCAGATTTTACTTCCGTTCTTATTTTTCTTATTACATATCAGTTATGGAATTGGAAGTTTTGTGGGAATAATAAAGTTGCCGTTTTGGAAGTATAAGAGGTAGGGCGGACAGTATATATAGTTGGGAATTATGACATAGGGTACGATAGATTGACAATAAATATCAAGGTTGATATAATGTTAATTGACTTTTTAAGTCTTATCGGATTGGTTAAAATTCCATTCGGAAAATACGAAAACGAATGGGAAATTAATAGGAGAAACTATGAAAGATATCAGAATTAATGCGTTAGCTAATACGTTGGTCAGATTATTAAATATATTTTTTCCATTAATTACAACTGCATATTTATCAAGAATTTTAAGTAAGCAGTTGTATGGGGAGTTTAATATTGCCAATACTTACTTAAATTGGTTTATTCCTTTTGCAACATTAGGTGTATATAATTATGGAATAAGAGAAATTAGTAAGGTTAAAAATAATATTCATAAAATAAATACGATGTTCTCCACATTGTTTTATACATCAGTTTTTTGCACAATTGTTACAATGATATTTTATGTTGCTATTATGCCTGTATATACCAGAAAACCAAGTATACATTTATTAATGCTTATTCTGGGAATTCAGCTAATGGCGCAGATTTTTTATATTGAGTGGATTAATGAAGCTTTTGAAAACTATACGTTTTTATTTTATAAAACTTTGTCAATCCGTATTATAATGCTTGTTTCAATATTCACATTTGTTAAAGAAGCTGATGATATAATTCAGTATGCTTTTATTATGTCATTTAGTCAGCTTTTAAATTATTTACTTAGCTATCTTTGGATAAAGAAAGAGGTGCATTTTGTTAAAGTACCTCTTGAAAACTTTAAACATTTGGTGAAACCATTAATTGGATTGTTTTTATTGTCCAATGCAGGAATGTTGTATACAAATCTTGACTTGACTTTTGTATCTAAGATAGGAGCTCCTGAACAGGTGTCTTATTATGCCAATGGACAAAGAATGATTATGTTGATTTCAGGTGTAATAAGTGGCGCTATCAGTGTCAGTGTGCCACGTTTGAGTTATTATATAGGTATGGAAGATGACCGCTCATATCAGCGTCTTATTAATAAAAGTAGCAGTATGTTCAGTTTTTTAATGGCGCCTATTGGAATGGGACTGGTTGTTTTAGGCGTACAGGCAACGGTTTTAATGTACGGTACACGTTATATGCCGGGAGGAATTGTTACACAGGTTTTTGCTTTTAGGGCGATATCATGGGCATTAGAAATTATAATGGGAACTCAGGTTATTTTGATTAAAGGATTTGAAAATAAATTGTCAATACTTTATATTATTGGCGGGTTATGCAATCTTGTTTTTGACAGTGCCCTGTATTTATTTGGTGTTACGCAACCCCAGTATTATGCTATAACAACATTATTAGCAGAATATATTCTATTGTTTATAGAGTATCGTTTTATTCGTAAAAATGAATTGGCAGATTTAAGTAAGGTCTTTGCTCCATTTGTAAAATACGCATGTATTGTTATAGGATTTGTTCCTTTAGCCTTTTTCGTAAATATGTTTATACCCACAAATATGGTCATAAATATGAAATTTATATTGAACATTATTGTAACGATTATTGTGTGTTGCGTTTATTATGGTATTGTATTATTTGGTATTAAAGATGAGATCTTTATGGAGATATTAGAAAAGATTAGGGGAAGATTACATGGATAAGATAAGTGTTGTTGTTCCTGTGTATAATGTCAGAACATATTTAAATAAAGCCGTTAATTCTATTATTAATCAGAAATATAGGAATTTGGAAATTATTCTTGTGGACGACGGTTCAACAGATGGCAGTGGTGAGTTATGTAATGAATTGAGAAAAAAAGATGACAGAATTGTTGTATATCATAAAGAAAATGGCGGTTTGTCATCAGCTAGGAATTACGGAATGAAAAAAGCCACAGGTGATTATATTATCTTTATAGACAGTGATGATTATATTCATTCAGAAATGATTTTATCGATGTATGAGGAGATAAAAAGAGCAAATGCTGAGGTATCTGTGTGTGGGATTATGAATGTATATAATACAAAAGAAGTTCCTCAGTGCAGTAATACAGAGATGCGTTTTGTATATAATCAAAAAGAATTTTTAAAAGAGTTGCTCATTGGTGAAAAAATTCCGGGCTCTATCTGTAATAAATTATTGAAAAAAGAAGTGGCTGAGAAAATATTTTTTCCAGAGGGAAAGATTTATGAAGATGTTTTCTATCATTTGGAGTTAGTTAAGATTGCAAAAACTTATGTAATTACAACAAAGCCATATTATTACTATTATCATCGCAGTAATAGTATTACAACAGAAAAATATAATTCAAAAAAACTTGATGTAGTGGAAGCGTATACAAAGTATGATGAGTATATTGAAAAAGAATATCCTGATTTAAAACAGGAATCTTTTTTTAGGTTGTCTTATGCGCATTTTGTCGTTTTGGACAGCATGTTATTAGTTGATAATTATAAAAAGCTGGAAGATTACTATCCGATTATAAGCTTTTTGAAAAAAAATGCTTTTTTGATATTTAAAAATCCGATTTTTAGAAAAGGTCGACGTATTGCTGCATTAGTATTAAAGATTAATGTGTCTTTGTATCGAAAGTTAATGTTAGAAGATTTAAAGAGAAATAAAGGGATTAATTAAATGAAAAAATTATCAAGTGATGAAGTCAAACAGGTTGAATTGGATATTTTAAATTATGTTGATTGTTTTTGTAGGGAAAATAACCTGAAATATATTATGAACTACGGGACATTGATAGGTGCAGTTCGTCATGGCGGCTTTATTCCATGGGACGATGATATTGATATATCTATGCCGAGAGATGATTACGAAATATTAATTTCAAAATTCCCCCAAGATGGACGATATAGGGTTTTAGACTATAGAAGTGATGATAACTACTATAATAATTTTATTAAGATTATAGATACAAAGACGGCTATTGTAGATAATCGTAATGATAAAACGTATGAGTCAGGATTGTTTATTGATATTTTTCCAATGGATAGGTTTAATGATCTTAAAGCAGTAGATAAAACGTATAACCTAGAAAGTTTTAAGCTTTTGTCATTTAGTAAATATCATAATATTGTCTATGGCGATAGTGTTGTGAAAGATATTATAAGAAGTATATGTTGGGTGTTGCTCAGACCCTTTTCACCACGATTTTTTACAAGGAAAATAGAAAAAGTTATTGAAAAATATCAGAACTCTAATGGCAGATATATTGGTTTGCTGGCTTCAAAATTTAAGGAAAAAGAAGTTTTATTATTTGATCCTTTTCAAGAAATTATTGAATTACCTTTTGAAGGGCTGACACTGAAGGCACCAAAAGAATACGATAAACTGTTAAGGCAATATTATTCTGATTATATGAAATTGCCGCCTGCTGAGAAACAGGTAAATCCGCATGAGTTAGATGCGTATTATAAAGATAGTGTCAAATAAGTTATGAAAAAATGAGCCAAAAAGAAAAGGCTCAAAAGAACCTTGAAAACTGCAAATATTTAAGGCTGTGGAAATCGTCCGCCACCCTTGACAGCACAAAAAGAACTGCTGTCAGGCAATTACCAACGGCGAAGAACTCAAAAACAGTTAGATTTTCTCCGTTGCTGACAACAGTGTAGCAGTTCTTTTTGATTATCTGTCAAGGGCATACCGCTTTGCGGTGGCTGGTAACGCTCCCTCAGGCTCAGAATCTAAGAACAATTAGCGGCTTCGCCGTTCTGTAAGTTCAAGATGGTTTGTTGCCTAAGGAAGATGAGAAGCTGCCATTTACCGGGTATATTGTTTGCACCATGAAGCATTTCAATATCATTAAGGACTTTATAGTTATTGTGTTTATGTGGTCTCAAAAAGTTATAATAAGTGACCCAGAGCGCAAGTTCATAGTTGGCACCGTCAATGTTATCAAAACCATTTGTTGGTCTATAAGAAGTCTTGTAAGTACGATTTAATCTTTCAATCATCTGCTTGTAAGGTCTGAATTCTTTTGATACTTCATCTTCGTTGGTAAGTCCAATTACTTGGGTAATGTTAAATTTAAAATCATTGCCGTATTCACGCAGGAACTGTTGTGCTGCCAAAACAGATGCACTGTATTCATCTGCAATAAAGCGGAAGTTTTTTGAGATGTCGGAATGCCATACGCATGGCAAGGATACACGCTCCGACATCACGTTCTGAAGATATTCGGTATCCAATAATGGAACGGCTTGCAGCATCCATAATGAACCAGACGAAGGTTTTGATACCTCTGATTTTAATATAGGTTTCATCAGCGGTGTAAACTTTTCCGGCATTGTAATCGTAATGATCTATGAATGGCTTAATGCAGACAGCGGCAGTTTTACAATAATTAGCAACCTGCTGATGAGAGATATTGATGTTGTATAGTTCTTTGAGAGCATACTTCGTCTTACGAAGAGACATGCTGAGATTCACATGCATCGTAAGGCAGAGTCCCATTACATTGGAATCAAACTTAGAGAATCTGAGAGAAGAAGCGCTTTTAGGTAGCGAATTTAAATCCATCCTGAAGAAATCTAAGGTGAATTCACGATAGATATAATGGAGTTTGTACTTGTTCTTGCCATAGTCTTCTTTTAAGTCGGCTTTGTCAATTTTCTTAAGATTCTTGAGGTAGTAAGGACATTTCGGATTTACACATTTATGAATAATAAAGTGTTTCCGACTTTTCTTGGGAACGAGCGTGTGCATACAATGAGGACAGCGAAGTTTTAATGAGGAATGGCGGCTTTCTTCCGGCGAAAACTTGGTACTGCATACTTTACACATAAGCTGGCCTTTTGAGCCATTGTTTTTGTAGAGATAAATGCTTGGTGCATTGCGGCGGAGACACTTACAGTTTTCGTCGATGTCGCATTCAGATCTGCGCCTAATAGGCTTTATGGGTTTGAACTGATCTTTGTAACGCCATTCAAGGTAAGCTATGTAGTCAAGATAGTTCCAGGGTTCGACATTGAGAATCAAAGGTAACTGATCAATTTTAAATTTTTGATACTTAGGAGAGTGGGAATCATCAAAAGCCCATTACTTTAAAGGGATATATTTGCAGATAAAGTTAATTAAAAAGCAATTCTGTTGATAGAGTTGTTGAATTAATTGTAGTAAATAAAGTATAATGTTCATGAGCATTGGCTCCTTTCGGGGATGTTGGTTTGGCGATTGACATTATACCAGAAAAGGGAGGTCAATGCTCTTTTTATTTGTAAACCTCCTGTAATTCAAGATTTTAAAGGATTTTAGAACAATAAAAACAGGTAGTTTTTGACACTACTATTATAAATAAGAGGGTTGATAAAATGAAACAATTAACAAAGGAAGAATTACAGAAATCACAATTAGGAATTTTAAAATATATTGATAGAATATGTAAAGAGAATAATATTAGATACTTTATTCATTATGGAAGTATGTTAGGGGCAGTTCGTCATGAGGGTTTTATTCCATGGGACGATGATATTGATATTGGAATGTACAGAGATGATTATGAAGCATTAAAAAGAATTATCTTAGAAGAACAGAATGAACGTTATGCTATTCTGGACAAAGATACTTCGGATTGGTATTTTCAGAATTTTATGGTTGTAGTTGATAAAAACACAGTTATAAAAAATCATGTCACACAAAAACCACATGATACCAGTGTTTTTGTAGATGTTTTTCCGATTGACCGTTTTGATGATACAAAAGTTATAAAAAGTACACATTTGTTGGTTACATTACGTCAAATCTGTTATATACAGAAAAAATATATTCAATATGGTGATAGTAAAATAAAAGATTTCTGTCGTAAAATTATCTGGTATTTGCTAAGAGGGGTTAATCCACGTTATTTCACATATAAAATTGATAAATTAATTACAAAATATAGTACACCAACAGGTAAATATGAAGCAGCCATTGGTGTAGGAAAAGATGGTATGAAAGAAGTTTTTTCAAGTGGAACTTTTGAAAAACTAATAGAAGTGCCCTTTGAAAATTTAATGGTACCAATTCCTGAAAAGTATGATTTATTTTTAACACAATTTTATGGTAATTATATGGAAAAACCAAGTGATGAAGAAATTGCTTATAAAAGTCATCTTTTAAAAGCTTACTGGAAGTAGAATATAAAATAATATAATATAGTTATTTGATATTCATATACGTTATAGGAAAGGGAAAGTATATGGAAGCAATTCAAGAAAAAAGTTTAGAAATGGCTGAGTATTTTGTGGATTTTTGTAACAAACATAATCTATTATGTTATTTATGCGGTGGCGGTGCAATCGGCTCACTTCGTCATGGTGGCTTTATACCATGGGACGACGATTTGGATTTTTTTATGCCAAGAAAAGATTATGAAAAACTTGTAAAGTTATGGGAGAATGAAGCAGATACTCGGTATTTTTTATCAAAGAGCAATTTGAATTATTTAGACCGAAATTTATTCATTACGATAAGAGACAAAGAAACAACTTGTGTCAAGCCATATCAGATAGATCTTGATATACCACATGGATTGGCATTGGATATTATACCACTTGATTATTATCCAAAGAAAAAGAGTGATAGAAAAAAGCAAATGATATGGGCAATGATTTATTCTCTGTTTTGTGCACAGACAATACCCGAAAAACACGGTGGAGTATTAAAAATTGGAAGTAAAATTCTTTTAGGGGTGATACCCAGCAGAAAATTACGCTATAAGATATGGAAAAAAGCAGAAAAAGAAATGACGAAATATACAAAGGCTGATAGTGACGGGATTACAGAATTATGTTCCGGTCCGTATTATATGAAAAAGAAATATCCAATAGAAGCTTTTGAAAAAAGTGTATTCGTTCCATTTGAAAATACAAAAATGCCAATTCCCTGTGGATATGACAGCTATTTAAAAACAGCTTTTGGGGATTACATGACACCACCTCCAAAAGAAAAACAGGTTGCACATCACGATGCAGTTTTATTGGATTTGGAAAGAAGTTATCTTGATTATAACGGAGAATACAATGCAAAGTAAAAAGAAAGTTTTATTTTATCTGTGGTCATTTTCATTAGGTGGTGGCGCTGAAAAAATACTGGCAACAATTTCCAATAATTTAGACATGGAAAAGTATGAGATTGATATTTTGGAAATGGAACATTTTGACAAAGGTTTTCCTCTGTTACGGAAAGATATTAATGTTTTAAAACCATATAAAGCCAAAAAACATTCACGGTTAGTGGAAGCTTTATTGTGGCGTTTTCGTTTTTGGTTTCCGGGTTTAGTCAGACGCTATTTAGTCAGAGATATATATGATATAGAAATTTCCTTTACGATTATGAACCCGCCAATGCCGTTTTCTAAACGAAAAGGTGTAAAGAAAATTGCATGGATTCATGGAAGTATAGAAAATATGCCTGAGAATGAAAAATATTGTAAATTGCATAAACGGCATCTGGGCAGTGCTGACACCATTGTAGCAATTTCAGAAAAAACGAGAAAATCCATTGAAACAGTATTCCCGGACTATAAAGATAAAATTGTTACGATTTATAATGGCTATAATTTTAATGATATCAGACAGTTGGGGAAAGAAAAGGTTGATATTCAGATAAAAGAACAGAGTATATGTTCTATTGGACGCATAGAAAAATTAAAGGGTACAGACAGGACACTGGAATTAATAAAAAAATTACACGAAGAAGGTCATTTTTACCACATGTATTATATCGGATCCGGTGAACAAGAAAATGAATTAAAAGAAAAAGTAAAAAGCTATAATTTAAATGATTATGTACATTTTCTTGGATATCAGGCTAATCCGTATAAGTATTTAAAACATATGAAAGTATTGGTTACCATGTCGTTACAGGAAGGATTTTCAGGAACGTGTGTGGAAGCTTTAAGCCTTGGAGTTCCGTTTGTATCTACAGATGTCGGTGGTGCAAAAGAACTTTCACAAGATGGGAAAATGGGGAAAATTGTTAAGACAGATGAGGAAGCAATTAGTGCCATAATACAGTATGTGTCAACTGACAATCGTCCGGATTATCAGGAAATGTCGAAATTTATAGAAAAATTTACAATAGAAAATCAAATAAACCAAATACACGATTTATTAATAAAAGAATAGAAGGGGGATAGCATGAAAATAGATCATAAAAGAATCCATTCTGTATTGATTTGGATTGTATATGGTATTGCGGCGGTATATGGCATTGCTTATTGTGCAAGTCATAGGACATCGTTTTTGTTTTTAATGCTGATAGCATTTTGGATAGCTAATTTGCTTTATTTTGCATTTAATTTTAAATATTATTTTATTCATTTTTTCTTTTCACTATCAATGTTTTTGTTTTTGTTTTCGAGACCTTTTATTGAGTACTTTCAAACAGGAAGTTTCGTGACTTATAATAAAAATACGTATCAGTTTTCTTTTATTGTATTGATTATAAGTATGGCCGGCTTAGTGATTGGTGGGATAATAGGGAAAAATTTTCATTTTAGACCTAGCTATAAAGAGAGTAAGCTTAAAACAGATGAAAATTACGAAGCACATATTATAAATGTCAGACGTGTGGCGTTATGTTTTTTTGCAGCAAGTTATCCCTTTTATGTACTGCGTTTGGTTGAAAAATATTTATATAGGAAAACGACGAGTTATTATGAATACTATGCATCTTTTCACAGTGAATTACCGTATATAGTATATCTTATATCCGTATTTACGTTCTTTTCCATATGTGTATATTTAGCAACAAAGCCACCGAAAAAGCAGACTATGGTTATTTTAATATTGTATGTTATAGCTAATGCGATATACCTTTTAATCGGAACAAGAAATCCATTTTTGCTAAGCTTACTATTTGCTTTTACATACTATTGTATGAGGCAATTTGGAGATAAGAAAGAAGTTTGGATAGGAAAGTTTGAAAAAATTTTAGTGATATCAGCAATTCCTGTGTTGATGATTTTCATGGGAGCTATGAATTACATTCGAGATGATGTTGCTATTGAACATAACAGCTTTATTAGTCTTGTGACTGATTTTATTTATAAGCAGGGAACAAGCTTTGGAGTACTGGCAAAGGGCTATTTATATGAATGTTACCTTCCCAGTAGTTCCTTTAGAAATTATACATTTGGACCGATTATCGATTATTCTTATCATGGAAGCATTGGAAATATTTTATTTGGAACACAGCCACTTCCAGAAACCAATAGTATTGAGCTTGCTTTAAATAGTAACAGTTATGCACATAACATGTCTTATGTTGTTTTAGGAGATGGATATTTGGAGGGACATGGAATTGGAAGCAGCTATATTATGGAACTGTTTACGGATTATGGCTATATAGGAGTTGCTATTTTTAGTATTATATTGGGATTTATACTGGTATATATGATGAAAGCTGCTTATCAAAGAAAGGTTTTACCGTTTACACTGAGTCTGGTTGTTTTGGAAAATATTTTCTTTACACCGCGAGCAAGTTATATGTCAAGCTTTTTTCCACTATTTACAATGCAGTTTTGGTTTGTGGTTATTTTAATATTTGCTATTGCGAAAATATTTGGAAAAATATTTAAAAAATGTAAAATAAGTGATGATAAAAAGGAGAATAAACATGTTTAATAATTATTCGTTATGTGATTTGTGGGCTAATATCTATAAGAACAAAAAGAAAAATTTAATACTGTGTGTTATTGTATTTTTCATAACGTTAATGCCATTTGTATTTAAAGCAACTAAAAGTGGTGAGGAAGAAGGAAATGATGGAATTAATTATTCTACCTATTTTGCTTATAATATAGATTCAGAAAAGGTCGTAATGAAAGATGAGACAACGATAGAACCGTATAGTGATTTTTTTGTGGAATTGATTAATGGAAATCTAAACGGTGCATATTTATTTAGTGATGTTACGGAAAAAGAATTAAAGAAAATTTCTGAAGAATTATCAATTGATGCAGTACAGTTAAGAAATTCTGACAGTAATTACTGGTATGGGAAAATAGTAGTAAGTTCTATGCCTGAAAGTGGAACAGTGAGCATTAAAATTTTAACACCAAGTAAATTATTTAATGAAATTGTGGCAGAAAAAATAGATACATTAGTTAATGAAAGTAAAGAGAAGCTTTCTAATGTATCAGTAAACAAAGTAAGTGAAATTTCTACTTCCGAAATAGATGCAGTGACTGAGAAGACAGTAAACAACAGTATTGATATGGGTACTATTGTGAAGGGACTTATAATCGGATTTGTATTTGCTATTTTTTTAATGTGCGGTATTAATTTTGTGTGCTATATTTTTAACCCTTCTATGAATGAAGGAGCAGCATTTAAAAGTTATGGGTTAGATTTTGTATATGATTTTGATACGGTAGCTAATTGTGCAGAAATCTTATCCTATAAACAAAATGAATATGGAAACTTTGCTTTAGTTGCTACGAATAAGAACGTATTAAACAGGTTTAAGGATTTAATAAAAAAAGACGATGTAAATATTCCTGCATCTTTAATTAGTATAGAAGATATTCATGGTTTACTTGAATGTCAGGCGATTGTTTTTGTGGAGGAATATGGAATTACACGTTTTAATGATTTTGAGAAGGCTATGCAGCAGGCAAAGAATGTTGATAAGTCAATTATAGGTGTTGTGAATTTGCCGTTATGATGTTAAATATGGTTTAGCGTGAGAAAATTATTATTGCAAGGAGGAAAAATAAAATGGTTTTTGGAGCGGTATTAGCAGGTGGAACAGGAACAAGGATGGGACTTGATAAACCAAAACAGTTTTTAATGTTAGGAGAAAAGCCTATTATTATCCATACCGTTGAGAAGTTTTTATTATGCCAGGAAATGGACCAGATTTTTGTGGGTGTGCATCCTGATTGGATGATTTACACAGAGGATTTACTTGCAAAATATATACACACAGACAAAAAAGTGATTTTAGTAGCAGGTGGAAAAGACAGAAACGAAACAATTTTTAATATTGTGGAAAAAATAGAGGAAATGTATGGAGAAAGTGAAGAACATATTCTTGTAACACACGATTCTGTACGTCCTTTCGTAACACTGCGTATGCTTCATGACAATATTGAAGCGGCTAAAAAATATGGTGCATGTGATACTGTTGTGGCAGCTATCGACACCATTGTAGTTTCAGAAGACGGAGAAGTTATTAAAGACATTCCAAATAGAAAAAATATGTTTCAGGGACAGACACCTCAATCCTTTAATATGAGTATGCTGAAAAAATTATATTATGAGCTTTCTACTGAAGAAAAGGAAATTCTTACCGATGCATGTAAAATCTGTGTAGTAAGAGGAGTACCAGTGAAATTAGTAAGAGGTGAAATTTCTAATATAAAAATTACAACTGTTGATGATATGAAAATGGCTCAAGCAATGCTTTAGGAGGCTGTTATGTTAAATAGTGTATATCAACTTATTAGCCCGAAAATTATTTCAATTAAATATCAGGACATCAGCTTTGATGATGAAGTACTGGTGCGCCCTGATTATCTGGCACTTTGCCATGCTGATCAGAGATATTATCAGGGAAAAAGAGATGCAAAGGTTCTTCGTAAAAAACTTCCCATGGCACTTATTCATGAGGGATGCGGAACTGTTTTGTATGATCCTACTCATACATTTCAACCGGGAGAAAAAGTGATTATGATTCCCAATGTTTTAAGTACAGACCGGGAGGATGCAATTTTCGAAAACTATCGAAAAGGCTCTGCTTTTTTAAGCAGTGGACGAGATGGATTTATGCGGGAGTTTGTTAATCTGAAACCGGACAGATTAGTAAGATATGAAGGAATTGAAGGGAAAATTGCTGCAATTACAGAATTTGTCAGTGTGGGTATGCATGGCGTAAATCGTTTCAGCAAACTTGCACATTCTTACAAGGAAAGAATTGGTGTATGGGGAGATGGAAGTCTTGCATTTGTAGTAAGCAGTATCTTAAAATACCGTTTTCCTGAAAGTAAAATTTGTGTGATGGGAAAAAATGCAGACAAGCTTAATCAATTTTCTTTTGCAGATGAAATTCATTTGATTGATGATTTGACAGATAGCTTTACTGTGGACCATGCATTTGAGTGTGCCGGCGGTGAAGGAAGCGCCTATGCCATAGATGATATTATTCGCTTTATCAATCCTCAGGGTGTAGTTGCATTGATGGGGGTGTCAGAAGCAAAAGTGCCGATTAATACAAGAGATATACTGGAAAAAGGTCTTACTTTTGTAGGATGTAGTCGCTCAGGACGAGAGGACTTTGAAAATGCAGTTGATTTTATGAAAGATAAAAAAATCCAGAATCGATTAAACAGTATTATCTATGAGACGGAGCCTGTAGAAAAGATTTTGGATATTCACAGAGTATTTAGTGTGGATATGAATACAAACTTTAAAACAGTGTTCCGGTGGGAGATATAAAAAGGTGTAATAGAAACACACTTGACAAATTAGACAGATAAGTTGACAATAAAGAAGATATCGAGGGTTTTAAGTGAAATTTTCGGTATCTTCTTTTAATATTTTTATAGAAAGGTAAGAGGTGCAGTATGAAAAAATTTATCAGAACATTGGGAATTGGTGTACTTGCAAGTGCTTTTTTCTGGACAGTGCCGGTTTACGCAGAGACAGAAACTGCAGGCTCCTCTTTGAAAGAAGAGCAGATGTCAGAAAAGGCCATTGAGCTTTACAGTGAAGAAAAAGAGAAACTGACTGGTGAATGGAAACAGAATAAAGAGGGCTGGTGGTATTATGAATACAGCAATGGAACTTCACCTAAGATTTCATGGAGAAAAATAGATGGTAAATGGTACTATTTCAACAGCAAAGGATATTGGATAGACGATAATACATACGAAGAAGGTACATTAAAAGGGATTGATGTATCCGCATGGCAGGCAGAGGTTGACTGGGAAGCGGTAAAAAATGATGGAATTGAGTTTGCTATGATTAGATTGGGATATAATACTAATAATTTGGATAAATATTATCAGAGAAATATGAAGGAGGCAGAAAAGGTTCAAATTCCTGTAGGGGTTTACTATTACAGTAAAGCAACTAACGAAGAAGAAGCAGTCCGAGATGCAGAATTTGTAATTGAAAATTTAAAGGGCTATAAAGTATCTTATCCTGTAGCTATTGACTTAGAGGATAAAGCTCAGGAAAATTTAAGCAAAGAAGAAGTTGGAAAAATTGCAAAGGCATTTGTAGATGAAGTTGCATCAGCTGGATATACTCCTATGGTTTATGCGAATGAATATTGGCATGAAAATCATATAGACTGGTCTCTTTTGGAAGGTGTAGAAAAATGGATTGCCAGTTATGCTGTAATTCCTAATCGCAATATTGAAAGGGGAATTTGGCAGTGTTGCGATACAGGGCTGGTAGATGGTGTAGATGGAAATGCAGATATTAACTTTGGCAATAAAGATTACACGAAAGAAATTGAACCAAGGACAGAACCTTTAGAAAGCTACTATAAAAGAGGCTTATGGATGAAAAATGACAGAGGTTGGTGGTATCAGTATAAAAAAGGAGGATATCCATATAATCAGTGGGAAAGTATTAATGGAAAATGGTATTGGTTTGATAAAGAAGGGTATGTAGTTACAGGGTGGCAGTTTATTGATGGATATTGGTATTATTTAGATGAATCAGGAGCAATGACAACAGGGTGGCAGTCTATTGATGGATATTGGTATTATTTGAAATCTTCAGGAGTAATGGCAATTGGTTGGGAAAGTATTGGCGGTGCATGGTATCATATGGATAATTCAGGGGTGATGCAGACAGGCTGGCAATCTATCAGCGGAAGCTGGTACTATATGAATAAATCAGGGGCAATGCAGACGGGATGGTTATATCTTGATGGGAACTGGTATTATTTGAAGTCTTCAGGAGCCATGGTAACAGGGCGTCATTATATTGACGGCAAGTGGTATTCTTTTAGCAGTTCCGGAGTAATGCAGTAAAACAGGTGAAAAATAAGAAGTTCTGGCAGTTATGCCGACAAAAGCAGGAAAAATATTGTTAAAATCTGCGGATTTTTTACATATTCTTGCTTGACTATCTTACTTCTTATGATAAAATATATTGTGTGCGGGTACATTTCGCCCGCACCGAGAAAAATAGAAATTAAAAGTTTATTTTTCCAGTATCTACATTTAGGAGGAATGTTCAAAATGGCAAAATGGGTTTATATGTTCACCGAAGGTGACGCATCCATGAGAAACACTCTCGGTGGTAAAGGTGCAAACCTTGCTGAGATGACAAAATTAGGTCTTCCAGTACCACAGGGATTTACAATTACAACAGATGCTTGTACTCAGTACTATGAAGATGGAAGAAAGATTAACGATGAAATCATGGAACAGATCATGGAAGCTATCGTTAAAATGGAAGAAGTAACAGGAAAGAAATTCGGAGATAAAGAAAATCCACTTCTCGTATCTGTTCGTTCCGGAGCAAGAGCTTCTATGCCAGGTATGATGGATACTATCCTGAACCTTGGTTTAAATGAAG
>ENA-OPRU01000592-OPRU01000592.1-human-gut-metagenome-genome-assembly--contig:-NODE-592-length-24304-cov-26.355726_pt1 | contig 24304 bp, 20 predicted proteins | sample MGYA00241897_ERZ501888 | MGnify/ENA primary metagenome ERZ501888 (study PRJEB25962, sample SAMEA2042398) | human gut metagenome | biome: human gut; feature: human-associated habitat; material: faeces... | reverse complement strand
GCTCAAAAGATAGTGGAAAGCTGATGATTTCTGTTCTGTCTGCGGTGGCAGAGATTGAACGAGAGAATATCCTTGTTCAGACAATGGAGGGACGTAAGCAGAAAGCCAGGGAAGGAAAATGGAACGGTGGATTTGCTCCATATGGCTATGAATTGGTAAATGGAGAATTGCAGATCGCAGAGGACGAAGCAGAGATTATTCGTCTGATCTATGATAAATTTATTCATACCAATATGGGAATCTCTGCGATTGCTGCATGGCTGAACCAGCATGGATATAAAAAGAAAAAACGACAGAATAATACACTGGACGCATTTGCCGCTTCATTTATAAAAGGCGTTCTGGATAATCCGGTATACTGTGGAAAGCTGGCTTATGGACGAAGAAAGAACGAGAAAGTTTCTGGAACAAGAAATGAATATCGCATTGTAAAACAGGAAAATTATATGCTGCATGATGGTATCCATGAAGGGATTGTTTCAGAAACAGACTGGGAGCTAGCTCATCAAAAACGAGAAAAAACAGGTGTGAAATATGAAAAGACACATAGCCTCAATCATGAGCATATTTTATCCGGAATATTGAGATGTCCATTATGTGGAAGCGGTATGTATGGAAACGTGAACCGAAAGAAAAAGAAAGACGGAACTTTATATAAGGATTATTTCTATTATGCCTGCAAACATCGTCGCCTGGTAGATGGTCATAAATGTGGATATCGTAAACAATGGAGCGAGGAGAAGATTAACAATGCAGTGGAAGAAGTTATTCGGAAACTGGTGAAAAATCCTAAATTTGAAGAAGCAATTCTGAATAAAATCGGTTCAAGAATAGATACAGAGGAAATAGAAAAAGAGATTGAAGGATTGGAAAAGCAGCACAAGCAGTTGACCGGAGCAAAAGCAAGACTTGGACAGCAGATGGATAGTCTGGATATCATGGATAAATTTTATGAAAAGAAATATCAGGATATGGAGACACGCTTATATCGTCTATATGATGAAATTGAAGGCGTGGAGAACAGTATAGAAGAAGTTAAGAATCGCCTGCTGAATATCCGGCAACAGAAAATATCAGAAGAAAACGTCTATCAATTTCTTTTATATTTTGATAAACTATATGATAAGTTCACCGACCTGGAGAAGAAAGAATTTCTTAACAGCTTTGTGGAACAGGTGGACATTTACGAGCAGGAGCAGCCAGATGGCAGATTCCTGAAGCACATAAAGTTCCGTTTTCCGGTGTATTTTGGAGATAGGGAAATACAGGAACTTTGTTGGGACAACGAAAGTATCGTTGAGACAGTAGTCTTGATGTCAAGGAAAGATAAATAAAGCCCGGTTTTCTTATATGGAAACATAGCTACTGCAAAATGTGTGTCAGGTTGTAACCTCGGATTAGATGTCACGATTTGAGACAGTGGATTAGATGTCAGGTATTTTGGGATGATTTTTGGAAAACGAAAAAGGATGACAACCAATCTGGCAACTCGACCATTTTTGCGGATTGCAGGCAGTGGAATAGATGTGAGGAGGAATGGTGTTTATGGATAGAAATTATTTGTATCAAGTGGATATACGTGAGTGGATAGAAAATGGATTAGATGCTGAAATTATGGTTCCGGTTTTTGGAAATAGAGTTGATAAAAAATACGATGTGTATCTTCAAAGTTTTTTACTTCCAATTGATGCTGTTGAATCAGATATGCAAAATGATACGTATAATGCAAATACAATGGAGCCCGGAATAACAGTATATGGTTCATGGGAAAATGATGAAAAGGTGTATCATCGATGGGGAAATGATGATGATTTTGAACCTCTTATCATTAAAAGAAATTTTAATGGTGTAGCAACAGATTCGGTTGAAGTTGCAGAAGAATTTAGGCTGTTGTTTAATCTATATTTTAATTCACAAAAAAATGAATATGTTGATGTTTCAGATGGAGAGGGAATTACTGTTGTTAAAATGAATGACAATGGATACATTACTATACATAAAAGATATTTAAAGACATATTTAGCAGTAAAGGAAAAGGCATTGATTGTTCATATTGACAGTAGATGTGTTGCTCTTGATGCATCAGAAAAGGTTGAGGAGGATGGATTAGCGTATAGAAATGATGAAAATTCTATATTTTATACATTGAACATTGGAAATACATCTACGGGGACCAAAAGAGAGAATTATTCATATATTTTTGCTAAAAACGTTATTTGGGCTTGCAGTTTATGTGATAGCAACATATGGCCATACAACGAGGAAAAGAACTATGTCGATTTCATTATTGGAATAGATGAAAATGGAAAAGAAATACGTCATACATGTAATCCAAGCTGTTTAAGTAATTATTTTGGCGCAAATCCAACTGCACCTCATTATTTAACACCAGTCTATTTTGATGCAGCAGTTTTAAATAAGTATTATTCTAAACCAGAGATTTATAAAGTTGAAGATGGTATTATACGATGTGGCGTACTGTGGTCGTTATATATTGATAATAGTAATTCTGAGTATGTATCAGCATATTTGGGAGATTTAGGAAGAGATTTACCAAGTGAATCAGAGCAGCATTACTGGAGAGGTTTTAATAAAGCAGTTGGTGGTAAATTGAGCCCGACAAAAGTAAAAAGAGATTTTATGTGCATTGCATCTGATTCCGAGTCTCCGGATTTTGTATTTAAAAGAACATATAGGAGAGTAAACCAAGCTTATGAAGATAGACTTGGTTGGCCATTATTTTTGCCATTAACAGAGCAAGATACATATAACTTTGAAACCCTGCGAGTACCAGTTAATAATTCAATTGCAGAGATGGATATGCTTGTTCTCTCTTTAGTGAAAATATTAATTGATTCTTTGAATGAGAAGAAAATTACCAGTCAACTGACTGGAAGTTATGAAAAGTTGGTGGGGAGTATATCTAAATTAGAGGCTTGGTTAATTGAAAAAGATATAGAGAATTATGATGAGCATATAAAATTCTTAAGAAATTTGCAGGAATTACGTTCCAGTGGAACAGGACACCGTAAAGGGAAAGGATATCAGAAAATAACAAAAGCCCTTGATGTGAAGAATGAAAATTATGCAGAAACATTTTCTAATTTATTAAATAGTGCCACCGCCTTTTTGGAATTTATGGAAGAAAACATGGAAAAGATAGTGTAATAGTAAGCTCCCCATCACTGGATATCATAGTGACGAGGAGCTTTGTTACTTTTTAGATTATTATGCTTCAATCTCAATTTTCAGTCCGGACTTGAGTTCCACTGTGAAGTGGTCATCCCAGATAATGATGCGCTCAAGCCAGCGCTTTACCAAGGCTTCGTCGAAGGCTTCAAGGTGTGCGTGCTGCTGCTTTATAAAATCCTGCAACTCGTTGATGCGTGCAATCTGTGTGTCCCTGGCGGCAGTGTCAACCGTGCATTTCTCGCGCTGCTCCCGGAGCTTGAAGATCTCATCGGCGGTATTTTGCTGAGCGCTTCGGATCACCTTTGCGATGTTCTGCTGGAGCTGTGCCTAGTAGGTGGACTTATCGCCAAGGAGCGTGTTGATGGCCTGAACTACCACATTCTCTAATATCGTCTCATTGACGGTTCTTGCGTGGCATTCCTGCCCGGTTGGCTCCAGTCTACTGATGCAGCGCCAAACGATGGATTTGCAACCGCGATTGTTCCAGTGGATTCTACGGAACATTTCACCGCATTCGCCGCAAATGACAATCTGTGCAAAGCAGTGGTTGCAGCTGTAGGTGCGCTTTTTGCCATTGGTACTGGTCTTGACTATTCGCCTGCGTACCAGCTCTTCCTGCACCCGCAAGAAGATGTCCTTCGGAATAATTGCTTCGTGGTTGCCTTCCACATAGTATTGCGGAACAATGCCATTGTTCTTCACTCTGGTTTTATTCAGAAAGTCTGTGGTGTAGGTCTTCTGAAGAAGGGCATCACCGATGTATTTTTCATTTCGAAGAATCTTGTTGATGGTGCTGGTCCACCATTTTGTTTTGCCAGCGCCGGTGAGGATGCCGTCTGCTTCCAGACCTTTTGCAATCCAGTCCATCGAGTAGCCCTCAAGGTATTCACGGTAGATGCGCTTTACCACCTCCGCTTGCTCTGGATCGATGATGAGATTCCCATCTGCATCCTTGGTGTAGCCGAGGAAGTGATTGTGATTTACCTGTACCATCTTCATCAGATGCGAAATCAGACTCAGCACTTGCCTTACCACCAAGAGGCTCACCGTCACGAATCTTCTGCAGATTGTTAAGTCCACAGGCGATCCCCTTGTTACCGGAGCTGTTGAATGCATAGAAGCTGATGCTGGCGCGACCATACACACCGGAGTAAACCTCGGAGCGAGTAAGAATCGGATTGCGATCTGCATCCACGATGCCAGGAGCAGAGATTGCATTGGCATTTACGAAATAAGCATTGGCGTAGGCCGGATCGTCCGGACGCTCCATGTCGCCATCACGAAGTGGAGTCTTGATGACAGAGAGGGCAGGTACAGACTTGCCATTGCCCTTGAGCTTGGCCTCGCCCTCCTTGTAAGCGGCCTCAATGGCAGCTTCAATCTTGGCGATGGTCTTGGTATCAGACTTCGAAATAATCAGAGATACGCTGTACTTCGGTGTACCTCCATTGATGGATTTCGGCTCCCAGACGTTGGCATAAGACCAACGAGTGTCAGGACCAGTGATTACCTTCATAGGATTGTTGATTTTTACATTCTTGTTCATTTAATTTTCCTCCATAAAATCAGTTTTTGCATTGTTCATTGCCGGACGTTTATCGCTCTCCGGCACGAGCGTTGGTTTACCTTGCGGCTTTTCAATATAGGCGGTAAGCAGCTCATCGAATCTGGATTTGCCAAGACGCTTCTGCATGGCAGTGATACCAAGGAGCTTCTTTTCATATGAATCAAACCCGGCATCTGTAACTGCCTGGATGACTGCCTCCTCATTGGAATACTTGCGGTTGGATCTACCTTCGACCAGCTTCCAGCCAGCCCATTCCTTACCGCTGATGGCCTGCTGCAGAGCATATTCCTTGATGTCGGATGCCCAGGCGACTAATTCATCTGCGCGGGAGAGGATGTATTCAATCTCCGAATCCTCTAAAAAAGGTGGAAGCTTGAAATCGTACTGAGCCAGTGTGAGATTGGCCTCGGCTCTGGCACGGCATTCGTGCTTGGCCTTACAGAAACCACACCATTCGCCACAGAGGAAGTTCCCATCCCCGGCAAAGGCAAGATCTGCGGTCGGCTTCAGCACTTCATCCGCCCACTTGTACAGCGCATCCTTGAAAATTTCAAAGGTGGAAATATTCTGACGCCTTGGCTGGTAGATGGTCATGCTGACATTATCAATGTCGTAGATGTCATCAAAGAGCTCCAGGGCTCCAAGCGCATAGCACTTCATTTGCGGATTATCGGTCGCATCTACGAGGACTCCAAGACCGTGCTTGTAATCGCATATTCTCAAGGTGCCATCTGCAATGATGATGCAGTCAGCGGTTCCGAAGCCCTGTTCCACCCAGCGAAAGAAATCTACACGCTGTTCAATCAGAACCTTCGGATCAGCGCAGCTTTCCTTGGCGGCCTCTACCATTTCAAGGATGTAGGCGGCATAGCCATTGGCACAGTCCTCCATTTCCTCGTTGTACCAGGTGAGATTCTCCGTCGGATCACTGGCATCCATCCCCAGGGCCCTCTTTAGCTTGTACTCACAAAGCTCATGAGCATCAGTGCCTTCCGCAGCATAATCGCTGCCTTTATCCTCGTATGTCTCGCAGAGCCTTGCGGAAGGCGGGCAGTGGAGCCAGCGGTCCGAAGAGAAAGCAGATAAGATAGCATGTCCCTTAGGTGGCATCGTCAAGTACCTCCGCATCCTTTAACAAGGCTTCATAGTGCTTCGGATCAACAGCAGATAGCTTGGAAGCACCATACTTCTGAAGTAATGTACGGATAGCAGCGGTATGCCCGGCACGGGACTTTTCTGCTAAGACAGCTCGTACATTCTCAAGCTTCAAATCCGGTTCCTTTTCTTCCTTGGCAGCAGGCTTCTCGACAGGTGCGCCGTCAGCAGTGTCACCAAACTGTTCTGCTAACCAGTTGGCTGCTTCATTAATAGCAGCGGCTGCACTGCGCAGCTCTTCGATGGTCATAGCCATATCGCTCATTTTGCTCATAGCGACGTTCTCCTTTCTCTGATTGTCTTTGCTGTGCGAGGATTGTCATGTCTCACGCCATTCTTGCGGATACGTGGGAGATTGCATTCAGTACTGCAATCAGCTCCGTGTCGTTACCGCCTGAATCGAAGTAGGACTTCTTCATGTGCTTCACCTCCGTTTCTGTGATGGTTAAGGCTTGTTGTTTTGTGCCTTACACCTTCCACTGGAGATGAGTGGCGGATATGAGCGGAGAAATTTTGAAAAAATATAAAAGCCCTCTGGACATCGCTTGATGGATGCCCGGAGGGATGAATTGCTACATATGATATGTAGGATTAATAGCCACGAATTTTACGGAGCTCTGTACGGATCTTCTTCATCTGATCAGCGAAGGTACGCTGCTTGCGGCCGAGCTTCTCGGCGATTGCACGATCTGAGATCTTGTAATCATCAAGCCAGCACTGAATGATGGTATCAGCATCCGGATCAAGTTCTCTCAACCTACTAAAAAGCTGTTCGAGAAGGATCCTATCTGCAATTACATTTTCCATTGATGGTGATGAATCAGGAATGTAGTCGTACATATTGGCTTCACCGTCTTCGGTAGGAATATCGAGCGAAAGTGTATCTCCAGCTGCATGATATTTGCATCCGATACAGTCTCCATCGCATTCCCAGAGATGTTTTTTGCTACACATACAACGATGATGATGCTGCTCTTTATGACGGATGCGGTCGGCTTCTTTATAGAAAGCATCACGCTGTTCCTTTGTGACGGAGATTTTCTCTCCTGTAGAGCGAAGATAGATGAATGGTGTACTAAAATTTTCATGATTTGCCATAAATTTTCCTCCTGTGATTGGCTTCGTTGAACAATCGCAGGGGCATTTGGCTATCACGAAATTCTCATCTTCCTAACATCACAAAACGTTGCGTGCAATTGAAAAGAAGTGTGGATTGTGATATACTTTATTAAGGTTTATTAGGGTTTAATCTGATTTGCATACCAGAGAAAATCCTGCATCAAAATAAAAAAGTCCCTGTGATTTGCTCACAAGGACATCCAATAGTTGCTTGAGTTAACGTGTCATAGTTGGCAGAGTTAGTAGAGTTGGCGTTTTGAAAAAGAGGGACAATCAATGACGAATAGAGAGAATATAAGACTCTGTGGAGGCACGTTCTTCACCTTACTGCTTGAGGATAGAAAGCCACGGGCCGGAGTAAGAGAACATTACGCGGGAGAGAAGGATGGGCTGTCTGAACCAGAAGTATTAATAGGATTATCTAAGGTTTTGGTGCCTGATTTTCAGGAGCCGCTAGAAAGTATGATGACAACTATTAAAGGGAATACGTCGGAATACAAGAGCTGCAAAAACAAAGGAGGCACTTATTTTCCTTTTGGCAATAAAGTTGCTTTGACGGCATTTGATAAATGCATAAAAGAAAATTATCAAGTTGCACTGAATCGAATGATTGAATTTTGCGATGAGTTTCTTCACGTAAAAGACAGTACAAAAAAAGACGAGAGGCTGGTCAAGGCCCTTATCGATACGATAGATAAAGATGATTCAATAGAATCAAACCAGCTATTCTACGCTTTACAGGATGGTACAGGCATGTCGAAAGCAGATATTGTCAAAAGCCAGAGCTTTTGCTTTCAGACATTTTTGCTGGGAATTCTGCACTTTTGTGTTATGCGTACTGATCCTGCAACGATTGGAAAAGAAACCTTTGATTTCTGGTGTCCGCCAAAAAACAGAGCACCCAGAACATATGTGGGAACTATGGGTGAGGATTGGAAAAAAGAAGTGAAACTGACTTATGCAGAAGAAATTGGAGCAGAACGCAAAGATCCGGAAATTGTCGAAATAATAGAGGCGGATCAGGAACAGACATATGAAGAACAGCAGTCGGATGTAGAGGGACAAGGTACAAAAGAAGCTCCACAAATGAATTTCACTTTTAACGTTACCGGCAATAACAATAGCTTCTACAACCATGTTGACACGGTAAATAATTACTATGGAGGAAAGAAGAATGGAAAATAAGCCTCAGTTAAATAAGCCTACCGTGCTTCAACAAAATAACACTCCGACGGAAATTAACCTTCCGGGCGATCATAATACGCTTATTGCTCATGCGGACAATGTGAAAAACGAATATAGGCCTACAATTCTGATCACGAATCCAATACCGGGGATGCAGCAAGGTTACGCGATATCGGTAACACTAAACCTCGATTTCTATAATTTGATAGTAGTTGCAGGGGATGTACTCGACGGAACATATCATGTGATGGTTGATAAAGAGAGAGCTATCACAGAGAGTACGTCAGACGAATTGAAAAAGCAGTATGCTGCACTGACACCGGAGGCTATAGCTGAAATAAAAACGTTTCCAACAATCATAGCCACCGAAAACCATAGTTATGGAAAAACCGATGAAGCGCATTATGCTCACTATGGAATTATCACCGACATAAAAGTTCAAGATAATGGAATAAAGATATACTATCAGTTTTTGAATTCGATTCCACAGCAGAAACTAAATGAGCTTTTATTTGAATTAGGTCTGCAGGGAAATTCAAATTTTAATGAGCTTAATCGAATGCATTGGGCAATCAAAAGAATCAATATGGTAGAAGTTTTAAGAGAAAATGGAATTCAAGTTTTCTCTATGTAATACAGTTCGTAGACAGCAATGAATGGAGGTAGAAAATGAGCAAGGAATACGAAGAAATGAACGTAGAAAAATGGGTAAACCTTGAGGATGTAGCAGTACATCTGAGTCTCAGCCAGGATACCGTCAGAACATGGATAAAAGAAGGAAAGCTGCCTTTTTACAAAGCAGGTAAAAGATATAAGTTTAAAATTTCCGAAGTTGATGAGTGGGTTAGAACAGGGAAAATTAAGGAATAAAGGAAAAAAGGTGCGGTGTATTCTATGAAGCCAAAGATGCAATCAGCAATTGAAAGAATAACCTTAAACGATGCGACTTTTACTGGAGAAGTAATTGAGCCGACTTTCATAAACTTTTTCTACGGAAAGAATGGTGCGGGAAAATCCACAATAGCCAGATCTCTTCGTGATAATACAGGAATAGAATGGAAAAATGGCAAGTCAGCATCAGACTATGATGTGCTTACATACAATACAGAATTTATTGATGCCAATTTCGCCAACTATGGCAATCTGGCCGGTGTATTTACCGTTTGCGAAACAAATATAGAAGTGCAAAAAAAGATAGAGGCCCTTCAATCTGATAAGAGTGCGGTTGCGGAAGAGTATAGAAAGAAGTCCGAAGCAGCTGAATCAAAGAGAAAGGAAAAAGAAGGTGCCTTAGGAGTATTTCAGGAAGCCTGCTGGAATCAAAGCAAAACACTTAGACCAACATTTGATGCAGCTATAAAGGGTAAGAAGACGAAAGCTCTGTTTGCAGGTGAAATTCTAAAGATTACTCCGGTTCATCATGATGGAATTGCACTTGAAGAAAGAGTAAAGACTCTTTGGGGCGGTGATGATAAGCAGTACGGCAAATTCACTAAGGCGGGAAAAGTTTCTTATGCTTCGCTGCCTGGATTTGATTTAATGGGAAAAGTTGTTGCTAGCAGCAGTGAAACGCCGTTTGCAAACTTTATCAAGAAATTAAATGCAACCGATTGGGTAAGACAAGGTCATACGCATTATGCTGGACAAACGGATGGCAAATGCCCATACTGCCAGCAAAAATTACCGGTGTCATTTGAGGATGATCTGCTCAAATGTTTCGATGCTCAGTATCAGGATGATATTGTAGCAATCAGTAATTTTCAGTCAGTTTATGTATCTGAAATGAGCAGTTTAGTGCGTACATTTGAAAGCAATCTTGATGAGGTTCTGCCAGGACTGAACACAGATGAATATCAGGCAAAGGTAAAGAACTTCAAGGATGCGATTACCATCAATACACAGAGAATTGAGGCCAAGGTTAAAGAGCCGACTACGGTAGCATCGCTTGAGGATACAGATTCTTTACTGCTGGAAATCGGCAGCATCATCGATCAGATGAATGTTCAGATAGAGGCTCACAATACCCTGGTAGGTGATAAGAAGAATCAGCAATCAAAATGCAGCAAAGAAGTGTGGGAGTATTTGGCTTTTGTACTTCAAGATGCTGTAAAAGAATACAACGATACGCTTGCTAATGCGGATAAGGAATTAAATGCACTTAAAACAGAACTGAATAATCTGAGAACAAAGGATGGAAATATCACAACTGATATTAGCAACTTGAATAAGCAGGTTGTTAATACCGAGGCAACGATTGATGGCATCAACAGGATATTAAAGACTTCTGGATTCCAGGGGTTTAATCTTCGTGCAAAGAAAGATGTGCAGAATACATACGAGGTTATTCGCCCAGACGGAACGATTACTGAGAAATTATCTGAGGGCGAGCGTAATTTCATAGCTTTCTTATATTTTTACCATCTTGTAAGAGGTAGCTTCAGTGATAAGGAAGTGAAGGATAAGATTGTAGTGATTGATGATCCGGTTTCCAGCATGGATAGCAGTGCACTTCTCATCGTAAGTGCACTGGTGCGCGAAATGGTTGAAATCTGTCTGAATAACACGGATTATTTGAATCAGAAAATTGAAGGTAATTTTATCAAACAGATCTTTATTTTGACTCACAATGTCTATTTCCATAATGAGATAACGCCACGTCAGGTAAATAAATACAGAAGTATATCTTTCTATCTCATACGCAAAACAGATAATATTTCGCATATTAAGCTGTGTGTAAGATCGAGTCACACAATACCGACAGACAAAGAAAATTATAATCCGATTCAGAATTCCTATGCGGCACTGTGGGATGAATACAAAGAACTGAAAACAGTTAATACTCTTACGAATGTGGTACATCACATTCTGGAATATTACTTCATTCAAATTTGTGGATATGCCGGAGCTGATTTACAGAAAATTGTCCTTGACGACAATAAAGACAAATTCGTAGATAACAGTGGTAGTAAGCCGGATTATACGAAACATGAACTGGCGTCGGCACTTCTCTCTTACATTGACAGCAGTCCGGCACTGATTGCGGACGGCTTCAACATTATAGAGACGGGATTTGATGCAGAGCAGATAAAAGAAGTGTTCAAGATGATTTTTGAGGCAATGCAGCAGGAACAGCATTACAAAATGATGATGAATACGGAACCCTGATTATGGGACACGATAAGAATTAAAATGAATTTAGTCAGGGATATCAGATCCCGATGAATGGAGGATACAGTAATGGCTGAAAAGCAGACAATTGACGCAATGTGGGACGACTCCCCTGTTGACGTTTCTACAGAGGTGAATTTTATCTGGTCTATCGCAAACAAGCTGCGTGGTACATACCAGAGTGATAAATATAAAGATGTAATCATTCCGATGGTTATCATCCGTAGATTTGAGTGCGCATTGGCACTAACAAAACAGAAAGTAGTAGATCAGTTCAAGGCGAATCCGGCATATCCGGCAAAGGCGATGTATCGTGTATCCGGATATCAGTTCTACAACACCAGTGAGTTTGATCTTGCAGAGCTGGTAAATGATGCGGACCATCTTGCAGCGAACTTCAAATCCTATATTCAGGGTTTTTCTGCAAACATTCAGGACATTATTAAGAGCCTGGATTTTGATAAGCAGATTGACAAAATGGACAAGAACAATCGTCTGCTCAGTGTGGTGAAGGCTTTCTCAGAATTAGATTTGAATCCGGTGACAATCGATAATGTAAAGATGGGATACATTTTTGAAGACTTGATCAGAAGATTCTCAGAAAATGCTGAGGCTGGTGATCACTATACCGGTAGAGACATCATCAAGCTGATGGTCAATATTCTACTGGCAGAAGGCTGTGATGATATCTTTGACGACGGAAAGGTTATTACAGTATTGGATCAGGCGTGTGGAACCGGCGGTATGCTTTCCACCAGCTACAACTTCATCAAGCGCTACAATCCGTCTGCGGATGTGCGTCTGTTTGGACAGGAAATCAATCCGGAATCATATGCGATCTGCTTGGCTGAGATGATGATCAAAGGCCAGAACGCAGAAAACATTTGCTATCAGGACACGATGAAAGCTGACCGATTCAAGGGAACCAAGATGCGTTTCGTTATTGAAAATCCGCCGTTCGGTACACCGTGGGGAGGTAAAGATGCAGCAGAAGGGGTGGAGCAGGCAGTTAATGATGAATACACAAAGGGCTTCGACGGTCGTTGGGGTGCGGGCCTTCCTGGCTCTGGTGATATGCAGATGCTGTTCTTACAATCTGCTATAGATAAGATGGACGACAATTTTGGACGCGCTGCGGTTATTGAAAATGGTAGTCCACTGTTCTCTGGTGGAACTGCTTCCGGTGAAAGCCAGATTCGTCGTTGGATATTGGAAAACGATCTGATTGAAGCAATTATCGCACTTCCTACGGATCTTTTCTACAACACAGGTATCGCTACATACATCTGGGTACTTTCCAAGAATAAGAGACGCGAGAGAAAAGGCAAGATTCAGTTGATTGATGCATCGGGATTCTATAGCAAATTACGTAAATCTTTGGGAAATAAGAAAAACGAAATTTCAACGGAGAATCGCTCCGAGATTACGAAGCTCTATGCAGACTTTGCTGAGAATGAATATTGCAAGATTTATAAGAATGAAGAGTTTATCTATCGTGAGTATACCGTGATGCAGCCACTCCAGAGAAGCTATGCCATCACAGGAGAGAGAATTGAAGCAATGCTGTCAAAGGGTTCGCTTTCTTCTCTTTACGATCAAGCTAAAGTAGATGAACTAGAAAATATGGAAGAACTATCCGGTAAGGACTTAAAGAAACTGGAAAATTACCAGAATAACCAGCCAGTTTATGAATCGATTATTGCGGCGCTGCAGGCAGCAGTATCAGAGCAGGTTTATGATTCACCAAAAACATTTATGCCGGTGCTGACAAAGGCCCTTGCCAATGCAACAGCAGATAAAAAGCTGCTTGATAAGATTGCAGATGGTTTGTCTATCATGGATAAGGCTGCAGAAATTCAGAAAGACAAAAAAGGCAATATTCTCTATGACAAGGAAACCAAAGATACAGAACTGGTGAAATGGGAAGAAAACATCGACGATTATATGGCAAGAGAGGTACTGCCGCATGTTTCGGATGCTAAGGCATTCTTTGAAGAGAATCTGGGCAAAAAGAAACCAGTCATAAAGACCGGTGCAGAGATTCCGTTTACACGCTACTTCTACAAGTATCAGCAGCCGACACCGAGCGAAGAACTGGAAGTGAAGTTCATGGATCTGGAGCTTTCCGTTTCTGAACGCGTGTCAAAGTTATTCGAGTAAGGCGGTGATGATATGCGAGAAATGAAAGATAGCGGGATTGAGTGGATTGGCGTTATTCCTGCAGATTGGGACTTGAAAAGAATCCAGCACACGATAGATGAAATTAAAGTAAAAAATTCTCCAGTTCAAACAGAGCAGGTTTTATCTTTAGTCAAAGATAAAGGTGTAATGCTATATGAAGATAAAGGAGATGTTGGAAATAAGGCAAAAGAGAACGTTTCAGAGTATAAACTTGCTTATCCCAATACTCTTATAGTAAACAGCATGAATATTTTAATTGGTTCAGTTGGAATTTCAAATTATTTCGGATGCGTGAGCCCAGTTTATTATGTGTTTAAGGAAACTACTGAGGCTGATTTGAGATTTATTAATTATATTTTTAGCACAAGAGAATTTCAAAAAGAGCTTAGAAAGTATGCCAACGGAATATTGGAGATAAGGCTACGAGTATCAGCTTCTGATATCTTCAAAAGAAAAATACCTCTTCCAAGTAAGAATATTCAAAAAGCAATTGCTGATTTTCTTGACACCAAGTGCGCTAAGATTGATGCCCTCACAGCGGACATTCAAACGCAGATTGATACCTTGGAGCAATATAAACGGTCCGTCATTACTGAAGCGGTTACTAAGGGGTTAAACCCAGAGGTAGAGATGAAGGATAGTGGTATAGAAGAGGTTGGAAAAATTCCAGGAACATGGATAAAAACCAGATTTAAATATGTGGCAGAAATTAAATCTAATTTGGTCAGCCCAGAAGGATATGAAGAATATCCTCAAATATCACCGGATAACATAGAGAAAAATGCGGGTAAATTGCTGGCATACAACTCTGTTGAAGAAGCGGGAATAATTAGCGGAAATCACTTGTTTTATAAGGGACAAATTCTGTATTCTAAAATTCGTCCTAATTTAAATAAGGTTATAATTGCACCATTTGATGGGTTATGTAGTGCAGATATGTATCCAATAGAAAGTAACCAAATGACGAAGTTTATCTTATATATGATGCTTTCGGATTATTTTGTTGAACAGGTATCTATTGTTATACACGACAGAGTTAAAATGCCTAAAATTAATCAAGACGAATTGGGAGAAATACGAGTAGTTATTCCGATACCAGGGGATCAGATTGATATTGTAAGATATCTAGATGAAAAGTGTGGTGAAATTGATGCAATTATCACCGAAAAAAAAGAACAGTTCTCAACACTCAATGAATATAAAAAATCTCTGATTTATGAATACGTCACAGGAAAGAAGGAGGTGCCAGCTATATGATCAGACAAGGTGGATGGTACTGGTATCTTTCCGGTGAAGAGGCCAAGCTCGAAAAACACAAATGCGGCAAGTGGATGTACTTTTTTGAAGATCAGTCCTTTGCACAGCAGATATGTGAGAAGGCCATTGCGGAGCACGTATGCTATGAGTGTAAGTGCACCGACATGGAAGTGCAGCTAGCTCCGACGGGAGTGATTTGCTTTTACTTGAATGGTGATGACATTGAGAATCATAAGCGTGTGATTCAGTTTATGATGGACAATGACCTGATTCGGAAAACCAAGACCGGTAGATACTATAACAACAGCTTCAAGTTTGATGACCAGACTCGTGCCGGTGAGTATGGCGCTGATTTTGAAGGAAAAATCAAGCTGGATCAATTTATTGATCTGAAAACAGGAAACTGGATTAGAGGGGAGGTAGAAGCGGATGGAAAATAATGATAGAGATAACATTATATTAGAACAAAGCAAATCCGAAGATACTGTCCGGAGAGCTAAGATATATCATGAAAAATTGATTCATCAGGCATCCATCCTCTCTGAGAAGGAATACCAGAAGTTCTTGTTAGAGCGACTGGAGAAGGACAATGGTTTTGTAGTCCGTAAAGCTACGAATTTTGACCGCTATTATGCTGTGGATCGTGAGATGCTCTTTAAATTCTTGAATGATACACAGTCTGATACAATGGATTATCTGCGTAAAATTTACAAAGATGATCTGGAAGAGACGATTGTCAGCTTCATCAATGCGGAGACTACGAAGACACGTGGCAGTCTGATTGAGGTTCTGAAGCATGGTATCGAGATCTCGAATCAGAAGATTGAGCTCATGTATACGAAGCCTGCGACTACCTTTAATCCGGAATTGACGAAGAAATACAGCCAGAATATTTTCTCTGTGATGGAGGAGGTCTGGGCCAGCGATAAGGAAAGAATCGATGTGGTTATTTTCCTGAATGGTTTGGCAATTATGGCTTTTGAGCTCAAATGTAATGCGGCAGGTCAGTCTTATCAAGATGCCATCTATCAGTTCCGTACTGACCGAAATCCAAAGACTAGACTTTTCCGGTTCAAAGCGGGGACTCTTGTGAAATTTGCTATGGATTTAGAAGAAGTATATATGACCACAAAGCTTGATGGTCAGGCTACATTCTTCTTGCCTTTTAACATGGGTAATGGTCACGGCGTTACTGCAGGAGCTGGAAATCCGGTATTTAAAGATAAATACAGTGTGTCCTATATGTGGGAGGATATTCTTACCAAGGATACGATTCTCGATCTGATCAGCAAGTTTATCTTTGTGGAAGTAAAAGAAAAGGTTGATGAAGAAACCGGAAAAGTGAAGCGCTCGGAAAATCTGATTTTTCCACGTTATCACCAGCTGGATGTTATACGTAAGATACTGGCAGATGTGCGCGAAAATGGAACAGCGCAGAATTATCTGATTCAGCATAGTGCAGGATCCGGAAAGACTAACTCTATTGCATGGTTGGCACACCGATTAACTTCGCTGCATGATGCCAACAATAAGATTATCTTTGACAATGTTGTTATTGTTACAGACCGAGTTGTTGTAGATAGGCAGCTACAGAAAGCCATCATGGGTATGGAACACAAGGCTGGACTCATCCGTGTGATGGATGATAAGTGTGTGTCCGCGGACCTGGCGATTGCGCTGAATGGCAATACAAAGATTATTGCAACAACGATTCAGAAATTCCCATATATCGTGGATAGCGTCGCTAATCTGAAAAACAAGCGGTTTGCCGTCATCATTGACGAGGCGCATTCTTCGACAGCCGGTAAAGATATGGCTGCTATCACGATGACGCTTGGATCCGGAGAAGATACGGAAGCGGATGTGGAAGATATGATTTCCAGCGAAATCAAGCGGAATGGTAAGCAGGCCAATGTGTCTATGTTTGCTTTTACAGCAACACCGAAGCCTACCACGATTCAGCTTTTTGGGCATCAGAACACAAAGGGCCAGAAGGAAGCATTTCATGTATATTCCATGAAGCAGGCGATTGAAGAGGGATTTATCCTGGATGTACTGCAGAACTATACGGAGTATTCAACGTTCTATCAGATTAACAAAGAAATTGAGGATGATCCGCGCTGTAAAACAAATGATGCGAAACGCCAGATTGCACGTTTCATAGAATTGCATGATACCAATATTGCGCAGCGAGTAGAAGTGATTGTAGAACATTTTCGCACCACTGTCATGCAGGAATTAGGCGGTCAGGCTAAGGCAATGGTGATTACCGCTTCTCGTCAGAGTGCAGTAAAGTATCGTCAGGCATTTGAAGATTACATTGCAAAGAAAGGATACGAGGGCATTCATGCATTGGTGGCTTTCTCTGGAAAAGTAAAGCTTCCGGATGATGAACAGGAGTATACGGAAAGCTCTTTGAATGGATTTCCGGAGAATCGTCTTACAAAGGAATTTGATACGGATAAATATCAGGTGCTTTTGGTAGCAAATAAATATCAGACCGGATTTGACCAGCCGAAGCTTTGTGCTATGTATGTTCTGAAAAAGCTGAAAGGTGTCAATGCGGTACAGACGTTGTCCCGGTTAAACCGTATCTGTGCACCTTATGATAAAAAGACGTTCGTGCTGGATTTTGTAAATAGCTATGAAAATATCAAATCTGCTTTCGCACCATATTATACAACGACATTACTGGCCAATTCTGTAACACCGAGTGCGGTATATGATCTGGAAGCTAAGATTGATGCTTATGGCATATTAGATCCGGCTGATATTGAAGCGGCTAACGATATCCTGTATGCCGACAAAGTGAATGGTAAGCAGAAACAGAGATTGACCTTTTTCCTTCAGAAGAGCAAGAAGCTGATTGAACATTATGAATATAATACACAGCGCCAGTGCGTAGCTGATATGAGAAGTTTTGTTCGCTTTTATGAATTTCTGCTGCAGGTATCCAGCTTCGAAGATACAGATTTACATAAGAAATATAACTTTGTGTCTTATTTGCTGGCTTATATTAACATCAAACATCCAGGCGGCGGTTTTAATTTGGATGGAAAGATTAAGGCTACTAATTTCGTACAGAAGAAGGGCGAAGAACATAAGTCGGCTGATCTCGTTGCCGATCCGGTTATGAAACTCCCGACAGCAGAGCACTTTGGACTGACAGAAGACAAGGAAAAGAGACTATCTGAGATCATCGATGAAATTAACAGCCGCACTGGTAAGAATTATGACAACGATGTGGTGGTCAAAGCTATGCTGCAGATTCGAGATATTCTGATGAAGTCAGACAAACTGAAAACCAGCGCACGTAATAATACGCAGCAGGATTTTGAGTTTTCCTATTTTGATGATATTGACGATGCTTTGATTGAGGGACTGTCACAGAATCAGGATTTCTTCTCAATGCTTCTGTCCAATGATGAGATGAAGCGACAGGTGCTGGGTATCTTCTCCGATGAAATATACAAGAGTCTTCGGAATGCAAAATGATAAGGTGGTGATTTGTAATGTTCAATAAAATGCGATTAAAGTCAGCGCTAGTTGAATACAAGAAACGATTTATACAGACACAGTGGCCGGACGAAAAATATAAGTGGGAAGCTGTGAAATGCTTTCAGGTGAACTGGGATGTAAATGCGGATGATTTTGCTGCAATGCTTACAAAGGCATTGTCGCAGACAGGCAATCTGCTGGCTTCAGTAAACAACTTTCCGGCCAAAATGATTATCAAGTTTGCGGAGATAACACAGGAAGAAGTCAGAGCAATGTTCATCGGGCTCTTTGATGAAGGCAAAGATGTGTATGAACGTATCGACTCCTTCAAGCAGAAATCGAATAGCCTTCTCGAAAGATATGGCAATGGCGCGGCACAGCATTATCAGTATGAGAATGCGATATGTACCTATTTGTGGCTGCGTTATCCGGATAAGTATTACATTTATAAACTTACAGAGATCAAGGCAGTTTCCAATGAGCTGGAAAGCGATTATACGTTCAAAAAGGGTGCGTATGCAGATAACATTCGTAATTTTTTTGCTTTCTATAATGAAATCTGTGACGAGTTGAAGCAAGATGAAGAACTGAAAAATATGCTTGCATCACAAATAACGGGAACGTGCTATCCAGATCCAGAATTAAAAACATTAACAATTGATGTTGGATTCTTTATAAGTAGATACCTGAATAAAGATGAATCTGCACCGACATCAGATGAATGGTGGCCGACAGATTATACTCCTGCATTATCAGTCGATGATTGGGAAGTATTGCTTAATGATGCGGATATATTTACAGACAGTAGCCTTGAAATAATGAAGCGCATTCTTGATTATGGAGGGAAGGCTACCTGTACTCAGCTTGCGATAAAATACGGTGAAAGCAAGAATTTCTATAATTCAGGATCATCAGCGTTGGCCAGAAGGATTGTAAATAAAACAAACTGCCCAATCATGTCGCGGGACAACGATGAAAGTAAATGGTGGCCAGTTCTTTATGTTGGCAAGGCTGCCAAGAAGGATGAAGAAGGATCTTATGTTTGGAAGCTTAGAGATGAGCTTGCAGAAGCTCTTGGACGAGTTGATTTGTCTAAGGTGAATTTGTATGCAAATTTAGAGCCTAATTTCTGGAAGATAAGCCATGGTAATGACTGTATTTCTGATGTAGAGGCAGCAGCATTTGAAAAAAGACAAGTAATTGTGGTACATAAGGATACTGCTGCAAAGGGTAAATCAAAAGTATCTCAGGGCGAAGATTTTATGGCTACAATGAAGAAAGGTGATTTCTTCTATTTGTGCCGTGGAAACAGCATACGGCTATTGGGACGTATTGATTCGGATGAAGTAAATGAAAATCCAGAAAAGCAGGATGGCTGGTATGAGAGAAGTTATACGGTTATTACGGAGTCTCGTGATACAAGTGCCTATTCTGGAAATAAAAAGTGGTGGACGCCAAACGAAAACTCGACTTGCATTGTTGTTCCCAAAAGTGAAACACAGCTCTTTGAAGACTATATCTTAAAGCCTTATTTTGACATTACAAAAGAAGAACTTCTGAAGAATGATACATCAGGTTTGCGCTACTGGTTTTTAAATGCAAATCCTAAAATATGGAGTATGTCCAGTATGCCAATTGGTGAGGTTCAGGACTATACCCTTTATAACGATAATGGAAATAAACGCAGGATTTTTCAGAACTTCTTAGATGCTAAGGCTGGCGATATGGTAATTGGTTATGAATCAACACCAGTAAAGCAGATCGTTGCAATTCTGCGCGTTAGTGCGGAGCAAGATGGGCAAAAAATCTATTTTGAGAAAGTAGAAGGCCTTTCCTCACCTATTGATTTTTCGACGTTGAAAGAATGCTCAGAGCTTGAGAAGATGGAATATTTCTCTATGACACAGGGTAGCTTGTTTAAGCTTACACGCGGAGAATATGATTTTATCATAGACATGATCCGAGAGGAAAATCCGGCTCCGTCAGGGAAAGGCAATACCGAATATACGAAAACAGATTTTTTAAGAGAAGTCTATATGACAGAAGCCAAATATGATAGGCTTGCAGCGGTTCTTAAAAAGAAAAAGAACATTATTCTGCAAGGAGCACCAGGAGTTGGAAAGACGTTTGCAGCTAAAAGGTTAGCCTACTCTGTGATGGGTGAAAAAGATGATGACCGTATCGAATTTGTTCAGTTCCATCAGAATTACTCTTATGAAGATTTCATGATGGGCTATAAGCCTGTGGAAAATGGATTTGAACTAAAATATGGTATTTTCTATCGCTTTTGCCAGAAGGCTGCAAACCATCCAGATAAAGACTATTTCTTCATCATAGATGAGATCAACCGTGGAAACATGAGCAAGATTTTCGGAGAACTGCTGATGCTGATAGAGGCAGACTATCGAGATAAAAAAGCAACGCTTGCATATAATGGCCTGAGCTTTTCGGTACCTAAGAGATTACATATTATCGGAATGATGAATACTGCAGACCGAAGTCTGGCAATGATTGATTATGCATTAAGGCGTAGATTCAGCTTTTTCGATATGGAACCAGGCTTTTATTCGGATGGATTTATCAATTATCAGAATAGCTTTGCAAATGAAACATTCAACACTCTCATTGAGCGTATTAAGGAACTCAACAAGGAAATAGCTCAGGATAAGTCGCTGGGTAAAGGCTTCTGCATAGGGCATAGCTATTTCTGTAATGTGGATGACTGCACAGAAGAATGGATGAAGGACGTTGTTGATTTTGATATTTTACCGATGCTCAGTGAATACTGGTTTGATGAAAGCTCAAAGTTACAGCGGTGGGAGAACATCTTGCACGGTGTATTTCAATGACAAAAGATAAGAGCATATTCATCAAAAATATATATTATATGCTGTCCTATGCTTTTCAAACGTTGAATCAGGAAAACTACGATGATGTAGCAGTTGAATCGTTTGACGAGATGTATGATTTATTGGCTGCGATTCTTGCGAAGGGGATTGGAATTCAGCTGAAACAAGGCCTCTACCGGGAGTATATAAACCGTCAGGAGGAACTCCCGGTAATGCGCGGAAAGATTAACATGCCAGGAACAATTAAGAATCGACTGGTACGTAAGCAGTTACTGACATGTGATTATGATGAGTTGTCTGAGAAGAATCTTTTCAATCAAATAATTAAGACGACAGTTATGCTGTTACTGCGAAATGCAAAGGTTAAGGCGGAGTACAAGGATGATTTGAAAAAGAAGATGTTGTTCTTTTCTAATGTTGATATACTTGAGCCGACCTCCATACGATGGTCATTTATCAGATTTCAGCGAAACAATCAGACCTACAGGATGCTTATAAGTATTTGTCAGCTGATAATTGAGGGGATGCTTATCACAACAGATGCTGGAGAGTATAGGCTTGCATCATTTGTAGATGAGCAACGTATGTGTAGGTTGTATGAGAAATTTATTCTTGAGTATTACAGTAAGCATTTTCCTGAGCTGTCAGTCAGTGCCTCTCAGATACCTTGGTCTGTGGACGACGGAATCAGAACGATGCTGCCGGTAATGCAGAGTGATATTCATCTGCAAAAAGGTAATACCGTACTGATTATTGATGCGAAATATTATAGTCATACAACTCAAACGCAGTATGACAAACATACGCTCCATTCAAATAATATGTACCAGATATTCACGTATGTGAAGAATCGCGATTATGAATTTGGAGATGAAGATCATAAGGTTTCCGGGATGTTGCTGTATGCAAAAATGGAAGAAGAGATTCAACCGGACAACGTGTATCAAATGCATGGTAACCAGATTACCGTCAGAACATTGGACTTGAATTTGCCATTTCCGGATATTGCTAAGCAACTGAATACCATTGCGGAAACGCACTTTGATTTACCGGAGAGGAGCAAGGGATGACAAACGAAGAAAAGATAATGAAGTTTACGCAGTTGCTCTCAAATATAAATGTTACCAATAGCTATGAGGTGATTGAAGAGACTGGCGACCTAAAAACAAACTACTGGGATTACATGACCACAGAGCCTATAAATTGCAATGAAGAGTTAAAGCGATTGGAACATGCTGATTATGATTTATGTTCAGCTTTGTTAACGATGCTATTACGAGAAGATCATTTTTGTAATGGCTCTTTTGATCAAAGAGTAGAATCCGGACAGGTTGAACGTATTGTTCAGCGGATGATAAAATTGCTTGAAAAATAAGAAAAGGTTTATTTATAGCATTTATCTGCAGCAGGATTCAGTTATTCGAATAATTCGAATAACTCATAATTACAAGAGTGATCAGTTATCCGATAAGTTTAAATGAACTATCCGGAATTTCCGGACAGTTCAAACTGAATGGTGGCTAGGACATATGTGATACCAACAAAATGAGGGCCTGATTCCAGGTCGAGACGGTAAAATCCGGCAACTCAACTCCCTGCGAGTGTATGGCAAATTCGTGCTCAGAGCGGATGAATTGTGTAGAAGTTGAGCGGCTTTCACTGTCTCCACTGTCGAGACAGTGGCAGGGAGCAGCAGTGTAAAATTGCCTTGCATTATATAGGTAGCAAAGGCTTTATACAGACTTGTTCCCATAGACTTCAATGGTTAAGACAGTGATATGGATGTCAAATTTGCCACAGATTGCATCTGTTTGCAGCTGTAAATGTGCGGTTTCAGAAGCTGTGGATATGTTTCCGTTTTGACAGGATATGTTTCCGCGAACGGGCACAATACCTGACATCAATCAGAAGGTATCGTCCCATGTTGAGACGGTTGTTCTTTTGTCCCAACTGAAACAAAAGCCGGATGATTACATTAATGTCACGATTGAACTTGATGATATGGATATAACATCTGCAGAGACTAAAGCTACATATGATGAGATAAAGAAGTATGTGGCTGAACATAATGCCGGCATGAAGGTTTCCAATCTGTATATCTCACAGGTAAAGAGAAAATGCGGAATTGAGGTTGGAAAGAATTATAATTTACCTAAAAATGAAGATAGCAGGCAACCGCAGTGTCCAGAAGATAAAGAGAGTGCAATTGTGGAGGCATTGAAGCATTTTAACATAATATATAGCAAGATTGGTGGTGAGATCCATGGTATAATAGAATCAGTCGATAAGATAATTACTCAAAAAAAGGACTGGTTTTATGGAAAATATGGATCATAATGCACATTCAGTGTACTTGATGTATTATCACCTGATTATGGTGGTGAAATATCGAAGAAAAGTTATAAATGATCCGATTTCAGAAAGAGCAAAGGAAATATGGGGATATATTGCCCCACGGTATGGAATTGTTTTGGAGGAATGGAATCATGATATTGACCATGTTCATGTAATGTTTCGTGCACAGCCTAAAACAGAACTCAGCAAATTTATCAATGCTTATAAAAGTGCCAGCAGCAGGCTGCTGAAAAAAGAGTATCCGGAAATCCGGGAAAAACTTTGGAAAGAAGCGTTCTGGAGTCAGAGTTTCTGTCTTTTGACGGCAGGAGGGGCACCAGTAGAAGTGATCCGTCAATACATCGAAAATCAGGGAGAGAAAAAGAATTGAACATAGCATATCGTTTCCGGATTTATCCAACAGAAGAACAGAAGATACTCCTTGGAAAAACATTTGGCTGTTGTCGTTTTCTGTACAACCAGATGCTTAATGACAAGATCCAGGAGTATAAAAAGACAAAGAAGATGTTAAAGAATACACCAGCTATGTATAAAAAGGAGTATCCATTTCTGAAAGAAGTTGATTCGCTGGCACTGGCAAATGTTCAGCTCCATCTGGAAAAAGCATATAAGAATTTTTTTCGTGATCCTAAGGTTGGATTTCCACGTTTCAAGTCAAAACATTACTCCAAAAACAGCTATACAACAAATGTAGTCAACGGAAATATTCTGGTAGAAGATAACCGGATCCGGCTTCCCAAATTAAAATGGATCTCCATGAAAAAACACAGGGAGCCTG
>ENA-OPRU01000563-OPRU01000563.1-human-gut-metagenome-genome-assembly--contig:-NODE-563-length-24971-cov-5.800048_pt1 | contig 24971 bp, 27 predicted proteins | sample MGYA00241897_ERZ501888 | MGnify/ENA primary metagenome ERZ501888 (study PRJEB25962, sample SAMEA2042398) | human gut metagenome | biome: human gut; feature: human-associated habitat; material: faeces... | reverse complement strand
TCTATTGGAAACAATGGAAGAAAATTAAAACAAAGTATCGAATGCTGAAAGCATTAGGAATGGAACATTGGAAAGCAAAGGAACTTGCTTGTAGTAGAAAAGGATACTGGAGGATGGCTCAGGTGTTAAATTCAGTAATCACAAATAAAATAGTAGCCAGGCTAGGATATACATCTATGCTTGACTACTATCTAACAGTTTGTGAAAACTAAGGAACCGCCTAGTACCGAACGGTATGCTAGGTGGTGTGGGAGGACGGTAAATAGAATAATCATTTACCTCCTACCCGATTGAATGATATCGTATTAATCTAATGTTTTGTGATATTCCTGTAAGGATTTTAAGGACTGAGCCTCTTTATTTAAAATCGCTTTTACACCGGTTGCACTTGCCAGAGCTGCTGACATTGTGGTGATGTAAGGGATTTTTTTGTTAATTGCTGTTTTTCTTAAATAAGAGTCATCGTATTTACTCTGTTTTCCGGCAGGAGTGTTGATGACTAAATCAATTTCTCCGCTTACTAAAGCATCGTAAACATTTGGGCTGCCTTCCTGAAGTTTTTTCAGAGTCTTACATTCTACACCGTTTTCATTGAAGAATTTTGCACATCCTTCTGTGGAAACAATGCCAAATCCAAGTTCTTTAAACTGTTTTGCAGCTTCTAATGCCTGTGCACGGTCATTTTTGTTTACGCTGATTAAAGCAGTTCCGCTAAGAGGAAGTTTTGCTCCTGCTGCCTCCTGTGCTTTGTAGTAAGCAGTTCCGAAGGACTCGCTTAAACCGAGCACCTCACCTGTTGAACGCATTTCAGGTCCTAAAAGAGGGTCAACCTCTGGGAACATATTGAACGGGAATACCGCTTCTTTTACACCATAATATGGATGCGCTTTTTCCTTAAATGCAGTTACGTCAGGACGTTCATTTGTCAGCTCGTAAGTCATAAGCTTTGTGGCAATGTTTGCCATGTTGATGTTACATACTTTAGAAACAAGCGGTACAGTACGGGATGCACGTGGATTTGCTTCCAATACATAAACCTTATCTTCGCAGATTGCGTACTGCATATTCATAAGACCTACAACACCCATTTCACATGCGATTGCAGTTGTGTATTTTCTGATGAGTTCTTTATTCTTTTCAGAAATTTCAACAGAAGGAATAACACAAGCGGAGTCACCGGAGTGAATACCTGCCTGTTCAATGTGCTGCATAACAGTCGGAACAAATGCGTGTGTGCCATCAGAGATAGCGTCTGTTTCACATTCTAAAGCATTCTGCAAGAATTTATCCATAAGGATTGGACGTTCCGGTGTAACGTCAATAGCAGCAGCCATGTAATCTCTTAACATATTGTCATCGTAAACAACTTCCATACCACGTCCGCCTAATACATAAGAAGGACGAACCATCATTGGATAGCCAATACGATGAGCGATTTCCAGAGCTTCTTCAACGTTGACAGCCATTCCTGATTCAGGCATTGGGATTTCTAATTTGTGCATCATTGCATTGAATAAGTCTCTGTCTTCAGCCATATCAATAACAGCAGGAGAAGTACCCAGAATATGAGCGCCGCGTTTTTCAAGTTCAGCAGCAATATTCAGAGGAGTCTGTCCACCAAACTGAACAATGATACCAAGTGGTTTTTCTTTGTTGTAAATGGACATAACGTCTTCTACAGTCAGAGGTTCAAAGTATAATTTGTCAGAAGTATCGTAGTCAGTAGAAACAGTTTCAGGGTTACAGTTTACCATGATGGTTTCAAAGCCTAATTCACGCAGAGTGAAGGCAGCATGAACACAGCAGTAGTCAAATTCAATACCCTGACCAATACGGTTTGGACCGCCGCCAAGTACCATAACTTTTCGTCCGTTTGATACAGGAGCTTTATCTTCTCCGTTATATGTAGAGTAGTAGTAAGCAGCCGGTTCTTCTACACCGCTTACAGGTACGGCATCCCAACGTTCACCCATGCCAAGAGATTCTCTGTGTTTGAATAATTCCCATTCGTCAATATCTAAAAGCATAGCAAGGTATTTATCAGAAAATCCGTCTTTCTTAGCCTGAATAAGAAGTTCATCAGGAAGGCTTTTACCTTTGTAAGTCAGAATTTCTTCTTCTAAATCAACCAGTTCTTTCATCTGCTGTAAGAACCAAAGTTTGATATGTGTCATATCGTGAAGTTTTTCTAAAGAAGCGCCTTTACGGATTGCTTCGTAAAGAATGAACTGTCTCTGGCTGGTTGGTTTTTCAAGTTTTGCATATAATTCATCTAAAGTAAGTTCGTGGAAGTCTTTTACAAATCCAAGACCATAGCAGCCTCTTTCCAGAGAACGGATTGCTTTTTGTAAAGCTTCTTTGTATGTTTTACCGATGGACATAACTTCGCCTACGGCTTTCATCTGTGTGCCCAGTTTATCCTGAGAGCTTTTGAATTTTTCAAATGCCCAGCGAGCAAATTTTACAACAACATAATCTCCGGATGGTTTATAGTTTGCAAGAGAACCGTCTTTCCAGTATGGAATTTCATCAAGGGTAAGTCCTGCTGCCAATAATGCAGATACGTAAGCAATTGGGAAACCAGTTGCTTTACTTGCAAGAGCAGAGGAACGGGATGTTCTTGGGTTGATTTCGATAATGATGATACGGTCTGATTTCGGATCATGAGCAAACTGTACGTTTGTACCGCCGATTACGCCGATAGATTCTACAATTGCGTGTGCCTGTTTCTCCAGACGATCCTGCAAATCCTGAGAGATTGTCAGCATTGGTGCAGAGCAGAAGGAGTCACCTGTATGCACACCCATTGGGTCGATATTTTCAATAAAACAAATAGAGATTTTCTTTCCTGCTTTGTCGCGAACAACTTCAACTTCGAGTTCTTCCCAACCGATTACAGATTCTTCTACAAGAATTTGGTTTACCATAGATGCGGCAATACCTCTTGCAGCTACTTTTTTTAATTCTTCTTCATTATAGACGATACCACCGCCTGTACCGCCCATAGTATATGCAGGACGAATAACACATGGGTATCCTAATTCTTCAGCAATTTTAAGAGCTTCTTCTACAGAATAAGCAGGTGCACTTTTTGCCATTTCGATACCAAGTTTATCCATGGCATTTTTAAATTCGATACGGTCTTCACCGCGACTGATAGCATCTACCTGAACACCGATAACTTCTACATTATATTTGTCCAAAACACCGGCATGATAGAGCTCTTCACAAAGATTTAATCCGGACTGTCCGCCTAAGTTAGGAAGCAGGGCATCAGGTCTTTCCTTTGCAATAATTTCAGTCAGGCGATCCACATTTAAAGGTTCGATGTAAGTAACATCTGCTGTGGATGGATCAGTCATGATAGTAGCAGGGTTGGAGTTTACCAGTACGATTTCGTAGCCAAGGTTACGTAAAGCTTTGCATGCCTGTGTACCGGAATAGTCAAATTCACACGCCTGTCCGATGATAATTGGGCCGGAACCGATAATAAGAATTTTGTGTATATCATTTCTCTTTGGCATAAAGAACCTCCATTTATATATTTTTTTTTATGACTTTACATACGTAATAAAGTATAGCATAAAGAGCAATCGTTAAGCAAGGAAATAATAAGATTTTCTTTACTCTAAAAAACTTTTATGCATATACTATGCTAAATTAATTAGGCCTAGGAGGGAAGAAAAATGATAGAAGTTCGAAATTTGACAAAATCGTATAATGTATTGGAAAAACCTGTAGTAAAGAATGTTTCGCTTTGTGCAAGACCAGGAGAGATTACTATCCTTTTAGGACCGAATGGGGCTGGGAAATCTACTACGATTAAAAGTATTGCAAATCTTTTAAATTATGAAGGGGAAATTCTGATATGTGGTCATCCAAACAATACCATTGAAGCGAAGAAATGTTTCAGCTATGTACCGGAAATTCCTATGTTGTACGATGTTCTTACTGTGGATGAAACTATAGAATTTATTGGCAGGGCGTATCGTGTAAAGAATTATAAAGAAATAGCAGATAAGTATCTGGAAGCATTTAAAATGACAGAAAACAGAAAAAAATTAGCAAAAGAGCTAAGCAAAGGAATGCGGCAGAAATTAAGCATGATTTTGGCGTTTATGATTGAACCGAAGGCATTGTTGGTAGACGAGCCTATGGTAGGATTAGACCCCGCTAGTATTGAAGAAGTGTTGGAGCTTTTTCGGCAGCTTCGTGCAGAGGGTACGGCAATTCTCATCAGCACCCACATTATTGACATTGTAAATGATATCTGGGACAGGGCTTATATTATGAACAGGGGAGAGATTGTAAAAGAAATAGACAGAAAAGATGCAGGAGAAGAAACCTTAAAGGAAATCTTTTTTGAAACTACAAGGGAGGGAGATGTATGAATTCATTCTTCTATTTGTTTCGGACAAAAATAAAAGGTTCTGTAAGAGTTCAGTTTTCTTCTTTAGGAACAGGTATGGCAGTCATTTTTACGGTTTTAATCTATGGAATACTGATAGGAACGATTTTTACATCTTCTGTACCTTATGACAAGGAAACCATGTATTTGCAGGCTGCTACGGCAATTCTGGCAGGCATTGGTGTTACGGCTTTCTTTTCAATGCTGTCGTTAATGAGTAAGCGAAAAGCGCTTTTGTATGATACGGATGCTTTTTATTTTTTTTCCGGTCCTTATACAAAGACGCAGACAAATCTTTTTATTTTAGTACAGACTTTAAAAGGCGCATTAGGCTATGGGCTGATAGGCTGCTTCTTTATGGGCTTGCTTTCTATGGGCGGATATTTTTCCATTCCGTATTTCCTGTTATGTTTGCTGGTGCTTTTCTTAATCAGCTCCATATTTTTACTGATGACAGATTATATTTATATGTGGACCCTGGTAAAGCCCAAAGCAAAGATTTGGAATTATATTGCAGTAATCTTGGTGCTGGCATCGGCAGGAGCAGTTTTTTTTATTTCTATGCAGGCAGCAGGCTACGATTTGGAAGATGGATTTTTAAAGTTTGCCGTAAGCAGAGAATTTTATTATGTACCCTTCTTTGGATGGGGGAAGCTTGTTTTGAGCGCTTTTCTGGGAAAAGAGTATATGGGTATGATAATTGGTCTGGCTCTTTTGCTGCTCGCTAATGCTGTTTTTGTAATCCTGTTTTTGACCTTCCCAAGAAATATTGTGGAGCAGGCTGTGCGGGACGCAGAGGAAATCAGCAATTATGTTCGCAGGGTAAAGGCGAATGGAGGAAATATTCTCAGCAGTGAAGGAAAGATAAAGCAGGTGCGGGGAGAATTTCCGGAAGGCGCAAGAGCAATTTTCTATAAGAATATTCTCAGTATGAAAAAAACAGGCAGTTTTTTAAGAAAACAGGATTTCTTTGTGATTGTGGTGTATTTTCTTATTAGTTATTTCATGATAGCGGAAAGACGGTTTTATATGTTCAGCTACATGATGATTTTATGGCTGTTTAATCTGCTAAATGATACCGAGTTTCTGGGTGATTTAAAAAATTATCAGATTTATCTGATACCGGAAAATCCATTAAAAAAATTGATTTATGTAGTTTTGCCTGCTTATTTCAAAATTTCTATTTTAATCGGTACGGCAATTTTAATTGCAGGTATTTTTAATCGGATGCCGGTCTTGACGACTTTGCAATATTTCTTTATGCTGTTAGGATATGCAATGATTTTTATCTCCGGTACGGTTTGGGCTGCGAAAGTTATGAAAACAAAGGCAAGTGTGGCATTAGAAAATCTTCTTCGTATGCTGATTATCCTGCTGGCAGCAATTCCTGCAACAGGAGCAGGTTTTTTGGCATGGTTCTTATTAAAGGATTTGTATGTTTTTCAGGCAGTCGTTACAGTGGTTACCATAGTGATGAATTTTCTTGTATCAGCGATTATCCTTATTGCATGTCAGGGCATGATGAACGGGAGAGAAATATAGAAGGGAACGAAAGAAATGTTGGCATCAAAAGAAGAAATTAAAATTCAGCAGGCAGTGGTACATATTTTAGACTCTGCACTTGGCATGCCGGTCTTATCTGATACGCTGTTGGACTGTGGTTCGGATTTTTCTGATTTTTTGAAAAGTCATATTTTTAAAATTGACAGCAGTGATGAAATAAAAAATTGCAGCTTTACAGAGGAGTCATCTGTTTTTCTCTTGGTGGAGGAATGGAACTCTGAGAATTTTTTGGAAGTGTCGCAAAAAATTGCGGGAGAGCTCTATACTCTTATGAGCCAGAACATTGACATTCCGGCAGCGGATTTGCTGGTGGTGGAATATCAGGTGGAGCAGCACAGTTATCTGGCACTTTTGAAAATGAACTATAAAACTTCCTATACCCATCTGACGAATTCAGACCCTTGGGGAAATAATAATGATATTATTAAGCAGAAGGCCATTCTTCCGGGAGAGACGCAGAAGCTTACCGAAGCGGCTTTGGTTGACCTTATGGCTCCTCAGTATGTACGGCTGGTGGAAAAGAAATATGATGTAAACGGTGTAAAGACCAATTATTTTTCTCAGAACTTTTTAAAGTGTAAAGGCTCTTTGTCTTCTAAAACAAAGCTTGCCATTGTAAATAAAGCTGTGACTGAGGTTCAGAAAAAGTATTTTCATGACTCGGAGCAGTTTGAAGTACAAATGGAAACAAAGAGTATTTTAAATCAGGAATTTTCAGAACAGGGTGGCTTGGATGTGCCTGTGGTAATTGATAAAATTTTCAAGGAGCACCCTCAGATGAAAGAAGAGGTTCAGGAAAAGCTGGAAAAATACAATCTCACAGAAGATACCATAGAACCTCAAAATCCGCTGACAACAAAAAAATTTACTAAGCAGCATTTGATGACAGATACGGGAATTGAGCTGAAAATACCTATGGAAGAATACAATAATAAAGATAAAATTGAATTTATCACAAATCCGGACGGGACAATTTCTGTTTTAATTAAAAATATCGGAAGTATTGAAAGCAAGTAAGAACCATGTTATAATTACCTGAAAAAATCATCTCTGTAAAGTCGTTGCACATCAACGCTTTAGTGAGATAAAGAAAAAGAAGAGGTACATAATATGGAAAGAGAAAAATTTTCTTCAAGGATTGGTTTTATCCTGATTTCAGCAGGTTGTGCCATTGGACTCGGAAATGTATGGAGATTTCCTTATATCACGGGAAAATACGGCGGTGCGGCATTTGTGCTGATTTATTTATTCTTTTTGCTTGTTTTAGGACTTCCGATTATGGTAATGGAATTTTCCGTGGGAAGAGCAAGCCAGAAAAGTATTGCAACATCTTTTAACGTTCTTGAACCAAAAGGAACAAAGTGGCATATTTACCGTTACTTTGGTATGGCGGGAAATTATCTTTTAATGATGTTTTATACTACCATTGGCGGCTGGATGCTGGCATATTTTGTAAAGATGATAAAGGGGGACTTTGCAGGGCTTAATCCTGACGGGGTGGGTGCTGAATTTGCAAAGCTTACCACAGATATGCCTACTATGATTTTCTGGATGGCAGTGATTGTTGTCATTGGATTTTTGGTGTGTTCTATGGGACTGCAAAGTGGTGTGGAACGTATTAACAAGATTATGATGGTGGTGCTTTTAGGATTAATGGTGGTACTGGCAATCAATTCCTGCCTGCTGCCGGGAGCATCAGAGGGACTGAAATTTTATCTGCTTCCTGATTTTAGAAAACTGATAGATGCAGGAATTTCCGAGGTAGTCTTTGCAGCTATGGGACAGGCATTTTTTACCCTTAGTCTTGGTATTGGAGCGCTGGCTATTTTCGGCAGTTATATCGGAAAAGAGAGAAAGCTTACAGGAGAGGCAATCAATATTACGATTTTAGATACCAGTGTGGCTTTAATTGCAGGTTTGATTATCTTCCCTGCTTGTTTTGCTTTTGATATTAATCCGGGAGAAGGACCGGGACTTGTATTTGTTACACTTCCCAATGTATTTAATGAAATGAAGGGCGGAAGACTTTGGGGATCTTTGTTCTTCTTATTTATGACTTTTGCTGCATTATCTACGATTATTGCAGTATTCCAGAACATTATTTCCTTTGCACAGGACTTATGGAACTGGAGTCTGAAAAAAGCGGTTTTGATAAACGGAGTAGCTATTTTTGTTTTATCCCTGCCTTGTATCTTCGGTATGACAATCTGGAGCGATTTTACAATCTTGGGAAAACAGATTATGGATTTAGAAGACTTCTTGGTAAGCAACAATATGCTTCCTCTCGGCTCTTTGGTTTATCTGCTGTTCTGTGTAAATAAATACGGCTGGGGCTGGGAGAATTTCCTGAAGGAAGCCAACACGGGAGCAGGTATTTCTTTCCCGAAAAAGATGAGAGTATACCTTACTTTTGTACTTCCGATTGTAGTATTTTATATTTTCATTCAGGGATATTGGAGTCTTTTTGCAGGATTAAAATAAAGGAAAAGAAAGTTTCAGAAAAATTTCTTGAAATCGGAGAGTTTTATAGGTATACTTAGAGAAAAGCGGTGCTTTATGCCGTTACGGGAATTAAGAGATAAAGGAGCTTATACAATGAAACGAATTTTATTGAAATTAAGTGGAGAAGCTTTGGCAGGACCGAAAAAAACAGGTTTTGACGAAGCTACCGTTATGGAAGTTGCAAAACAGGTAAAGGTACTTGTAGAAGAAGGCGTTCAGGTTGGTATTGTAATCGGAGGAGGAAACTTCTGGAGAGGACGTACCAGTGAGAACATCGACAGAACAAAGGCAGACCAGATTGGTATGCTGGCAACAGTTATGAACTGTATTTATGTTTCTGAAATTTTCCGTGCAGCAGGAATGAAGACAAGTGTGCTCACACCATTTGAGTGCGGTGCTTTCACAAAGCTGTTTTCCAAAGACCGTGCAAACAAATACTTTGAAAAAGGCATGGTTGTATTTATGGCAGGGGGAACAGGACATCCTTATTTCTCAACAGATACAGCTACGGTACTTCGTGCCATTGAAATCGAAGCAGAGACTATTTTCCTTGCAAAAGCTGTTGACGGCGTTTATGACAGCGACCCGAAAACAAACCCCAATGCAAAGAAATATGATGAGGTTCACATTCAGGAGGTCATTGACAAGAAACTGGCAGTTGTAGATATGACAGCTTCTATTATGTGTATGGAAAATAAAATGCCAATGTTGGTATTCGGTTTAAATGAAGAAAACAGCATTGTGAATACTGCTCATGGTAAATTCACAGGTACAAAGGTGCTTGTATAGTCGGAGCTTAAAATTAGGAGGAAGAAAACATGGCAACAGATGAGAGAATTCAGGTATATGAACACAAAATGACAAAGACTTTGGAAGGTCTTACAAAGGAACTGGTTACCATTCGTGCAGGACGTGCAAATCCGCATATTTTAGATAAACTTACCGTAGACTATTATGGAACACCGACACCGCTTCAGCAGGTGGCAAATATTACAGTTCCGGAAGCTAGAATGATCCAAATTCAGCCTTGGGAAGCATCCTTGATTAAAGAAATCAGTAAAGCAATTTTATCTTCTGATTTGAACTTAAATCCAAACAGTGACGGTAAAATCATTCGTCTGGTACTTCCGGAGCTGACAGAAGAGCGCAGAAAAGAACTGGTAAAGGATGTTAAGAAAAAAGGCGAAGCAGCGAAGGTTGCAGTTCGTAATGTGCGCCGTGATGCCAATGATGCTTTTAAAAAGCTGGCAAAGCAGGATGTATCTGAAGATGAAATTAAAGAATTAGAAGAGCAAATTCAGAAAATCACAGATAAGTTTGTGAAAGAAATCGAAAAAGCAGTGGAAGAAAAGTCAAAAGAAATTCTGACTGTATAAGAGAAAACATAGGAAGGGGCACATACAAATTCCGTATTGTGCCTCTTTCATGCGTAGGAGGAAAAATTATGACAATTCCCAGACATGTGGCAATTATTTTAGACGGAAACGGAAGATGGGCGAAAGCAAAGGGAATGCCCAGAACCTACGGACATATTAAGGGATGCGAAAATCTGGAGAAAATTTGCGGTATTGCCAAGGATTTAGGCGTAAAATATTTGACAGTATATGCTTTTTCCACAGAGAACTGGAAGCGTTCAAAAGAAGAAGTGGACGGTCTTATGAAGCTGTTTCGGAACTATATGAAGCGCTGTATTCAGATTTCAAGAGATAATAAAATGTGTGTACGTGTCATTGGTGACCCAAGTATGTTTGATGCAGATTTACAGCAAAAAATCAAAGAGCTGGAGGAATATTCCAGCCAGTTTGACGAGCTGCATTTTCAAATTGCTTTAAATTACGGAAGCAGAGATGAAATCAAAAGAGCCATGGTAAGGATGGCGGAGGATGTGGAAAAAGGAGTTCTTCTCCCTCAGCAGATTACGGAGGATGTGATTTCTGATTACTTGGACACAAGGGCACTTCCCGACCCTGATTTGCTAATTCGAACAAGCGGCGAAGAAAGGCTTTCAAACTTTTTAATGTGGCAGCTTGCTTATACAGAGTTTTACTTTACCGATGTGGCATGGCCGGATTTTGATAAAAAGGAATTTGAAAAAGCCATTGATAAATTCAATCACAGAGACCGCAGATACGGTGGCGTAAAGGAGGAGTAGAATGTTTAAGACAAGACTTTTAAGTGGAATTGTTCTTGTGGCGATTGCAGTCGCTTCTGTTGCCGCAGGAGGTCCTATATTATTTGCTGTGCTTCTGGCAATTTCATTAATCGGAGTAGGAGAGCTGTATCGTGCCATGGAGGTGCACCAGAAGGGCTTTGGGGCATTGGAAATCGCAGGGTATGTAGGAACGGTTTTGTATTACCTTTCACTGCTTTGGGTAAAAACAGATGAATTTTCCATGATGATTTTACTGTTTGCCCTTGTACTCATTATGTGTGTCTATGTGTTTACGTATCCAAAATATAGAGCAGAACAGATTATGGCAGCCTTATTCGGCATTTTCTATGTTGCGGTTATGCTGTCCTATATTTATAAAACGAGAACCTTAGAGGGCGGTGCATGGCTGGTAGGCTTGATTTTCTTAAGCTCTTGGGGGAGCGATACCTGTGCCTACTGTGTGGGAATGTTAATCGGAAAGCATAAAATGGCGCCGGTATTAAGTCCGAAAAAATCCGTTGAAGGCGGTGTAGGCGGTGTGTTAGGCGCAGCGCTTTTGGGAGCGCTCTATGCACTTTTGATTTCCGGTGTCAATCAGGCAGACGGTCATACTCCATTGATGTATGCAGTGATTTGTGCGGTAGGTGCGCTGATTTCCATGGTAGGAGATTTGGCGGCATCTGCCATTAAGAGAAATAAGGAAATAAAAGATTACGGAAAACTTATTCCGGGGCACGGCGGTGTTTTGGACCGTTTTGACAGTGTTATTTTTACAGCTCCGTTTATTTATTTCCTTGCCAGTGTTTTAATATAAAGAGGAAAGCGTATGAAGAAAATTGCAATTTTAGGTTCAACAGGTTCCATAGGAACACAAACCCTTGATATTGTCAGCAAAAATGATGATTTGCAGGTGGTAGGAATTGCTGCGGGAAGAAATATTGATTTGCTGGAGAAGCAAATCCGTCAGTTTTCTCCAAGGCTGGCAGCGGTGGGAGATGAAAAGAAAGCGCAGGAATTAAAGCTTCGTGTACAGGACACTGACTGCAAAATAGTAGGCGGAATGGAAGGTTTAATTGAGCTGGCGGTTATGGAGGAAGCGGAAATTCTGGTGACCGCCATTGTGGGGATGATTGGAATATGTCCTACGGTTGCCGCTATTTGTGCAGGAAAGCATATTGCTCTTGCAAACAAAGAAACCCTTGTAACAGCAGGGCATATTATTATGCCTCTTGCAAAAGAGCACAATGTGAAAATTTTACCGGTTGACAGCGAGCACAGTGCAATTTTTCAGGCGTTAAACGGAGAAAATCCAAAAACCATTGAAAAACTGCTGATTACTGCTTCCGGCGGCCCTTTCCGTGGAAAGAAAACAGAAGAATTGAAAAATATGCGTGTAGAAGATGCTTTAAAGCATCCTAATTGGGCTATGGGACAGAAAATTACTATTGATTCTGCTACTTTAGTAAATAAAGGGTTGGAAGTCATGGAAGCAAAATGGTTATTTGATGTGGATTTGGATAGAATACAAGTAGTCGTACAGCCACAAAGTGTTATTCATTCTATGATTGAATTTAAAGATGGAAGTATTATGGCACAGCTTGGTACACCTGATATGCGTCTGCCTATTCAGTATGCTTTATATGAAGGTGAGCGTAAATATTTAGATGGGGAACGTTTGGACTTTGCAAAGCTGGCATCCATTACTTTTGAAAATCCTGATATGGAGACCTTTAAAGGACTGCCGTTAGCAATGCAGGCATCGAAAACAGGAGGCTCCATGCCCACTGTTTTTAACGCAGCCAATGAAAAAGCAGTGGCATTGTTTTTAAATCGAAAAATCGGATTTTTAGATATCTATGAAATTATTGAGAATGCCATGAATGAGCATGAATTAATTTTAAATCCTACGATTGAAGAAATTTTGAATATTGAACAAGACATATATAAGAGAATTGAGGGCAGGTGGTAAATTGAAAATTTTAATAGCAATTTTGATATTCTCCGTCATTATTATTTTCCATGAGTTGGGACACTTTCTTTTGGCAAAGAGAAATGGAATTAAAGTTACAGAATTTTCTTTGGGGATGGGACCTAGACTTTTGTCTACCCAAAAAGGAGAAACCCGTTATTCTTTAAAGCTTTTTCCTATAGGTGGTTCCTGTATGATGGTGGGAGAAGATGATGACGATGCCAGTGAAGGCTCTTTTAATAAAGCATCCGTGTGGGCGAGAATATCTGTTGTTGCGGCAGGACCGATTTTTAACTTTATTCTGGCTTTTGTGTTTGCCATGATTATTACCAGCGTGGCAGGATATGATCCTGCTCGTGTATTAAAGGTAGAAGAAAGTTCTCCTGCAGCCAAAGCAGGACTTCAAGAGGGGGATATTATTACGGAATTTCAAGGGAGAAGCATTGTTTTGGGAAGAGACTTGGACTCTTATATGATGCTTCATGGTTTGGATGACGAAGAAATTACCCTGACTTATAAACGAAATGGCGAGAAAAAGGAAGTTTCCTTTGAAGCATACAGTGAAGAAAAATATATGCTGGGATTTTCTTATGTGCCTACACCGGATAGTGAGCCGGAAATTACACAGGTCGTTTTAAATGGTGCAATGATGGAAGCAGGAGTACAGGCAGGAGATATTATCAGGGAAATTAATGGAGAGACGATTGAAACCAGTCAGGAAATACAGGAGTATTGGGAAAAAAATCCACTGGATGGCTCAGCGATTAGTCTGGGAATTGAAAGAGATGGGGAGATACAAACACTTTCTTTAAAACCTCAGATGACAAAGCAGGTAGACACTGGTTTCATCTATAATTTATATCGGGAAAAAACGAATTTTTTAGGTGTATTAAGATACAGCGCTTCTGAAGTGCGGTATTGGATTTCTAATACGATAGAAAGTCTTATGATGTTGATAAAAGGACAATTTAGCGTAAATGATCTTTCCGGTCCGGTGGGAATTATTGATGTTATTGGCGATTCTTATGAAGAGGCGAAAGAGGAAGGCAGCGTAATGGTATGGTTGCAAATGCTGTACTGGGCAATTTTGCTTTCGGCTAATTTAGGTGTTATGAATTTACTTCCTATTCCGGCTTTAGATGGAGGAAGACTTGTCTTTCTTGCAGTTGAAGCTGTACGAAAGAAGAAATTAGATCCAAATGTAGAAGGCATGATCCATTTTGCGGGATTGGTTTTATTGATGCTTTTAATGGTATTTGTAATGTTTAATGATTTTCGAAGATTATAATGGAACTGTCACATGAAAGAATAATCAAGAATATCTATGCAGTTTTGGCGAAAATGTATAGATATTCTCGATATTTATTTTATGTGGCAGCTTTTTTATACTAATTCTGCAATTCTGGTGACGCCTACGTAAATTTCCTGAATTTCGTACCATGTGGAGTAATCAATAATTCCTGTGGCAGGAAGTCCGAAAATCTGCTGGAATTTTTTGACTGCGTTTTGCGTGTTTTCTCCAAAGACTCCGTCTACGGAAATTTTCGGAAGAGCAGGATAGGCGTTGGCAATGGCATTAAGCTGTTCCTGTATCTGTCGGATCTTACTTCCGGATGAACCGATGTCTAGGGGTTGACCGGGCCACGAGGCAGGGATGCCGGAAATTTCCTCGGCAGTGTTGATGTACATGTTGCTGCCGTAGAAGTTTCGTAAGATTTCAATGGCAGAATAGCCTTGATCTCCCAGATATTTTGAGCCCCATTGTGTCACCCAAATAGCAACAACATACAAACGACTGAAACCCGCATAAAATAAGGATTTTTCAGACGTAGTAGTAGTAAATTTCCACCATTTCTTCTTCTTTTTTATAGACAATCTTTTCTACGATACTTCTTATTGCATCACTTTTTTGCTGGTCTGTAAAATTATCACTCGTGATAATATCATACACATTTCTGATGCGTTCTTGCATATCTTTTTTCATATCTTCTGTATTATTTGTTGGCTCAGTACTGGAATTTTTAATTTTTTCTTCCAGATCGGAACGCTCCTTGGCGAGCAGCAGCTTATTTTCCTTATATTCTTCTAGAGTATCTATTTCGTTCATGTATGCTTCTTTGATACGTTTTTCTTTATTTTCCAATTTAGCAAGTAAGCCTTTTAAAATTTTCAATTCGCTCTTGTCTTCTACCGGAACAGGAGCTTTTATGGAAAAAGATAAATTATCGTTAAGGGTAGCTGCCTTGATGCCTTCTAGCACGACTGGTTCTAATTTTCTGGAACTTATAGAGCTTTTCGCAAGGCATTTTCCTTTACTGTATCCGTAACAAGTAAAGTAGCAATATTGTTTGTTATTACTTTTACCTGTAGTACTCTTTGCAATCATTGTTCTGCCGCATTCCGGACATTTTACAATTCCAGATAACCAGTGGCGATAAGTAGAAGATGGCCTTGCGCCGGCAGGACGATATTCACTCTGAAAACGCTCCTGCGCTGCATTAAATAATTCTTCGGAGATAATCGCCGGATGCGTTCCGTCTGCTAAAATCCAGTCTTCTTTCGGCTTTATTTCGTTGGTGGCGTTGGTAGTTCGGTTCCAACGTATCTTTCCGCAGTAAGTAGGGTTTTGCAAGATATATTCCACAGACCTTCGCTCAAAAGCTTTTCCACGAGATGTTTTTACTCCCATGGTATTTAGGCTTCTGGCAATATCAAATATTCCGGAACGAGCATTTACATATTTATCAAAGATATATTCCACAATCTTCGCCTCTTCCGGAACGATTACAGGAGGTTCACCTTTCGTAATAATCTTATATCCAAGAGGAGGCCTTGCCTGGTACCCACCTTTCATGGCTTTCTCAGACATTCCACGGAAAACTTCTCCGGAAAGACGGATGGAGTAATACTCATCCATCCATTCGATAATACGTTCAATGAGCGAACCGAAAGGACCTTCCACAAGAGGTTCTGATACACTGATTACTTCTACGTTACATTTCCTGCGGAGCAAAGACTTGTATACAATAGACTCCTCCTGATTTCTTGCAAAACGACTGAATTTCCATACTAAAATTACATCGAATGGAGAGGGATTTGATTTTGCGGTGGATATCATGCGCATAAATTCAGGGCGACGGTCAGCTTTCCTTCCGGATATTCCCTTTTCCTCATAGATATATTCTTTGGATACTACAATGTTGTGCTCTTTTGCATACTTTAAAAGCAAACGTTTTTGGGCAGCAGGAGAAAGCTCTTCCTGTTTCCCGTGAGTGCTCACACGTATATAGAGAGCACCGGATTTAAGAGTTTCGCTTTTAGACATAACATCACCTTCTTAATCTTATTCATTTACTCAAAAAAGAGTACAAAAATAACAGCCAGCAAAGAACATCTGTTCCGCTTGCAAGACTGTTTCGAAGATGATACAATATATTTGTTAGAACTTCTTGTATATCTTCGGATATATGTTGGACCGTTCCTGTTGGCGCAGGGGCGGTTTTATTATATTTGACAAATAATCCAACCTGACATATAATATACTTAACAAGGGAGCCGGAAGGTGACTGCACTTCACCCGTCCCGGCGAATAAGTTTTAAACTATTAAGGATAGCCGTCTACTTTTCTCAGGAGCAGGACGGCTATTTCTTATGTGTAAGATTCAGAATTGCAACAATCAGTAGAGCAACGCTTACGATTAGGCTTAATTCCTCGTATGTATCATAATAATCACCGCCTTCCGTAAGGTCTCGGAATAGATGAGAGCACGTCTCCTGGCTTCCCAGGTAAGTATATTATATTGTCAAGGTGTTGCCCCTGTGTTGACAGGGGCAGGTGGAAATTTAGTAACCAACAGAAGAAACACCATATTCTGCTTGTTCCTGAGTAAAACCATCAAATATGAGTTGAGCTATAAGCTCTTTCCTTGAGAATGAAAGTATTTCTAAATAGCTTTGAGCTTTCCTAGCTGCTTGATCGTACCAATTGGCACCGCAGTTATCGACAGCATACGTCGAGGCTTTAAGAGAAAATCCTTCATATTGTAATTGGCCAATCAAGCCAGAACGTGAAAAAGCAATTATTTCTAAGTATTCATTAGCTTTTTTTAATGCATTTCGTTCTTCAATAGATATGGAATATTCAGGAATCCATAGGCCATCAGAACCAACATAATAATTGCCAATCCACTGATTTACTGCCATTGACCCATTTCCTGTCACATAGTAGTTGCCAATCCAACAATTTGATGCCATTGCACCGGATCCATCAAGATAATACCACTCTCCGTCAATCGCCTGCCAACCTGTCATCATATAACCGTTTCCATCAAAATAATACCATTTTCCATTTATGGACTCCCAGCTATTTGTCGTATAACTTCCATCCGCATGACAATACCACCAGCCATTACTATCTACATTCCATTGAGCTGTTCTCCACTGACCATCTGCTCCTACATAGTAATTGCCAATCCAGGTATTTTTCGCCATAGTTCCATTTCCCGTCAAATAGTAATCGCCAATCCAGGTATTTGTTACCATTCTGCCCTCTGTATCGAGATAATACCACTCGCCGTCTATTTCCTGCCAATTTGTCATCATGTAGCCGTTCTTATCAAAATAATACCAGTAACCATTGATTGACCTCCACGCACTCGCAGGATAACTGCCATCATCTTCCAAATACCACCAACGAGAATCATCAGCTTGCCAACTAGCAGCTTCAGCTTGCGTGCTAAATCCTAAGAAACAGCTTGCAGTAAGTAATGTTGCCAATGTCATTGTAAATAGTTTTTTCTTCATGTGTTTCCTCCTTTTTCTTGTACCTTTACGCCATTTTATATAAGCGCCGGGGCGGTTATACCTTAAAATTTAACCCTCTGTGCTGTCCAAGACAGCTTTGTGTTATAAAACGTGAGATGCGATAAGTTTGTTTATAGACTGGACATCGGAATTTGAGGAAAAATCAAATTTCACTGTACCTAATCCGCTAAAGCAAACTGTAAGTTCTGAGTCCATATCAAAAGTACCTGCACTTTCAACTGAGAAGGCTTGCATCTTTGAATACGGTAGTGAAGTATAATCTTTTTTAGAACCGGTAATACCTTGTACGTTGCAGGCAATAATTCTTTTATTGGTAAAAACAACGAAATCTCTCATGGCAGAGTAATAACCAGCTATTTCTTCTCCTGAAATGAGCAAGTCGAATACTTCTTTCGGAATGTTCTTATCTTTTCCTTTACTTAATTTGAATACTTTTTTGTTTTGAAAATCAATCATTTGAAAATCTCCTTATAATATTTTTGCTGTAATCTATCTTTTTAAAGATATTTTTTAACAGACTCTATTAAAAGATCTTTATATTTATAAATATCGTTCAAATCTTCTATGATATACTTGGTAAATTTCTTGTTTTCATCAGGTATAAACAATTGTTTATTTTTTCTATCCAGATTTAATCGACAAATAGGTTTTCTGTTATTATCTTTATATAAGATTCCAAAATAACTTTCAGTATCTCTGTGTACAACATCTTCTACAGGTACAGAACCAGCTAATAATCCTCTAATTATATAAAAAGCTTCAAGCTCTTCTTCAGTAGTTATAATTTTAGATGTTGGTTCTTCAGTGACTGTCACCTCAGATGCGATAGATGTTTCTTCTTCACTATCTTTGGAGAGAGCAGAAGAAATTTTATTATTGACAATTTCATTAACAAAAGAAGAAAACGCTTTTTTAACAACTGGAGTGAATTTTTCAATAATACGCTGATTTTTTTGTCCATCGTAAATATTAGTAAGTATAAAACGGACAAATTCTTCAGAAGGCTTGTCAAATTCAGAAGAGAGAACACCTTTTATTAAAGAACTATATTTCAATTCTTCAGCAGTACTAAAAATTTTCTCTTTATCAAAATTTTCTTTGCAGAATTTTTTTAATTCGTTAATTGAAGTTTCTTTTATAGAAAGCATATCTATTTCTAAGAATGGAACTAAATCCATTTTATTTAACTCTTCTAAATCAGTATAAAATCTGTAAATAATGCCGTTAGTCAAAATACCGAATTTTGCAGGAGTTGTTCCAAAATATCTGAAAAGTTGTGAAGAATGTTTATCAAGCTGCTCAGAACAACTTTTACATTCGATTAAAATATTAGGTACACCATCTTCTAATATAGCATAATCAACTTTTTCACCCTTTTTAATACCAACGTCTGCGGTGTATTCGGGACAAAACTCCAAAGGGTTAAAGACGTCATACCCTAAAATTTGAAATACTGGTACAATTAAAGACATTTTTGTTGCTTCTTCAGTTGAAATAGTATCTTTAAGTGCAGATACACGTTCTGAAAATTGCTTGATTTTTTCATTAAATTCCATAAGAATTCCTCCCTCATTTGAATTTTTATTAAAACGCTTATGCGTATTAATCTATTCTTTTAAAATCCATAATTTTTTCATCATAACCAGCCAATCTTGCTAGCTGACTTTTTGTCATACCTGGATTTTCATATATCAATGAATCTGGTATGAGTAATTCGGCTGCAAAAGTATTAGCTTCTCTTTCAATCCATGCAGTAGATAAGAACGTTTTATTACGGATAAAATAGCAGTTTTCTTTTCTATGTAGAAGAGCATGACCTAACTCATGAGCCATTACCAAACGCATCTCCTGTTCTGGAAGATTTTGATTTAAAAATATATATCTGTGGTTTTTCAAAAACATATAACAGCCGTCGCAGTTAATGTTTCCGATTTGATAAAGTATGCCTAATGCATCTGCAATTTTAAACGGGTTGTTTGTCCCGATTTTTCTTATGTAGTAAGCGACCATACGTTTTATGTCTTTTCGCATTTGCAACACCTACTTTTTGTTTTTATTCGGATTGTATTTTTCTTTATTGATTAGTTTCAAACGTTTTAAAGCTATTTCTAACTCTTCTTTAAATAAATCCATTGATTCTTCAGATAAGTTTTCCCCATTGTAAGATACCGGGCCATCCTCTTTATTTGACAATTTAGCCATTATGGATTCTAAATCTTTTGCGATATCTCTGTTATCTCGGGAAGTTAATCCAGAAGAAAATTGCTCTGCCTGCGCATCTTCCCTTCCTGTTGTCAGATAGTTTACTGACACACCGAAATAATCAGCTATTTTTTGTAATCTTTCCAAGGTCGTATTGCCAGTCCTAAGTTTCCCTATAGAACCACGGCCAAAACCTAATTCCCTTTCTAATGCGGTAACGGCCAGGTTACGCTTTTTACATAATTCTGAAATTATATCATACGTAGTCATAATTATTCCTTTCTGTAAATATAGAAAAAAATCTACACGAAGTATTGACAACGTAGAAAATAGTCGCTATAATACAGCTATAAGGTAGAAAAAAATCTACGTCATGACTGAATAGATAAGAAAAATTCTACGTCGTTTGTGGTTATTCTGATTATAGAATATTTTCTATATAAAGTCAATAGAAATAGAATATTTTCTCCTTATAAATAACAACTGCATATATAAAAAAGGTCGCCCTTATGGCATCAAGAGCGACCGCATGAGTAAATCTGTGGAATAAGAAAAAACAAATTGCTATACAAACCTATTTTTTAAGGAATGTATGTACCAAAGTAGCAACAGCACACAGAACAAGCGTGAAGTTACATAAATCGGAAAAGGTTATGTACCTTAAACAAAAATATCCTTTCGTAGTCTCACAGATTACTCTTTTGAAAACGTTACTCCTTGGCATCTCCTTTCCAGCCATTTTATGACCTTTAGAAAAATATCTAAGTGCAACAAGGTTATTGTAACAAATATATATGCAGTTGTCTATAAAAGTAGAAAAGGAGGGAATTATGATACTTAAAAAGATTTTAGAGCTGGCAGAGAAGAACAACATCTCAGTTAGCTGTCTTGAAAAAACTCTGGGATTTGGAAATGGAACGATTAAGAAGTGGGGAGAATCGTCTCCAAGTGTAGATAAGCTAAAAAAGGTAGCAGACTACTTCGGTGTAAGTATTGAGTATTTCTTAGAGTAGGAGGCGAGTGTAGGAAATGTGGCTTTTAAAATTTCATATTTCGGTTTGCGTTTTATGTTGGATTGCGGTTAGAGCCATGAATATTATCTTCCGGGATAGCTACAAAAGATACAAGGTAAGTAAAAAGGCAGGAATGAGCGAAAGGCTGATGCTGTATCTTTGCCCGATACTGAACGTGGTATTTGTACTGGTATTCTTGGGCATGGCATTCGCATCAGACGAATTTGTAGAAGAAGTAAATAGAAGAAAAGAGTAAGAAAGTCAACATGGACAATCTACAGGGCATACACATAGAGCAGGAGGTGGTGACATGGCATTAACTTATAAGAACATAGTAGTTATCGCTGGAGAAAAAGTTGATTTAGAGACTCTTCCAGAAGAGGAAAAAGAACGTCTTGCTGTGGAGTGGAACAGAGCCGCCGCAAGGAAATTAAATTACATAGAAGATAAGACCGCCTAGTGCGGTAAGAAAGGAGAGACAAGCCATGCACAGTGAAAGCTTAACACAGGCAATCCTAGGAACAGCGTTGCTATTTAACACAGTGTTTGAAATTCCAGATGATATGTCTTTAATGGGACAGATATTTGGAGTAGGGATAGTTACATATATGCTGTTTTGGAGTATTGAGAAAGTCCGAGAATGGGAATTGTTATTAAAAAAAGCCCGCAGAGATAGAACTCATGCGGACTAGGGAATTTAATTAACGAGTCTATTATACAAGAATACGGAGGAAAAAGCAATGGGAGAATTTACACAATTAGAAAAAGAACTCTTGCCTGTATTTTCCGAGATAGAACGAATTAAAGAAAGACACGGAATAACATCTCTTACCTTAGAAAGCTTCAATCTTATAGATCAATTCTATGGGAGCCACGGAGGAAAAGGAAACTTTATGGGAAAAAGAGAGTACAAGCATACCAGAGCAGTAGGACATAGTTTTGTACAAATCAAATAAAAAAAGAAAAGCCCGGAGAGAAACGCTCCGGGCAAGTCATATATGAAACTTTTAAACCTAGAAAAAGTATAGCATATATGACCGCAAAAAACAAGGAAGAGAGAGCACTTTTCTCTCTTTTACAACTCGATAAAGATATTAAACTTAGGACATAGAGGCTATGGCAGTAAAGAGAAAAACAATAAAACTAAGGAACGGAGATATCCTTGATATTACTGAAAACCATGACGGGAACCATGGTGCTCCGGGAAAGGTGAGGCAAAAAAAGAAAAAGCCTACCAAAGAGGAAATACAAAAGAATAATGCCATGAACAAAGCAAGGAGAACCAGATTGAGGCTCTTGCAGTATTTTTGCCCCGGAGATTGTTTTGCTACATGGACATACGAAAAAAACAAAAGACCTTCTGAAATGGATGAAGCCCTATCTGATTTCCAAAAAGCAGTCCGAAAAGTAAGGAGGGAATACCAGAAAAGAGGGTATGAGCTTTTTTGGATAAGAAATATTGAAAGAGGGACAAAAGGGGCATGGCATATCCATCTTATAGTAAACGAGATCGGAGATACAGCAAGCATACTAAAAGCTGCATGGAAAAAGGGTGGGGTTTACACTACGGAAATCAGTCTTTCCGAAAAACTCTATGATGAGGATTTTACAAAGTTGGCCAATTACATTACCAAAGACGAAAATACACAGGAGTTAAAAAAAGACGGCACTCCGGAAAAACCCAGAATTAAAGAAGCAAACTACAACATATCTCGAAATATGCCACTTCCAGAGCCAAAGGTAGACAAATTAAAACGCTGGAAAGAAGAAATTAAACCCAAAAAGGGATATTACGTTGCAAACATGATAGAGGGCATCAATCCGGTAACTGGATACAAGTACCGGAGATATACTTTAATCCGATTTAAGCAACAGGAGAAAGGAAGGCGAAAAAATGAAAGAAGTAAACCTGTACATAGAGATGGATAAGACAGCCTTCCAAAAAATTGAGAGAAAATGCGGGTATGTGCTGGAATACATTACACCGAAAGGAGAAACAAAGACCAGGGAAGGATACAGGAAAAATAGAAGTACATACAATCAGGAATTTCTGGGAACGTTGGCAGAAGCACTGGAAAGAATACATGAGCCATGCAAGGTGACTATTCACGGGCAAAACAGGTTTGCTTTGAATATGCTGCAGAGCCGGCTGAAAGAATGGGCATCCGATAATTTTATATCAAATGGGAAACCTGTCCTGAACAAAGAAGAATGGGAAGCCGTGTGGAAAGAAGTACAAAAACATGAGATTACAGCAGAAATAGGCAAGCACGCTTATTCAGATTGGATTTTAAGAGAAATGGAGGGACAACGTGAAAAAAACAGGTAAGAAACAAAAGAGCATCTTGCAAGACCAGAGCGAAAAACAATGTTATTTGTGCATGGTCCTGCATGGAGATTACGGATATAAGCAAGTAGAGGACCATCACATTTATTTTGGCAGCTCAAATCGGAAAAACAGTGAATTTTATGGATTTAAAGCAAACCTATGTCTGATGCACCACCGCATTGGCAAAGAGGCGGTACATAATAACCGAGAAACAGACCTGATACTAAAAAGAATATGCCAGGAAGAATTTGAAAAGAACCATACAAGGCAAGTATTTGTCAAAATTATTGGGAAATCTTATCTGGACGGAGAATTTGAACGTTCAGAAATTTAAGGAGGAGAGCATGGAGGACTTAATAACCACATACGGAGAGGCGAAAGACATAATCCGGAAAGATTTAGAAAGTATGTCTAAGAAATTTATAACTATAGGCTATTATCTCAAATACATTCGTGACAAGAAACTTTATATACAGGATGGATTTGAAAGTATATGGGATTTCGCACAGGATACATACGGCATAAGCAAAAGCACATGCAGCAGATGGATGCACATGAATGATAAATTCTCCGAGGGTGGGAACTCTCCGGAATTAAGACAAGAGTTTGCTTCTTTTGGGAAAAGCCAGTTACAGGAAATGCTTTATTTAGACGATAAGCAAATAGAACAGGCGAAACCGGAAATGACAGCAAAAGAAATTAGAGAAATTCGAAAACCTCAAAATCAAGAAGAAAATTTGGAAGGCCAGATGAGTATTGAAGACTATCCGGAAATGCTTCCGGAAGAAGTTTCTTGCTTCAAAATGGGTGGAAAACCTTATGGATATACCTGGTATCAGGTGGTGAAAGAATATTTAAAAACAGCATATACAGAAGACAGTGCAAAGATTAAGAGCCTGGGGAAAGAATATCTGGTTTTAAGGAGAACAGAACGAACATTTTTCTATGATGCGCAAGGAAATACATTGTTTGAAGTGGAAAATGGCAGACTGGAAAGTGAATACAGTTGGTTATTACAGCAGAAAGAAAATATTGCGCCATCGCAACAGTCAGGAAAGTGCATACATATCCAGCAATATGTATGTACATTAACAGAAAGACAGAAAGCAGTGGCAGGAGATGGCAAGAACTGTAATGAAAAGTGCTGTTGGAATTGTATTAACCACGGAAACTGCAAATACGAGTGTAATGCTTCTGTGAATAGAGAAGAAAAGAAAATAACAGTAGAGGTAGTGCCGAGTGTAGAAGCAGAGATAACAGATATTAAAAAAAGCCACAAAAGCGGCGAAAATAGAAGAGAAAAAGCAGAAATAAAAGCTATCCATGACATATCTATTGCGCCGGCACAACAGAATGAAGAAGTTGAAGTGCAGCAGGAAGTAAAAGAAGAATTACAGACTGAAGCTGTAAAGATAGAGCAACAGACAGAAAAATATGAACAGACAACTGAGCAGACCGATATAGAGCTTTTAAAAGAAGAGCTAGAAAAAGCACAAAGATACTTAACAATGCTTTCGGAGGAGTTTACAGAAAAAGACATACGGGTACGGAAACAAAAACTAATCGTTGGTGCATTGGCCGGAATGATTGCAGAGCTTGATAATGAGTTTCCAGAACCAGTCCAACCTTCTCTTCCAAAATTAAAAAACAACGACCAAAGAAAGAAATGGCTTGAAAATTACAGAGACTGGGGTATTTGGTATAAAGACGAACATATAGGAGCTACCTATTATCGATACCAATTCGACAACGGCACTGTTCTGATTGTAGAGGAATACGAAAATGAATACACAGGAACATACATAAGTTCTTACTTTCATCTCGTAGGAGGAACAGAACCACCAAGAAAAAGCGGAATTCCAAAGTGGACGAAGCACGAGAAGTACAGCAGATATCCGAACAGCGAAACAGAGCTTGTAGAATTCTTAAAAGAGATGCAGAAGGGATAGAAAAAATGAATAAAGTAATTTTAATGGGACGTTTAACAAGAGATCCTGAGGTGAGATATT
>ENA-OPRU01000561-OPRU01000561.1-human-gut-metagenome-genome-assembly--contig:-NODE-561-length-24997-cov-1.679737_pt1 | contig 24997 bp, 23 predicted proteins | sample MGYA00241897_ERZ501888 | MGnify/ENA primary metagenome ERZ501888 (study PRJEB25962, sample SAMEA2042398) | human gut metagenome | biome: human gut; feature: human-associated habitat; material: faeces... | reverse complement strand
TGCCCAGCAGCAACATGCAGTTGATGCAGTCTTACACCATTCGGCAATGGTAACCTTGCTGCATGGAGTTACCGGAAGTGGAAAAACGGAAGTTTTTTTGCATTTGGCAAAGGCAATGCGAGAGCGTGATAAGCAGGTGTTGATTTTAGTACCGGAGATTTCCTTAACCCCGCAAATGATTGCACGTGTTAAGCAGCGCTTTGGTGCGCAGGTAGCTATTTATCATTCGGCTTTGAATGAACAGGAAAAATATGAACAGTATCAGTTAGTTAAAAAACATCAGGTGGATATTGTAGTAGGAACACGCAGTGCGGTGTTTATGCCTTTTGATCATCTCGGCTTGATCGTGATGGATGAGGAGCATGATACAAGCTATAAGCAGGATCGAGGGGTGCGTTATCATTGCCGTGATATTGCTTTGCAAAGGGCAAAGATACATCAGGCAAAGCTTGTTTTGGCAAGTGCCACGCCGTCCTTGGAATCCTATGCACGAGCGCATAAAGGAATTTATCAGCTGGTGGAGATGCCCAAGCGTATCAATGAACAATTTCCACAGGTAAAGTTGGTGGAAATGCGTGAGGCGGTTAAAAAGAAAGAAAGCTATCTGATGTCGAATGCTTTGTTAGATGCTATTTATACACGATTACAGCGTAAGGAACAAGTAATTTTATTGTTAAATCGACGTGGCTATACACCGATTTTACGCTGCATGGAATGTGGCTATGTGCAGATGTGTGCAAACTGTGAAACAGCTATGAGCTATCATAAAGAAGAGGGTGTGCTGAAATGTCATATTTGTGATAGCGTGATGCCTGTGCCAACCCATTGTCCAAGCTGTCATAGTGCTGCTTGGCGTTATATGGGAATGGGAACGCAAAAGCTGGAGGAGTTTATTCAGATTAAATTTCCGCAAGCCAAAATTATTCGTATGGACGCCGATACGACACACAAAAAGCATGCGCATGAAAACTATTTGCGAGATTTCGGTAAGCATAAAGCCGATATTTTGCTAGGCACACAGATGATTGCCAAGGGCTTGGATTTTGAAAATGTAACCTTGGTGGGAATCTTAAATGGTGATGCTTTGTTAAATCGCAGCGATTATCGTAGTGCAGAGCTTTGTTATGATTTGCTTGAACAAGCCTGTGGAAGAAGCGGGCGAGGAGAAAAGCAAGGGGAGGTCATCATTCAAGCGTATGATACCAAACATTATGCGATTCAATGTGCTGCTCATCATGATTACAAGACCTTTTTTAAAAACGAAATGAACTATCGTCATTTGGCAGGCTATCCTCCTTATACATATTTGACATCGCTCACGTTTTCTCATAAGCAAGAAGAATTGGCTTATCAGGGAGCACAGCTTGCCTTTTCTCTTTTGAAAGCCAAGAGTGAGGTACGTGTACTTGGACCAACTGCTTTGCATAAGCTGCGTGGAGAATGCCGCATACGCATCTTATTGAAGGGAAAGCAAGAAGAACTTTTGACAGTCTATGCAAAAGATGTATATGAGCAGCATCTTTATAAGAAACAAAAAGCACGTTTGGATATTGATCTTTCCCCATTGTATTTAGATTAGGAGGTAGGTATATGACAAAAAAGGAATGGATACCGTATGTGTTAGCTTGTGCATTGCTACTGCTTGGCAGCTATTATGACTATACGATAACAGATCGTTTATATGGCAGCTTACCAAGTGTAGGAATCTTTTTTGAACGCTTGATTTTAGTTCCGATTCAAGGAGTTATTATTTGGACATTTTGTTTGTTGTATGTGGAGAAAAAGCAGCTGTGGAAGCTGTTATGTGCTTTTATTGCCAGTATGTATGCCGTTATTGATGCAATGCATTATTGGTTTACCATGGATATTGCTTTGTGTGTAGCGGCGGTCTTGGTTTCTATTGTTTTGTTGTGTAGCATGCTTGCAGTATTAAAGCATTTGCCGATTGCTTGGATTCAGAAGCATCGCAGCTTTTTTCTGTTTTTTACATGTGTTTTGTTGTCCTCTATGTTGATAACTACACTTTTAAAAAGTGTATGGGGAAGAATTCGTTATCGTGATCTACATAGTATGGCAGAGTTTTGCGTGTGGTATAAGCCATGTGGAAGAATCAGCAATTATTCCTTCCCAAGTGGGCATACGGCAGCAATTTCGGTGATTCTATGTTTCTTGCAATGGAAGCATAATCCTTATGAAAGAGTATCGCTTTTGCGCTATGTTCTTGTTGCCGGTGGTATTGCCTTGATGGCAATTTCCCGTATGATGATGGGGGCACACTTTTTAAGTGATACGATAGCAGGCTTTTTAATTACTTATACATTGTATCTTATTTGGAAGTATCATTTTCGAAAGCGAGGAATTTTATGAATGCACGAGCATACGCCTTTGCACTGTTAAAGGAGATTTGTATTGATGAGGGATATAGCAACTTACTTTTACGCAACAAGCTGCAAAGTGTTGATCCTAAGGATAAGGCGTTGGTTACCCAGATTGTTTATGGTACATTGCAAAACTATCGCTTGGTGCGCTATCAATGGCAAAGCTATGTGAAAAAAGAGCCTTGTAAGGAGGTTGCGTTGCTATTGGACATGAGTGTTTATCAGTTGCTTTACATGGATAAAATGCCGGCTTATGCGGTCATTGATGAAGCGGTAAGAATAACCAAGAAAAATATTCACCCACGCTTTTCGGCATTGGTTAATGCTGTTTTGCGTCAGGTTGAACGAAATGGTAAGCGAGAGCTTGAAGGAAATGCAATCGAGCAGTTAGCCTTGGAAACTTCTCACCCTACATGGCTGGTGGCTATGTGGAAGGCACAGTATGGTTGGCAGGAATGTGAAAAGATATGCCATAGTGATCTTGAAATCCGTAAGCAATGCGTGCGTGTCAATACGATGAAGGCAAGTGTTGAGGAATTGCTGGCAAGCGGGGAATTTGTAAAGGGAAACTTAGCCGAGCATGCTTTATATTATTTGGGAAATGATATTATTCACAGCAATTATTACAAGCTGGGCTTGGTTTCTATTCAAGATGAGGCGAGTCAGCTGGTTGCACAGTATGTCGATCCACAGCCGCAGGAGCGCATTTTAGATGTTTGCAGTGCTCCTGGGACAAAGGCTTGCCATATAGCCGAGCGAATGGGGGATAAAGGTAGTATTGTATGTGGGGATATTCATGCACATCGTGTAGAGCTGATTAAAAACGGGGCAAGGCGTTTGCAGCTTCAATCCATTCAAGCACAGGTGATGGACGCAACGAGTCTGAAAGAAATCGAAGGCGAAATGTTTGATCGTGTCTTATGTGATGTTCCTTGCAGCGGCTATGGAGTCTTGGCACGAAAAAGTGATATTAAGTATCATGCAAAATCGACCGATATGGATACGCTCATACCTTTGCAGCAACAAATTTTACAAAGTGCAAGCAAACATGTTGCGAAAGATGGTATTTTGGTTTATTCGACCTGTACGTTGAATAAAAAAGAGAATGAAAAGCAAGTAGCTGCTTTTCTTGCACAGCATGAAGAATTTGAATGTTTACAGCAGCAAACGATTTTTCCTTATATGAATCATAGTGATGGCTTTTACATTGCGAAGCTGAAGAGGGTACGATGATTCGAAGCTTTGAAAAAGAAGATCTCTGTGAAGTCCTGCAACTGTGGCTGAGTGTTAATTTGGAAGTACATAGCTTTGTGAAAGAAAGCTATTGGTTAGAGCATCGGGATACGGTGGCAGCGATGATGCTAGAGGCAGACATCTATGTATGGGAGGAGCAAGGAATCAAAGCCTTTTTAGGACTTATGGATACGTATATTGCCGGTCTTTTTGTGGAACGTGAATATCGCGAAAAAGGGATTGGAAGAAAACTTTTACACTTTGCTTTTCAAAAGCATGCCCAGCTGACACTTGATGTTTATGCCGAAAACAAAGCGGCAATTCGATTTTATGAGCGAGTCGGTTTTGTGAAGGTGAAGGAATATGATGAGAAGGCAACAAGACAGCTGGCGTATACGATGACAGCTAAGAATGAGCTTATATTATGATGAAACACATCAAAAATGATTGCTTATTTCTTCATTTAAACAAATGATAAAAAAGGAGATTTCTTATTTGAATGATAGCATATCAAATTTGAAATCTCTTTTAAAATGTTTTGTTGAAAAAATATTTTCTTGTCTTTCAATTTTTATAATTATTTGATATTCAGATAATTTGCAATATTGGCATTAGAATCAAGAACCGGGTGAATGGTCGCTTCTCGTGATGTTAAAATAATGGTTAAACCGGGACCATGCCCACTGGTAAAGGAATCAGAATGAACAACAACTCCGATAGATATTGCACCTTTTAAATAATGTGGTCCGTTATGATTGTCATGATCCATTACCGCCACTAGATCACCAAAGCGAAGCTTATCAATGCCTTGAAGCTTATTTGCTTCTTTATCCTGTGTCATGATATCGTAATCTCCAAGCATCATCTCTGAGCTTCCCAAGCCACTTCCCATCAGATGAGCAGGAACACAGGCTGCGACCGGTACATGAATACCGTCCTGCTCCTCTGTGATACCAAGCTTATCCAATAGCTCAGGATCGATATTCATAACCTGGATTTCACGATGATCCAAAAGCTTTAGACCAAGTCCGCAAGCCTGCACAAGAATTTTATCATCACAGGTCATCATTTCTAAGGTTTCACGATCAAAATAAGCCATGACATGATCGATACCACCATGCTTTCCGGTTACATAACCACATCGTCCTTTTGCTTCTCCACTAATAATTTTGGCTTTATTTCCGATGCAGGAAAAAGCAAGAAATGCTTTGTTTTCCCGTTCATTGGGATTTTTCATACTCACACCCGGTTCGATGTGATCTCCTTCGATTCCCATGCAGCAATCACCGATTTTATAGTTATAAACAATACCACCGGTCGCCATGGTGATCCTTCCATAGCCATCATAGCCAACACGATAGCCGCTGCCACTCATTGTTGGGTGATCGACACTTGCCTGTACGCTCATCATTACTAGATGTTCTTTGTTCGTTTTCATTTGCATAACCTCCTACTAACTATGCATATTATAACATTGCATTTGTTTATTTTGCTATGGTTTTTCTTTTCGTATGCTATAATACAGACAGATAAGAGGTGAATGCTATGGCATGTAAAGTAAAGAGTAAGGAGGCAACACGAATTGATGAGGAAATCTATGCACATTTTGCGGATATCGTAGAGCATAGAAGCTTTCGTGATGCTATATCCAATGCCGCAAAACAGCTATCCAAAGGAAGTATCATGGAAAAGCGGGTCTATGCTTCAAGCTTTTCTTTACCTATGAAGCGTAACGTGTTTGGCTTATATACGATTGAGGTTGCGCTCAATCATCGTCGATGTCGCTTTCTTTTGGATAGTGGTGCACAGATCAGCGGCATTCGTGCATATAAGGCAAAAGAGCTTGCTTTGCCCAAGACTGATGGAAGCCTAACTGTCGGCAGTATCGGAGGAACGAAAAAAGAGCTTTTTGGTTGTATGGTCGAAAGCTTGCATCTAGGAGGAATCGAATATTTACAGCGAGCTTTGGTTGTGTTAAGTGATAAAGACTTCGCTTTGCGTTTTGCAGGTATGGATATGCTTGGCTTTGACGGTATTCTTGGTTGGGATATATTAAGTCAGTTGGATTTTGAGCTAGATGATATTGCAAAGCGTTTTAAGGTCATTGATAATCATTGGAAGCTTCCTAATCCCAATATGTTGTTGGGAGGCTTTCCATGCTTGATCATGCAGTATGAGGATCAAAGCTATGGGCTGTTTGGCTTTGACAGCGGATCAAAGCACAGTTGGTTTGGGGAAGCTGCGATGCGTAAGCATTGTCGCTTAGAGGCAAGACAAAAGGTGCTTGGTATGGGAGTTCATGGCTTAGAAAAGTTGGATATGAGCATTGCCAAGAGCTGTCGTCTTTATTTGGATAAGGCAAGCTTGGAGCTGAAGCATATTATGAGCGGACCGGTTCAAATATTTCCAAACTTTGTATTTGATGGTGTGTTAGGCAATGAAATCTTTGCCGGGCGAAGAATTCGTTTTATAAACAGCAGGTGTATGGTTTTGCTGGCTTAAATAAAATCATACGACTAAGGCTTTCTAGTTATGGCTGTTCAATGCTATAATAGAGATGTTTCTGAAAAAGAAATCATAGATTTGTAGAAAGGAAGATGTTTTATGATATTACATGGAAAAATTGTATTAGAGAATGGTGCAGAGCTGCCATTTGAGTTGTATCCGGACGATGCGCCGATTACGGTAGAAAACTTTGTGAAGCTAGTAAAGGAAGGCTATTATGATGGGAAAACCTTTCATCGTGTAATACCGCATTTTGTATGGCTGTCCTTATGGAAACGGCAGTGGCGATTTAGGCTACACGATTCCATGTGAAACCAAGAACAATCCTCATCGTCATATAGAAGGAAGCTTGTCTATGGCGCATCGTGGAAAGGATACCGGCTGCTGTCAGTTCTTTATTTGTCATGAGCCACAGCCGCATTTAGATGGAGTGCATACGGTATTCGGTCGTGTTACAGACAATATGGGTGCGGTTCGTAATATGCAAAACGGCGATGTGATGACACGTGTCATCATTGAGGAAGAATAGCATGAGTGATACCAAGCGTTTGGGTATGCCGCTGCTTGTGATGGCGGTTTCCACGCTGCTGTTTTATTTGATGAATAAGCTGCTTCCTAATAGCATTGCTTATACATGTATTACACTGATGTGTGATATTGCTTTGTTTTTATTTGGTATGGCATTGAATGCCAAACGAAATTCACGTGGAGTGTATCGTAAGGTGATTGCGCTTGTATGTGCTATTATTTTGGTGTTTATTCAATTAGGCGTTGTTTCTATGCCTTGGGTAGAAACCTTACAAACGGCTTTTTCCATCAATCCATATCTGCTTAGTATGCTGTTTATTTATTTCGGATTTTTATTTGCCGATTAAAATTGATAAAGAAAGAAATTTCCAATGATAACGATATAGCTACTAAACATAATAGAAGGAGATTTTCCTTCTAATAGAATAAAGGTAATCCTGTGCGGATTACCTTTTTAAAAAGTATTTTTTTGACGTACAAGTTCAAAGGCAAAGATGGCTGTTGAGGCAGCGGCGGTCATTGCATTGCGAAATTCACTGCGGTAGGGGATAAATAGGTTTTGATCGCTTTGTGCCATCACAGCTTTGCTTAAGCCACGCATTTCACCGCCAATCGCAATACAGCATTTTTTCGGAAAGTGATAATCATATAGGGATATGGCATCTTTGCGTTGAGCACATAGAAATGTGATTTGCTGCTTCTTCATTTGTTGAATGGTAGCCTCCATATCTTCACTTACAAAAATATTGATGTATTCACTGGCACCGGCACTGGCACGTGTTACCGTATTTACCGCACTTGTCCAATTCCGCTTTCCGACAATGATACCATCACAGCCAGCTGCATAAAGTGTACGTAAGACATAACCGAAATTGAAAGGATCCTCAACTCCTTCCACAAGTGCTAAAAAAACATTTTCTTTGGATATAATATCTTCTATGCTTTGATATCTACGTTCTCCGCAATAGGCAAGGATACCTCCATGTGTTTTTCCTTGTGCTAAGGTGTCGATTTCTGCTCTTTGGGCAGCTTGAATTGTAATTCCTTGTTTTTTTGCTAATCGAAGGATATAAGATGTGTCTTTATCCTTTTTTTTAGCATCGACAACAATGCGCTGAACGACTCTGCGCTTTGCTTGTAAAACGGCTTTTACCGATATGTTACCTTCTACGATATATGTTTCCATAATAACCTCTAGCTTTCTGTTGATATTATACGCTAGAGGTAGGAAAAAGACAATGCAATTCTATGGCTTTACTAGGGATATTATATGCACCCTTCTTAACAACGTCTTGAAAAAATGTTATGATTACTACAAAGTCAATAGGAGGTCAAGAGATCAATATGAAGGTAGCTCTTGTTACAATGAATGTATTGCAGGGAAAATGTGAAGAAAATTTTTCCTTTATGATGGATAAGATTCAGCAGGCAAAAAAAGATCATGTGGATATGATTGTATTCCCGCAAAATGCAATCAGCGGTTATTTGCTGGGGGATCAGTGGTTAGATGATGCATGGTGTCGCTATGTAGATAGCTTTAATGATCGATTGGTTGAGGAAAGTGAAGATATTGCGATTGTTTGGGGGAATATCCGCTATCGCAATCAACGTAGATTCAATGCTGCTTTTTTTGCCTATCAAAAGAAAACGCACATGCGTGTGAAGAAGAATGTCAATGCGGATTATCAATGTGATGCACGCTATTTTGAAGAAAGCTCTATCAACAGTGCGATTGAATTTAAAAATTATGTCTTAGCTTTAAATTTTCAAAATGAAATTACCTTGGCAGATTTAAATATTAACATTGATGCCCACCCATACGATATGGAGGAGGCTAATGACTTGTATGGCAATGTGGTTTATGTGAATGCTGTCGGAATGCAGAATCAGGGGAAAAATGTGATGGTGATGCAGGGAGGAAGCTATGTGCATAACCAGCGCAAATTGCTGTATCAGGCACCATATTTTCAAGCGGATTATGCGGTGGTGGATATTCATGCTCAAAAAGAGGTACAGCCACAGAAAAAGCATCTATTAGATGCTTTAACATTGGGGATTCGGGAATTTGATAAGCAAATTTTCAATGCTAAAATGCCTTGGATCATCGGATTATCCGGAGGACTTGATTCCAGTGTGAGCTGCGCATTGCTTGCGTATGCTTTAGGTGCGAAGCGTGTGCATGGCTTTAATATGGCAACGAAATACAATCGAGATACGACGATATCCAATGCGCAAAAGGAAGCAGCTGCTTTAGGAATCCATTATCATGACGGTTCGATTCAGATGCTTGTAGATGCCAGTCGTGATACCTTTTTAAAGGAGTATGGCTTTGATGCGCAAAAGGATTCTACCTTAGTTATGGAAAATATCCAAGCACGTGCTCGTGGGTATCTGCTTGGAGGATTTGCCGGTATTTTGGGTGGTGTGATTGCAAATAACGGAAACAAGGTTGAATATATGCTAGGCTATTGCACACTTTACGGAGATAGCGTCGGTGCGCTTTCACTAATTGGAGATTTAACCAAGGTGCAGCTGTTTGCGTTGGCTGAGGAATTGAATAAACGCTTTGCAAAAGAAGTTGTACCAATGAACTTATTACCGGTGCTTGAAGAAAACAAGCTGCATTGGGAAATGGCTCCAAGTGCGGAATTAAAAGAGGATCAATATGATCCGATGAAATGGTTTTATCATGATTATTTAGTGGATCATTTGGGAAGAAATCTTGATGTTTTATCCTTGATGGAGGGGTATCTTAATCATACACTTGAGGAAGAACTTATGAAGTGGATAAAATACTATCAGCTTGATGAGCCACAAAACTTTATAAAGGATTTGGATTGGTTTTTGAATACTGCAAGTCGCAATGGCTTCAAGCGTTTGCAGACACCACCGATGCTATGTGTTCATAAGCGTAGCTTAGCTTCCCAAATTGATGCGCAAATGCAGGTGGATCGCACGCAATATGAGCAATTAAAGCAACGTATCTTGGCAATGTAAAATCTTTCTATATTGTAAGGTGCAGATATGGAAAAGCATGATAAAATATTGACAACAGGGGTGAATAGATATGCGATTTAAAATGACAGATGAAATTCATAAGAAGGTGTGGATGTATAGCATTATTGTAGCAGTTGGTATTTTGCTGTATTTTGCACTTTATCGTTTTCAACAGTTAGCTTCCTTTTTCAGCTCTTTCTTTTCCTTGCTGATGCCCTTTATTTTAGGTTTTGCCATTGCGTTTATTTTGAATGGACCGATGATGTTTTTTGAAGCTAAGCTATTTGGCAGGCTGCGTTGCTCGAAACAGGTAAAGCGAAATTTATCAGCTCTTTTATCGCTTGTATTGTTTATTGCAATTGTTTGCTTCCTTTTGGCTTTATTGATTCCACAGCTTGTAGAAAGCATTGCTTCGTTGGTAAAATCATTTCCCGGCTATGCTGCTGACTTTCAGGTGTTTGCGATTGATTTTATGAAAGAGCATGATATCAATGTGGAAATCATCAATAAGTTTATCAGTGATTATAATATTGTTGGGAAGCTAACAGAATTTGTAACTTCCGCTTTACCGCAAATGGCAAAGCTGACATATCAATTAGGCAGCACGCTTTTAAATGTACTGCTTGGAATTATATCCGGATTGTATATGATGATGGATAAGGAGCGTTTGCTGCGATATTTTAAAAAACTAAATTATGCGATTTTTCCTAAAAATGTAGCAGAATATACACATCGCTTAATGCTGTCAAGCAGTCAGATTTTTAATAATTTTATTATCGGAAAAGCAATTGATTCTTTGATCATCGGTATTTTATGCTATGTAGGGAGTATATTATTAGGATTTCCTTATGCAATTCTATTATCGGTAGTTGTCGGTGTTACCAATATGATTCCGGTTTTCGGTCCTTTTATCGGAGCAATACCGGGAATTGTATTGCTGTTTATCATTCACCCGATCACAGCTGTGTATTATGCTTTGTTTATCCTAGTGTTACAGCAATTTGATGGTAATATCCTCGGACCGTTGATCCTAGGAGATAAGCTGGGGCTTCCAAGTATCGGAATTTTGTTTTCCGTTGTAATCGGAGGCGGTTTATTTAATGTTGTCGGAATGTTTATCGGTGTTCCTTGCTTTGCGGTCATTTATATGGCAGTTAGAGAGTGGACACATTATCGTTTAGAAAAAAGACATGTTGATTTAGATGCATCAAGTCAAAGTGTACATGATGCTATGCACGTAGAAATGGTGGATTAAGGAATAGGCAGTCAATCGCTTGGATTGGCTGTTTTTAGTATAAAGAAAAAAAGAGGAAAACCTCTTTGAAAATTACTGATTTGATTTATTACAACTTATTCAAGTTACGAAGTCCTCTTTTTTTTATATTGTTTATCATATAGTCTAATATGAAAATTTAGACAATTTATAAATATTGTTAAAGACTGATTATTATTCAACTATGTAAGATGTGCTAACTCATTAATTTTTTTAGAGTATAAATCCATTCTATTAGATAAATCCTCTATACTAGTACCATGAGAAAGCTCGTTAAGATGAGTATTAGCATTATCAGGATATCTGTAATAATAGCTTTTATAATCATTCATTAAAGAAATTAATTCTCTGTATATTGAAATATCTGTAGTTTTTTCTTCATTTTTTAAAGTAATAGACAATTCCATATATTTGATTTTTGCTAGTTTATTGAATGCCTCTGCATGTTCATTGCGAAAGAACCCTCTTTTAACTACCATTGGTATTTGATTAGCTTTATTCATTAATTTGATGGAAGCCTTGTTAATGCAAGCTGGTGGGGCAGCATGATATTTATTTAATAAAGGTAGAATATTGTTTTTGTAATAATTACAAAAACAATCTAAGATCGGAAAAGCATGATCACCACCACACCTTACCCAGCAATGAAACCACTCATCATCAAAGTCTGTACAAATTTTTATTTGATTACAAAAAAATGAAGATAGTTCGTACATTTCATTTATAATTTCACTTATAAAAGATTTTGATGAATGATTCAGAGTATTTATTAAATAATCATGAATTAAATTCAGTTTTTTAATAATGGTGGGTAGCACGTTATCATGTCCTTCCGTATGCTCTATATTGAAGTATTCATCGCTTCCAAAGAACTCACCATTTTTAAAAAATTGTTTTCTCATTCTTTTTGCTTCTAAAAATAGTGCTTTGTAATGAGTGGAATCAATTTCAAGTATTTTTTTACAATAGTTTTCAGCTTCTTCATATTTTCCAATGTTAAATGCAGTTTCTGCTAGCATATAATAATTATCAATTTTGGTAGAATCATCTACGGTTACTGTACCAGTAACCTCTACGATACCATCTATCATCATTTTTTTAGCTTCTTCCACAGAATATTTTATTCCGCAAGCTTGGCAAACAAAGACCCCATCTTCCTTAATTAAATCCGTGCTTCCGCACATTTCACAAGTTAGTTGTTTCATAATATCCTCCTAAATTATTTTAAAAGTTTACATTTTTTATTTCTTTCATCGAGTAGTAAATTTATTTCCTTTATAATTTTTTCTTTATCTTTTACGTGATTCAATTCCTTAACTTTATTGGCAATATTGTCCTCTAATTCAAACACATCTTCATTACTGATAGGATCGGAAAAACGAACTTTTTCTGCTAAGTCAGCTAATGATATTTGAATAGAATGATCGTTTTCTTTTTTTGATAACATTTCTAAATCAATTTGAAGATTTTTTAAATAATTTGTTTTTTGTTTGATCTTATCATCAATCTGTGATAGGTTATCTTTACTTGTATTTACTGCAAGTAGTAAGATAATCGAACTACAGGTAATAATTGTACAAATAATAATAGAACTCCAAGTAGGTAATATCGGAACAAATAAGAAAACAAATGAAGCTAGGATTTGAACAATAAGATAAGCGCCGCCAATAAGAATGAGAGGTAATCCTAAAAATTTGCTTTTAAGTGGCTTGTCTTTTCCAAGTGTTTTATTCCATAAAACTATTTGGATTATAAAGGATAAAAGCATAAATGCATAGGAAATCCAAAATGATGTTGTTTTTAATGAAGGAATGGCAAATATAATTACATTTGTTGCAATAAATACAATTCCTAATATCAAATACCATATTGAACTATTCTTTTTCATGATTTTCTCTCTTTCTACCACATTTAGGACAAAAGTTTCCGGGTTTTGTAAATTCAAATCCACAGTTTGAACAAATATTTTCATTTGCTTGCGGGGTTCCGCATTGATCACAGAATGCGGCTGTCGATAATAATTCTGCACCGCAATGAGTACAGAATTTGTTATTTACGGATTGTGATGATTGCATAGTGTTAAAAGTCGGAAAGGCATCGGTAACGGCATTACTTACAACTCCACCGACGGTACTACCTACTCCTGCCATCATTCCCAATCCTATACCCATATTTGAAAATTCACCGATTGCTTCGTTTCTTGCTGCATCTTGTGCTACATCAAATCTACGTTCTTGCTGATATGTATAACCTTCTTGTAGGCGCTTTGTTGCTTGAGCTTGAGAATCAATAACGACTTTTTGTGCCTCAGTTTGCGCATAAATTACATCGGTCTGTTGTCGTAATTTTGCTTCGGCAATATCAGCATATTGTCGAAAATGCAGTTCCTTGAATTTTTCATATTGTGAATCTCCATCGGGTTTGACAATGGTTGTAATATAAAAACGGTTAAGCCTTATTCCATAGTCAAGAAAGTCATTTTGCAAACGTTTATGAATTTCCGCTGAAAGTAATTCAAGTTTTTCATCAATTTCAAAAATACTGATTTCCTTATTTCGCATAGTCTGTGCCAAGTATGGTTTTACTTTAATCATCAAAATACTTCGAAAGTAAATAATCAGTTGCTCGGCATTAAAAAGAACTTCAGTACCTACTAATTTAATTAAAAGCTTACGTGAATCAGCTACACTTAAAGACATTTCACCGCTAGCTCCAATGCTTAAAGGAAATTTATAGGTTGGTTCGATAAATTGAACCTTGCTATCAGTACCCCAGCGAATTGCCATTTGCTCTACTTTGTTAATAAAATATACTTCACAATGAAACGGTGTTTTACCCTCGGTTGGAAGATTGATAAATTTCCTTAATAAAGGAATATTTTGCGTTTCTAAGGTATGCCTTCCAGGACCGAATAAATCCAATGCCTGTCCATTCATAAACAAAATTGCTTCTTGTGATTCATGAACGATTAACTGTGTTGTAGTAGTAAAATCTTCGCAGGGGTGTTTCCAAATAAGAGTTTGGTTATCGCCCTCGTATTGTATAATTTCACTTATCTTTGCCATAATAAATCCCTTTATGAAGCTTGATGAGCATTACATTCAGAGTCAATTAAGTCTTTAATAATGACTTGAAAAATCGCGTTTATTTCTTCAACAAAGTCTTTGTATTCATTTGTTTGAATATATTTTCGACCATGAACGATTTTATTTCTGAAAGTATAAATAATTAATAAAAAGCAGTAAACTAAATTTTGCTCTGTAATCTTTGCGAAACCATGGTTGTTATAATATGACTTTATTGTATTTTTGCATGTAACATAATATTTATGCTCAGAATATTGAGCGATCTCATTTGCATTAGAATTCCAACTAAATAGTTCTGCTAAAAGAGTGAAATTATTGTCTCCATAATATCTTTCAACACATTTATCCATAAATCTTTTGTAGGCGTTGGGTTCCGTTAAATTGGTTTCGTCCATACTGATTTTATTTAATCTTTTTGCAATTCGATTTAATTTCTTATAAGAATTTTGACCGGATTGTTTTGATAAAAAATACATTTCAAAAAAGTTAAGCTGAAGTAAAAAATTTGCCAAATAATCATGGCTACGCATATCAAGTGCGAGCATTTGTTCGAAATCATCATTTATTGATTCCCAGTTTATTTCATTATTATTCATTAAATATCCCTCCAATATACACTGATTATATACTAAAATCCACAAATAGTAAACTAAATGTGATATAAATTCGACCATTAGTGTACTTTAGTATATTAAACTAGAACAAGGTGGTGGATACATGAATGACTTAGGAAGAAGGTTAAAGGAATTAAGAAAAGCAAGAAATCTAACTCAATCAGATTTGGCGGTACAACTCGGATTAACAAAGGCGGTTATTTCCGCATACGAGAATGCACAGCGATATCCTTCGTATGATGTACTGATTTCATTATCTAAGATTTTTCATGTTACTACTGATTATTTATTAGGTATTTCATCAACACGTTATTTAGATGCGAGTGGGTTGTCTGAATGTGATTACATGATTATTGCACAATTAATTCAGTCCTTAAGAAATAAAAAACAATGAAAATAGTTTATTGAAAAACTAATCGAGTGATTCGGTTAGCTGTTTTTTTTGTGCTTTTACATGAAAAAAAGATGCATAAGGCATCTTTAAGCGATTTGTTCTTTCATTGTTTCATCATTGAATAATGCGAAATTACATCGTTGACATTCCTCGACAATATTCATAATGTGGTCGGATACACGTTCGATATCTGTCATGATTTCACTGTAAACGACACAATCGTTTGCGCTGACTTTTTTGTTTTTCAAACGATCGATTTGTGCTTGTCGATAAGCAAAGGTCAATTCATCAATTCGATCCTCGATTCGGGATATTTTTTCAAAAGCATACTCACTATCGTCAAAGCGGCTTCTTAATAATAAAGAGAAGCTTTTTTCTAATAGTTCTTTTAGTTGCATAAGTTCATCTTTTACCAGCTCGGTTGAAGTTAAATACTGGTCGCTTTTAGCATCGCTGTATTGCAGGATATTGATGGCATGATCGCCGATACGCTCAATATCCGCATAGGATTTATATAATGCGTTGCAGGTAGTAGTGTCTACATCATTCATGTTTAATTGACTAACCTGCGTCATATAATTTGTCATTTCCATAGTAATGAAGTTGATGCGTTTTTCCCGACTTCTAATCTTTTCTTGATCGTGATTAGCACCAACCAACATTTCAATCGCATTTAAGAGATTTGTTTCACACATCTTCAGCATGATAAGGGCTTCCTTACGCAAATTGGATATCGCAATCGGAATGGAGCTGATATTGTGGACATCAACGAAAATAAGGGGAAGATTCTCAGAAGAAACAGGTGCTTCTTCATGTGTTTCAGGCAAAATTCTTTGTGCCATTTTTGCGAGTTGATTGCCAAATGGAAGCAGTAGTAGGGTGGTGGAAATATTAAATAAAACATGCATATTGGCAATTTGTCCGGCGGCATTTCCAGGCGTCCAGTTAGCGACTAAATCGGTTAATGGGGTAAACATGCAAACAAGGGTAAAGATCAGTGTTCCGATAAGGTTAAAGCTTAAATGTAAAATAGTTGTTTGCTTAGCTTGCCGACTAGTTCCGATAGATGCCATGATAGAGGTTATACAGGTACCGATATTTTGTCCGAATAATACATAAACTGCATCACTTAGTCCGATTGCACCTGTCATCGCAAGAGCTTGCAAAATACCGACCGATGCGCCAGAGGATTGAATAAGGGCAGTAAATCCGGCACCGACCAAAATACCGATGAGCGGATTTGAGAAATGCGTAATCATTTCTGCGAATAACGGCCAATCTCTTAGGGGCATCATGGAATCGGACATCATATTCATACCGATAAAAAGTATTCCCAATCCGGCAATACAGCTGCCATAGTAGCCGACTTTCGGCTTTTTCGAGAATACGGTCATAAAGACACCGATGGCAGCAAACAGTGGAGCTAAGGCCCCCACATCAAGAGCCACCAAGAGTCCGGTTGTTGTTGCGCCGATATTCGCTCCCATAATTACCCATACCGCTTGCGATAAGCGCATCATATTGGCATTTACAAAGCCAACGACCATGACAGTCGTAGCACTGGAACTTTGAATAACCGTTGTAATACCGGCTCCGACAAGTACACCGAGAATCCGATTGCTTGTGAGACGTTCAAGAATTCCGCGCATTTTATCACCGGCAGCACCCTCCAAGCCGCTGCTCATCATTTGCATACCGTAAAGGAATAGAGCAAGTCCGCCTAGCAGACCGAGAACAATATCAAAGGACATAAAGCTAACCTCCATGAAAATTCCATTAAAATAAGTATATAGTAAATATCCCTTGGTAACAATATAATTATGAATTTTCTGTTAAGAATTGGTGAATTTTTGATTAACTAAAGTATATTTTCGTGATATGTAATGCAAAAAGTATATTAAAAAAACAGCTTTTTTTGTAAAAGCTGCTTTTGTGATTAAGCCTGTTCTTCGATTAAGGTGAAGCTGCAACGCTTAAATTCCTCTATAATATTCATCAAATGATCGCCGACACGTTCAATGTCACTCATAATAGCACTGTAGAATACAGTATCTTTTGCATCTACTTGCTTTTCTTTTAAACGCTTGATTTGGGCATCGCGATAATTTGCGGTAAGTTCATCAATTCGCTGTTCAATATGTTCAAACTTTGTGAAGCTATCTTCCTCATTATCCATTCCATAGTTTAATAATAGGGAGAAATTCATGGATAACAGTTCGTTTAGCTTTTCCAGCTCTGTTTGTACCGGTTCGCTGGATTTTAGCTTAGTTGCTTCGTCTTTTGTATATTTCAAAATGTTAATGGCATGATCGCCGATACGTTCAATATCCGCAAAGCACTTATATAAGGCATTGCAGGTTATGGAATCACGATCGTTCATATGTAGCTGACTTACCATGGTCATGTAGTTTGTGATTTCGTAATTGATAAAGTTGATACGCTTTTCACGCTTCATGATTTTTTCAGCATTGTATGGGTGTCCATAAAGTGCTTCGATACTTTCGTTAATATTTGCTTGAGCAAGATGTAGTGTTGCTAATGCTTCCTTGCGAAGAGAAGAAATTGCAATCGGAACAGAACCGATATTATCCATATCAATGAAAGTTAGCGGTACATCGAATTTGTCCTTGTCCAATTCTTCTTCCTTAATCGGTAAGATGATTTCCGCAAGACGTGCCAGCTTCTTTCCAAACGGTAGCAGCAATAAGGTAGTTACGATATTAAAGATCGTATGTGTATTGGCAATTTGTGCCGCAGGATTGTCAGTTATGGAAACCATGAAATCTACAAACGGCGTAATGCTTGTAAAGATCATGAACAGAATCGTACCGATAATATTAAACGATAAATGAATAATCGTTGTACGCTTTGCATTGCGGTTGGCATTTAAAGATGCAAGTGCAGAGGTGATGCAGGTACCGATATTTTGTCCGAAGATAATATAAATAGAGCTGCTTAACGGAATCAAACCGCTTAAGGCAAGTGCTTGCAAAATACCAACTGATGCACTGGAACTTTGAATAAGGGCAGTGAATCCGGCACCGACCAATATAGCAAGCACTGGGTTTGAAATCGCTGTAATTAAATCAAGGAATATCGGAGATTCACGAAGTGGCTCCATGGCACTGCTCATGGTTCCCATACCGATGAATAGAATACCGAGTCCGGCAAGAATTTCACCAATGGCATTTACTTTTTTATTTTTTAAGAAGGTTACCATAATTACACCGATAATAGCAAGCACCGGTGCGATCTCACTGGCGTTTAGAGCAACCAATTGTCCGGTTATGGTTGTACCGATGTTGGCACCCATAATGATCCATACAGCCTGCTGAAGTGTCATCAGCTGTGAGTTTACAAAGCCGACAACCATGACGGTTGTGGCACTGGAGCTTTGAATGACGGCAGTAATTAAGGCTCCTACAACAACACCTAAAATAGGATTGCTGGTAAGTTTTTCCAAAATAGTTTTCATACGGTCGCCGGCAGCGGATTCCAAACCGGTGCTCATCATGTGCATACCGTATAAGAATAGGGCTAATCCTCCAAGTAACGATAATATCATAATAGTCCTCCATAAAATAACCATTCATAGTATAGCGTGGAAATTGTAAAGTTTTGTTAATTCTCTGTTAAAAATTTACGAAAAATTTACTTAGTTTGGATTAAAATGCTATTTTTATTACGATATGTAAGAGAATTTAATCTATTTTATGGGTTTGATTTTTTACACTTGATTATGAATTGCTTGTTAATATAGACTAGGAGGACATAAAAAAGTTTTCACTCATAGCGTATAAAAGAGTAGCCATGATGGTGATGAAAGATACCTCTAATAAGGCAGTAACGCTGCCGTAAAGCAGGAAAAAGAGTGCTTCTAAAATTACTAGCGTTGTGTAATAGGACATACTTTTTATATAAAAGGTATAGTCCTTTTTCATAATGTCCGTTAGCAAATGAAAAAATAATAAGAGATAGGAAGCAACACCTAGCATTGCCAAGCGTACGTGCCATTTGGATAGTATGGGAAAATCGGCTGCATCATAGGGTAAGAAAACCGATAATGCCATGCTTAGGCAGCTAAGTAGGAGACAGTAGCGAAGAAAACGGTAAGGATAGTGAAACTGTTTCATCAGCTGATGTGTATAGCAATAAAAAAACATGGCAGCGCTTGTTCCCCATACGATCAAAAAAAGCTGTGTGGGGGTGCCATTCGCAAGCAAGGAAAGGTTTTCCTGTAGTGGAGAAATCCATATAAGGGTGCTGAGGTTACCTATGATAAGAGCAAGAAATAGAAGCTTTTTGGTTGATATGAATGACAAAGTAATCCCTCTTTTCCGGTAGTATTATAGCATTTTAATTATGTGAAAATATGTGAAAATCGAAAAAGTTTCGTTTTTTTTCTTTCATTTTACGTATTACCTTGTGTAATACCTAAGCGCGAAAAGGGAGGTGTGGGCATGGAAGAGCGATTTCAGGACATAAAGCTGCGTGAAGATGGCTTTTTGGAGATTGAGTTAAAAAGTGCAGATGATTTTGATGATTATATTTATCAGAAGATGCAGAAGGATAACGGGTGTCTGCCTTGTGTGCGAGATCATCATAATACCAAAAAGCTTTATTATGATACAAAGGGGTATGTGAGCCTTTGTACCTATATGCATTCACATATTTTTGAAGCACAAGAGAGCTGTGAGTTTTTGATTTATGTATTGGAAAGTATGCTGAGTGTGAATACAAGTAAGCCGGTTATGATGAATATCGAATATATGTATATGCATCATGAGGGAGGTTTATTGCGTTTTTTGGTACTTCCACTTTGTGTTGATAAATGGGCTTTTCAAAAGGCGGAAAGTGTTGCTTTTTTAGGTCAATTGATGGAAGCGATGCGCTTGCAGGAGGGATATGAAGCATTTGGCTATTTGGCTTATATGCAGAAATATGAAGAAATGACGTTACCGATGGTATTACAAGGATTACATGATTTGCATGAGCATGGGAAAAAGAAGCCGACACTTTTTCAACGCTTGTTGCATTTGGAAAAGGAAGAAGCTCCTTATGTTCCTAAAGATATTCCGTTTCCTAAAGCATATCCACAACTGCAAATCAGAGAGCCGAGTGAAGAATATCGCACGCAAACAGCGATTTACGGTGAAACCATGGTACTTTGTGCTGATGAACAAAGCTTTTTTGTCCAAGGTGAACAAAGGTATCAGGTGAAAAGTGAATGTTATCGCATTGGCAGAACAAAGGATAATGAATTGTGTATTGACAGTGTGTATATTTCTTCTCATCATGCTTGCTTTTATAAGAATACGATGGAGCTGGAGGATCTATCTAGCAGTAATGGAACCTTTGTGAATGGTGTACGCATTCATAAGCAGGTGCTGCAGGACGGGGATCAGGTAACCTTTGCACAGGATAGCTTTCAGTTTATAAAGCGTTAAACTTATGAAATTGCAGGAACGCTATCAGCTTTTTGAGATTATAGGCAAAGGGGGGAATTCCGTTGTTTATCGTGCTCTTGATGAAAGCTTGCATATCGAGGTGGCAATAAAATGCATTGCACAGGCAAAAGAGCATGCCCAAAAGGAAGCAAGATGTATGGCAAAGCTGTCGCACTCGGCAATTCCACATATTTATGATGCGTTTGAGGAGCAAGGAATAGTTTATATCGTAATGGAATATTTACAAGGAGTTTCGTTGATGGAGTATATACAGCAACGAGCAGTGATTTCACAGCAGCAATTATATCAATGGATTGCACAGGTAATTGATGTCATGGGGTATTTGCATCAACAAAGGCTGTTATATATTGATATGAAACCGCAAAATTTAATGCTTGGAAAAGATCATAGGCTGTATGTTTTGGACTTTGGTTCTGTAACGGCATTTCATGAGTCGGTGGAAAGTGCAACAAGAGGTTATGCCCCATTCGAGGTTATACAAGAAAAAAGAGGTGTTGTTCAAAGCGATGTTTATGCGTTTGGACGCTGCTTTTATGTGTTGTATCATGGATCGTTTCCTACAAAAGAAGCACAGACAAAAGATGGATTGGATCGCTTTTTATTGACTTGTTGCCAAGAGGATATTGCTTTGCGTTTCTCTGATTTTGCAGCTGTTGCGAAAGCCTTTTCCCTTTTGCAGCGAAATGCTCGGCGTATTTGTAAAAGTTTGCTATTTTTAGGTATAGCGGCAGTTGTATGTTTTTTGCTTGGTATATATTCTTTAAGCAAACTATCTGTTGCCAAGCAGCAGGCATATCTAGCTGCTATGCGAAAGGAAAGCTTTGAAGAAGCGCTTTTGTATCAGCCGTATGCATTAGAGCCATATAAAGGCTTGATGGAGCAAGGCTGTTTAAAAGCTTCTTGTTCCTTTGGCTTTCAGCAGGTGGAGGCTTTGGCATTGGAAAACAAAGCGTATCGACATAGTGATATTGCATTTTATTTAGCTTCCCAAGCACTGCTTTTAGAAAAGGAGGAAGGAGTATTCAAAGCTTATAACTATTTTCAATATGTTGAGGAACAAAGGAAAGATGAAAAAGAGGTGATACAGGCAATGAAAACGATTTTAGAAATGCTGCAAAAAGATGTGCATGGAAAGCCCTTGTTTCAGCAACTGCTGCAAGCGGAAAAGCATTGTGCGAAATTAAAGGATATTCAGCTTCGTTTTGCTTATCAAAAGCTATTGGTAAGTCTATATCAGCAGGAACGCAATCATAAAGAAGCACCATCGAAGGTACTTGCTCTATGTGCCATCATGCGTAAGGAACTGCAAGAATATGATGAACATTTGGCATGGAAGGAGCGAGAATTTCTTGATGAAAGCGAGGCTTTTGCATGGTATGAAATCGGATATCGCGAATATGAAAAAGGGAATTATGAAGAAATGAATAAGGCTTATGCAAAATCGGTTCACTTTATGAAACAGATATCGCGTGAGGACCGGTATCAGCGAATAAGTGATATGCTTTATAGCTGCTTTTACTATGGGGTAAGCGATGAGCATAAGGCTTCGCATGTATCGCTTTTACAAGAGGCATTGTATTATGCGCAAAAAATCGAGATTCCGGAAGAAAAAGCTTATTTTTTACGAAAAATTAAACAGGAGCAAGAATTTTGGCAGTAATTTTTTGGAAATATGCAGCTATCATCAGCTTCTTTTTAAGTGTGGTCTTTCTATTGATAATGCTTTATGTGCTGTATCGCTTTGTGGATATACATAGAAAAAAGAAAGTTACGTATACCGATGAGATTTGGAAGCAATCAAGTGAAAAAACAAAAACGATGTGAGGAGGAAAGAACGTGAAAATCAAGAGAGTGTTAGTTAGCCTGTTCTTGGCGATGGGGATATGCAGTTTTCTGTTTTCGAATATGTTAGCTGCTAAGCAAGAGGATAGTTTTGAGGTATTGCTTGATCAAGCACCTATACAGGAAAGCTATGAGCAGTTTCCGCAGGTTCATATCCAAGTCGATAGTAGTACGCAGGTAGAGGATTTGCGTATCCTACTTGTATGTGGAGAAGAGGAAAGTCTTTTGGAAGGACAATGGAAAACAAATGAGGAGGACAGCTGGTCATGGGATACGATGATTGCGAAGGAAGGCTCTTTTATGAGGCTGCAGATTTGGCGAGCGGATACCATGCTGTATGAGAGTGAAGCTTTTTCAATTCATTTACCAACTCCTAAAGTACAGTTTTCGGTTGATGGGCAACCCTTAAGAGAAGAAATGCAGGTTTATGATCATGCGATAGAATTGCAGGTACATTTTCCTACACAAATGAATATTGAAAAAACAAATTTTTATCATCAAAATGAAAAAGTAGAGCTGTTGTGGAATGAGAATAAAGATCAGGCACGCATATCGCTTTCTAAGCAAGGTATGTATTGTTTGCAATATGAACTAGAGAGTAGTCAGGGGGTAACAGCAAAAGGTGAAATGTCTACAACGCTGCTGTTGGATTTTGATAAGCCACAGGTTCAAGTGTTTGCGAATGGAAAGGCACTGCATACTGCTGATCGTTTTGATCAAGAGGTCGTTTTGCGCTTTGAGGTCATGGAGCAAAACCTAGATGTTGAAAACAGCAAAATAATGATAAATGACCAACCGATTTCTGTTCAGTGGACAAAGGAAAAAGATAAATATGTTTCGGAAATCGCTTGGCAAGATGGAACCTATAAATTGTCCTATACGATTGTTGATTTGGCAAAGCATCAGGCAGCTGCCGATTATCATGATATTTTATTGGATACGCAAAAGCCAAAGGTACAATTAAAGGCTTTTAGTAAGCCAATCGATCAAAAGCTTCAGGTTGAAATTCAAATGGAAGATTGTAATCTAAATCGCAAAGAGAGCTATTTGATGATAGAGCATAACGGGGTTTTGCGAAAGCTTTATCCGGATTGGCAGCAACGTGATAACAGGTATTTTTATATGCTTGAAGCAGAGCAAGAGGGGGATTATCAAATTACGGCTTATGCACAAGATGAGTTAGCACATCAAAGCAGCGATACGCTTTCCTTACATGTAGATCGTACGCCTCCAAAGCTAATGCTATATTATCAAAATAAACCGCTTAAGCAAATTTTGCGTAGCAATCATACCTTACATTTACAGCCATACATAGAAGATGAGCACTTGCGATTCGCCCAGCTATACATACGTAAAAACAATCAAATACCGCAAAAGCTAGGCATGCAAACGATTGAATTAAAGGCTGAGAAAAATCATGATTATGAGCTTATTTTATTTGCGGAAGATGAGGCAGGGAATTACAGCGAGCAGCATTTTGCGATTGCCATTCATACTGCAATGCCGGATATTGTGATCGTTAAAGATGCCTTTCAACAAGGTGCACTAAGTACATGGACCCCGGAAATTTTGTATGAAGGAGAGAATTATCGAGTGATTCATGCAGCGTTGTATCGCAATCATAAGCGTGTGGATTATCATTGGCGAGAACCGATTTGTTTACCAGGAAGCTATCAGTTGGAGCTAGTTGTTGAGGATATGTTTCACAATCAGCGTCGATTACAAAAGCCATTTGCATTTACACTTGTATCGGCCGATGGTCAGGTTGAATTAGCAATCGGAGATTCTTATACAATTCCATATATGGAGTTAAGTGATATGGTTGTGCGTGTTAATGGAGTCAAGGTATCAAATCCAAGAAGCTACCGATTTCAGCCCAAAAAGGAAGGTACCTACCATATTGAAATAGAGGGAATCAATAAGGAGGGGAAAAAGGTACATAAACAGGTAGAGATTCAAGCTAAAAGCCAAGCAGCAAAGCAAGAAAAGTATCAAGGCGTTTGGTGGTGGAGTATATTGATTGTAGGAATGTTGCTTATATTGGGTGTAGGCTATGTCATTCGACGAAAGAATCGAAGTATTCTTCCTAGGGGCTGATGAGCTTTTTCATATCGTCCTTCCTGCATGCTGTGAGGGAAGCTATCCACTTTATGTCAAACAAGAAAAAATAGAAATACAAATTGTAGCACGTTCTGAAAAGTGGCATGTATTGATCTTTGATGGTTGGAAATGGAACATGAATGAGAGGTTTCTTTTGCAGGTAAATAACCTTTACGAACTGCACAAGGGAAATGTAAAAGCTGTCGTATGGGCAAAGTTTTATCGAGCGGGTACTCATTGCTTCCAATCCTATGCTTGTAAGAAGTCGCAAATTACGATTGGCAGGGCAGCGGATTGTGAAATCGTATATGGGCAGGACGTGATTTCACAATATCATGCTCGCTTGTATCATCAAAACGGTACGTGGTATATCGAGGATTTAAAAAGCACCAATAAAACCTATGTGAATGCAAAGCGTGTAGATAGGCAGGAGCTGGAAATACTGGATTGCATTCAAATTATGGAATTACGAATTGTAGTAACACCCAATGGACTGTGTATGAATGTTCCTTTTGGATTGGCTTTGGCAAAAGATGCTTGGAAAGCGATTGTAAAGTATGATTGGAAGCGGCAAGAACA
>ENA-OPRU01000558-OPRU01000558.1-human-gut-metagenome-genome-assembly--contig:-NODE-558-length-25229-cov-2.234885_pt1 | contig 25229 bp, 21 predicted proteins | sample MGYA00241897_ERZ501888 | MGnify/ENA primary metagenome ERZ501888 (study PRJEB25962, sample SAMEA2042398) | human gut metagenome | biome: human gut; feature: human-associated habitat; material: faeces... | reverse complement strand
ATTCTTACCGTCTCTGCCGAAAAGTGATTGAAGATTGCAAATCTGCTAAAAATCCAAAAGCATACCGAACCAAACATCAAGCAGAATACCAACTGCACGATTCACTAAAAAAAGAGCTTCAGGATCTCGGTGTTACCAAAATCCCAAGCTCTAATAAAATCCAGAAGAGGATAGAAAATCTTGAATCTGAACAAGCTGCTACTGTCCGGGAAAAACAAGAATTGCAGAAAAAGCAGAAGACACTGAATATCATTAGACAGAATTTCACAGCACTACTTAATGCTCCGGAGATGCAAATTCCCATATCAGAAAAAGAGCTAACTCTCTAAAAAGAAGGAGGTACCTACTTTAACGGTGCCTCTTGCTTTTCGTCTAATCTATTTATATCTTCCTCTTTATGCAATTTCCCATATTACAGTTGCCGTATCAGTAACATTAATATCGTCTGCCTCAATATCTATATCATATGCTCCCGGTGCACTCATTTCACATTCCGTACACTCCATTAATCTCATTTCATTCAATGGCTTTGTTACAAAATCTATCTCTCCCCAAGAATAATCAATTGCCTGTATTTCACCCAATTTCACATTTGCTGCTGTTGTAAGCACCTGTGCCTTTTGAATGGAATCCTCGATTGCTTTATGTAACAGCTCATTTTTACATTTTTCTACATCTGCCACTGTATACTCAATAGAAAACTCTGGCCTTAATGAGCTATGAGCCAAAGCGTAAAGGACTTGCCCTAATCTTTTATTATCAGCTGCAAACTCTATTTTCATATGGTGATTATACTTATAACCTTTAAATCTTCGCTTCCAGCTCTTATCTCTGTCCTGATAGCTTTCATATTCTGTATCGACATTAAAATATACTGTTTTAAGGTCTTTTCTCTGAAATCCAAGTTTTTCAAATAAATCCTTGAGCAGCTCTGTATCTTCTGTTGACCTTCGGAGAGTATCTTCATATTCTTTGCAAAGTTCTTCCTTGTTGACATATAACCGGATTTTATCCGGCTTTACTGCTATTTTCCCTTTTCCTGTAACTTTAATTGTTCTCATCATCTTTGCTCTTCCTTTCATTCTCATAATGTTCATACCCATTGATTAAAAGCTCTATCATCTTCTTTGTCATCTGAATATACTTACCAAACGGATTAATCACAATTCCATTCACCTGTTCCCAATTAAGTGCCAGACGAAGTATTGATTCAATAGACTGATTCATCTGCACATTTCCAGCAGAACCCTTATGCATCTCTTCAGAAGATGTAAATACTCCAATCCATTCTTTTTCATCAGCATCTTTTACAGTTTCTATTTTAAGTCTTACATCATGGTCAAGTGAAATCGTGTTGCCAGCCTTTACTTTACTTATCTGTTCTTCCGACATAAAAGGATTTTCCGTGATATATGGAACAATAACTTCTCCTGCCTGCTGCATTCTTGTTACCATAACTTCCATAAATAACAGCATTCCATTTTTATCCTGCTGAATATAATACTGGTCGATTGCTGCCTCAATCATCTGATTTGCCTGTATCTCATCCATTTCATCTGAATAAGTATCCATGCTCCTGCCAAGAACATGATCAAATTCATCAAGGACATCCGTCATCAGTCCCTTATCAATCCGACTTTTACACTCTGCAATCAGCACAGCAGGGATTCCATAAAATGCTTCTGCAATACTTCCTGTAATGGCTCCAAGTGTATCCGTATCTCCACCAAGTGATACTGCATTCCGTATGGCATCCTCAAAATCTTTGGATTCCAGAAATGCGATGATTGCCTCTGGTACTGTTCTCTGACATGTCTCATCCATGTGATATTCAGGTCTGATCTCATCAAGTGTTCTATCAAGATTATAGTTAAACTCCCCCTCTATATACTCTTTGATCTCTTCTTTTGAAGAGCCATTCCTTGCCATGTATATTGCACTTGCAGTTGCCTCTGCACCCTTTATACCTTCTGGATGATTATGTGTCACATTTGCTGTCGCTCTTGCTACCTCTCTTGTTCTTTCAATTGAATCATAAAGCCAGCCTGCCGCTGACACTCTCATGGCTGAACCATTTCCATAGCTTCCGTATGGCTTCGGATTATTTTCTTTAAGCCAATGTCTGAAGCTTCCACCATAACCTGCATGTGGATATCTTTTTCCCCAATCCTGCATATTGGATGCTACCGCATCTTCAATTTTCTTTACTGCAGCTTTTGGTCCGACTGCCATGAGAGCTTCTCCAACTGCTATTGTCATAACAGAATCATCTGTAAAGCCACAGCCTTCACTAAACAAATCAAAGTTCTTTGTTTTATCACCTCTGTCAAACTCAAACGGGCTTCCAATAATATCTCCTAAAATTGCTCCGTACATATATGCCTCCAATCCCCGGATTACTCCGGCACCTCTCTTTCTCTGTTACAATATGAGTATAATTAAAAGGCATCTTCATATGGTCGCTGTTTGGGCGACACTTTCAGAAAATAAAAATGCCGGTACAATATTGCACCGACACTAATTTCTCTAATATTTTTCATTTTGTTCTGACCATACTGGCGTACCATATTTTTTTCTTGCCACATCGCAAATTGCCATTAAAGCATAATAATTAACCCGATTAGGATAATGCACAGCAGGGTGATAATAATCAAGCACCAATGTATCCTTCCAAAGCGCCAACATATTATCCCATGTATCATCATTCTGTAATTCTTCCCCTAATACAAGTTTCAATAGACTGAGATTATTCCCACATACAATGATATCCGGTTGTATAATTTCCAATTCACGCTTTATTTCCAGCCTGTCTTCAAGTGCGTATTTTTTCAAATCTTCATATTCAGATTCGCTTCCGCCATTGCTTTTTTTCACATTGACCACTGCAATACGGTCTATGATTTCTTTTTCCTTAGAACGTAATACTTCATCGTCATACTCACAGATATTATCGTTAAATGCATTATATATTGCCTGTGTCCATATTGCTACCTTTCTCCACATAGTCCATGGACGTTCACAATCATGCAAATCTTCTACCAGATTATAACCATTTTCATTAGAAGTGTATGCTTCCTTTAAGAAATAACATACTCTTGGTGTATGCTGTGCTTCCCATTTTTCTTCACACACTATACCATCTCTGATAAAACGCTTATATCCATTATTTTTATGTTTTTCTTCCCAATTGTCCATTAAAAGTTTTATATCTGTCTCTCTACTCATGAATATTTTCTCCTATACTCCAAGAATTTCATTCGTATACTTAAACAATGTTACATTCAGCTGCATAATATCATACTGCTTATCTATAATAGCCTTCTGCACGATCAGATCCACCTTACTGCTTGGGCTAAATGCCCAGTCTGCTCTGGCAAGTAAGTCTTTCGACTGTTCCAGATCAAGCTTTAGTGCAATGCAGAGTGCCATCACAGTCTTCTTCTTTGGATGATAATTCTGGTCACATTGAATCTTTGAAAAATGTTTTCTATCAAGGTTTGCCCGTTTCCACACATCCTTATTATCAAGATGCGATTCGTCGATCAGCTCAAATAATTTGTCATGAAATGAAACGCCAATATTTGCAAGCTGGTCTTCCAAAGAAATGTCTGCTGACAGCATACAAGGCTTTGCTAACCCTGTATCTTCCTCAAGTGGATAGTTATCTTCTGCTTCTCTTTGAAGCATTTCCTCATAGAACGCTTCCTCTTGCAATTCTCTCATGCGAGCGTTGCTTCTGCTTCGCACCGGATATTCTTTTCTATGACTTTCCTTGACATAATTAGCATCTATGTAGGAATCAATATCACCTACAATCTGACCGGATAGCTGAAAAGACCTTTTATCAAACACTACCAATATAATTTCAATTTCATTTTCGGTAAGAAACTGGCTGAATACTGACACAGCAATCTGCAATGCCTTATCCTTCGGAAATCCATATACTCCTGTCGAAATTAATGGAAATGCAATGCTATCGCACTTAAGTTCCAATGCTTTTTGCAATGATTTACGATAGCAGTGCTCCAGAATTTCAAATTCATGGTGCAATCCATCCGTCCATACCGGACCTACCGTATGAATAATATATTTTGCATTTAGGCTATATGCACCAGTGACAGCAATATCACCTCTTGCAATTTTGCCGATGTTCGCTCTTTCTGCGAGAAGCTTTTCTTTTCCTGCTGCCTCATATATTGCTAAGTCCGTGCCACTTGCACATATCGGATTTGGATTAGCAGTATTTACGATTACATCTGCTTTTACCTTTGTTATATCGTTGCGAACAATCTTAAATGGCATTGTGGCACCTCCTTATTTTCTAATTCTCATCCAATCTGCAATAACATTATCTTCCCCTCTTGTTCTTGTACCCCAATACCCCGGATGTGCTACAGGGTATATATGTGTTTCCCCATAAATATAAGGTTCTCCAGTTCCTATAAGTTCAGATACTCTATTGCAGGAAAACTTTTTATCAATCAGAGTTCGTATTACAACCACGGATGTATCAAGACCCATACAGATTATGTTTTCTGGCTCTATAATGTCAATCAGTGATTTTATTTCGGCTGCATCATTTGCCAATATCTTTCTGGTCATATTTCCAGAATACTTATCTCTGCGATAGCCCAAATTACAATTGCAGAAAAACAAATCTGGATATTTTTTCTTGTCAATTTCATTTTTACCAAGCAGTTCAAAGTATCTGACAATATTTTTATCCGTCTGTGAATCCCTTGCTTCCAAATCTACATTTTCATGGAACATCACATCTACGCCATCATTCATCTTACGGACATTTGCAATCGTACCCTTTATCTCTTCCTTTTCAGGCGGTCCAAAATCCTGACCTATCAGCATATACTTAATATGTGGTGTCTTCTTGGCGTAATCTCTCCCTTGCCAATATGTCCATAGGTTAATTTCCTGACACAAATCTTCTCCCTGACGTAAATCGCACCAGCCAAGTGTCAGGTTCTTTGTGTATATAGGATTTTTACGATATTTGTTTTTTACATTTTCTATCAGCTTGCAATAAGCTGCGGATTTTTTTACATTCATTTTATGTATATTCACCTCAAAAATTCACTGTTTTATTTTAACACTTTCCTTATCTGCTTATCCGTTGCCTCCGGATACATCTCATGCATATAATCTACAATCTGCTTCCATGAATCCTGTGGATTATCCTTGTAGCAGGAAGTCACATAATCGTATCCATAGATATGCTCAATAGATGAATACACTGCCACATCCCATCCATATTCAATACCTCTTTTATTCACTCTCTTCTTAAAATCGCAGTTGCACAGATATGTCTGCATCATAAGATTCGTTATTGCACCATCAAATCCCTTTTCTCCATCCTTACCAAATCCAGCCTGTTTTTTCAATTCATTTGAATAAATCTCTGAATCAGCATTATCTTCCATAAAATTGACCATTATCTTTTTATGCTTATTAGGCGCTTTTCCATCATCATATAATGCATCAAAATCATATCCATCCCGGCGATAATTAGCAAATACAGGAAGCCACTTTTTTGATATAAATCCTGCCTTCTTATCAAAGAACTTTCCATAGACGATATCATGCCGCCTTGCTATAATAGCCCGCCACATCCATGGATCAATCTCCGGATTATCACTCCACCAGTACTCTGGAACAGTTCTTTCTTCAAGTGAAAACCCATCTATGTCATTCTTAAATAATGGTAAAAAGCCAAATTCATTTATATACTTGATTGCTTCATCTACAGAATGGATACATTCCGGGTTGTCCCACTTCATGCCATGCATAATCCATTCACCTGATTCGTTTCCCATAATATATGTACCTCATTACTCAGCGTACTTGTCAATCCAATTTTCGCCATCATATTCATCAATCTGTTTTACTAATCTCGTAAGATAATCTTGTAACCTGCTATCTTCTTCACTTGCATACCACACATTTGCCCGTCCAAATCCATAAGCCCAACCATTTGATTTTCTTGGGACTTCCCATTGTACCTTTCTTGATCTAATCCCTGCAGGAAGTAAGACACAATCAGATGAGTTTGCAATTGCATTGTAATATTGTATATCTTCTGGAGCAAACACTGCCTCTTGATAATGTCTGAAAACTGTAGCATGTTTATACCATCCCACGACCGTCGTAAACTTATGTGCCGGATGCTTTGCACAATAAACAACAAGCACATCATCTACTGATTCTTCTTTTTTTAATAGTTCACAACCTGCAATATTCTCAATCCGCATTTGATTTACATCTTTACCATTATGTGATTTTGTCTCAAAAAATCCCAGACAATATAAGCCTTCCCTTCCCTCCATATTCACCGGTGTAAAATTATATTTTTCATGTGCATCTCCTGTCTCATCAACATAGCTTCCACCATTTAACGGAATATCCTTTCCATCTTCATTTCCTCGATACTCCTTCATCCACGCTATGTTACAAAAAAGTATTCTCATCATATCAACCTTCTTTTCCCTTTGAAAATGGACTCAAGTCGATAAACAATTTCTTCAATCCACTTGTGTCCTTGAACTCCTTGAATAAATACTCCAGAAGTTCTTCCTGCCTTGCCTGCCCTAATGTAAGCCGGTAAAGAGACAGAATCTTTATCAGCCTTTCATAATTAACCTCATCCTTACTCATAGGATACATTGGCACAAGCCTTTCTATTTTAACACTCTGATTTTTTCCGAAACACCAGAATGGTACAAGCTCTGACTGGTCATTCTGCTTTTCCGCTTTAGCAGCTTCAAACATTTCTGTCCATATGTCTCGCTTAAATGTGATACCATCTGCCTTACCATATTTATCAGCAACATTCTGTCTTATTGCCAGACACTTAAATCTATTGATTCTGCCTTCCCTTTGTTCCAAATCTATGGGATTACTTGGAAGATTCCAGTGCATAATCACTCGGCAGTAATTATGAAAATCCAGTCCTTCCTGTCCGATTGATGTTGTGGCAAGCACAAATGGACGCATTGGTGAGTTAAAGGCATTTCTGATATTTTCTTTACGCATGACTACCTTGGAATTATCACCTGCATCCTTTGTAAATCCAACTGCATAACTCGACCTTATTCGACATCCATCACTCTTCCTGTCAGCTCCATTAATACGCTTTTTGAAATCAGGATAAGTATCAGCGATATAGGTGGCTGTATGTATTTTCAATGAATCCATCATCATGTCATGCACAATCTGATACTGATTTCCATCCGACTGAAAACCTGCTGTTTCTTTCAGCATATGGATATATTCATCAATCATTGCCTGAAAACAGCCATCTTTACAGTATTTAAGTACATTCTGCCAGTGGGAATTATCATCCCTGCATCTGCCATAAGCAAGATCAATGATAGCTGTTGACTCCGGCAAATTGAAATTATTGACAAATACCTTTGCAAGCGATGTTGCTCTGGCTGTGCTTCTTCCATTAGAACGATAAATGCATATTGCTGGCGAACCCAGTACCATATTTACCAATGTTTCCAGAAGATCCTCCGGCTTTCTTCCAAGATGAATCTCCTCCGGGGCATCCAAATAATTTCTTAGCTTATCAATATGAGCAATAAATCCCTTATTTCTCTTATCCTTTGAACTGCTTCTGACCTCAAATGTTGTATCCTCTTCGTCTGTATTCATTTCCCACACAATATCCTCTATCCAATGCTTTGCATAGATGACTCCATCCATGAGCATCGGTGCAAGATAATACCACCTGGCATCTTCCTTATTGTTACCCGAATCACCATACTTTTCTTCGATTATCGCAAGCTTCTCTTTCAGTTTCAGCCGTACAGATTTCTCTATTACTTCTAATGATTCATGATTATTCAATGACTCAATCGGTAAATACATATCAGAAAGTGTCTTTGAAGGATAAAGCAGTGCAAACAGACTCATGCCTCTTACTTCTCCATTTGAAACATTAAACCTGAGCCTTGCCACCGGGTATCGTCTCGAACCTTCCGCAAAATACCCCGTATTCTTCTTATCCTGATTCTTTATCTGATGTACCAGTTTTCCAACTGTAAGTCTTTCCGCCTCATAGGAAACAAGCGCACCTATCATTCGTGGAACCATCTCCCATGCAGAAAATACAAGTATTTTTGAAAAGCCTTTGCTGTTTTTATATGCTCCCTGCATCTCATAATATGGCAGTGATGGAGGAATCCACAGATATTTTTCTGCACCGCCGGTAAATGCTTTTTCTTTCAGTGCCTCAAGCCTTGCATTGGTTTTCGGCAGTTCATCATATTTATTGATTTTATTGCGATTCAGCCACAAGAGACTTTGTTCTCTTTCACTTCCAAATTCATCTGGATGTTTTATATAATATTTTTCAATCTGCTCTTTAATCTTATATTTCTTCATAAAGGACATAAGATACGGACAGCTCTTTGCATAATCTACCGGTAAAGAATGATTTGAATCCGTTTTTGACAACAATCGTGACATCTGTATATAGGAGTTTATGTCATTTTCATCTATCTGCAAATGATGCTTCACGCTGCTGTCATCCGTATAATCACCGGAATCCATGACAGATATACGCTCTGTCCTGCTGACTCCCTGATACATGGCATTTTCTGCCAGCTCCTTCATACGGATAATTGCACTGTCCCCTGCCTTCAACTCACTTAGAGCATGGGAATAATTCTTCCACACTTCCTTAAATTTAATGTCTTTGACTTCATCATCAAAAAGAAAGTTCATAACCTGAAAAAACTCTGCATAATGCTCATCAAGCTGATTTTCATCTATCTCTTCAAGGGTAGAATACAATTTATATGGTGTAGCCGACAACAGAAGTACCCTTGTATCATGTCCACTAAGGAAACTGTGTGCAAGAATACCAAGCTCACTGTCATCGGATGACAAAAGAAACTTAAATCTCTGAAACTCATCCATGATTACAAGATCTGGCTCAAGCATAGATACACTGATTCTCGCAAACATCACACGAAGCTTATTCATCACATAGTAATTGGAATATGTAAGCTGTTTATTGTATCTTCTTTCATGCAAATGATTAAGCAGCATGTCCCTTATACTTTCATACTCCTGATAATTAAGGATTTTTTCTATCACATTTTGTGGATAGACACCCTTCGTCATCTTTTCGCATTCTGCTACACGATTTTCAAAGTTCCATTTTGCCCATCCATCCCATGCTTTTACAGCATCCATTATCATAAATTTTTCAAGAGAAGTTACATGTCCTTTAAAGTCCGGCATTCTCCTTAAAATGGCATACATAAGTGCTCTTTCCTGCACACTTCCACCTCCGGTGGTCATGCGGAAAGATGTTTCCGGTGTAAGTGGGATAAGCTGTATAAAACCTTCCTTTATCTGCGGATCATTTTCCTGCTCAGTAATCTTTAAATGCTGCATAGACAGTCTAGTATCTGATACTGAGCCGATGGCATTCTTTCCTGTTACATCAAGTTTTCTGATATTCTGATTTGCTATGTTCTGATTAGAGCAGATATAAATTACCTTAAACAGATCATCTTTCTCTTCGATTCTAAGTCTTGCTGTCTTTACAATTGCTCCTCTGGCAATAAGAGTTTTTCCCATACCCACTTCATCTGCTACAAACACACGATTCTGATTATGCCGGAACAGATAATCCACTCTCTCCACAGTTGCTCTTTGAAAATCCTTCAGGCCGGAGAGGGTACGCTTTTCAATTTCATCTATATTAAATTGTGACATGACATCACCTCGTTATCTTCTGATTTTCAAAGTATTACAAAAAGTCTCATACAGTTCACGGAATTCATCCGGTATAATATCCTTATCTGTAACCATCTTAAGCACATATCCAATGTCTTTTATTCTTTCCGGCTCTTCCACAGATGTCTTTAACATCTTTTCATAGAGTGCCGGCATTGCATCACTCGAATTGGCAAAAAAGCCGGATTCTCCCATCTGCTTTCCTTCTAGCATAGATGCTACATAATCATCGCCAAGTACAAATGCTATATACTCAACAAATGATGCCCTGTCTTTTACCACACTGTTTACAGCAGCACTTTCTCTGTCATCCGGGAAACCGCTTGTAGGGATCATAATAATTCTGCGAATTGTATCATCACCTGATCTTGCAGTAATCTCATAGAACTCAGATAACTGCAAGATCTCAAGCTCTGAAAACTCTATATGTTCTGACAATGTCTGCTCCTGCTTTGAATTAAATGGTGATACTGTAACCTCACTATCAGATTCAATTCCACTGAACTCAACCTCTATCTTGTACTTTCCAGCATTCTCATTATCTTCTGAAATTACAGCCTGCCTTTTCACTCGGCACAAGTCCTTAATTTTCTGCTCCAGCAGATTTCTATTGTCACTTTCTGTTTCCAAAACATCATCCGCTACTGTAACCTGCTCAAATGGATTCTTTGCATCTCCTACCGGTCCACAGAATATATCCTCTAAGAATTTATCCCCATTCAGATACATATTCTTTGTACCAAGCCACAACATCATTTCAACATTTTTATTAATTGCAGAATAGGAAGCATTCATGGACCCAAGATACAGGTCAACATCTGAATATTTCCTTCTCAGATAGATTTTTGCATGAATATCCTGTTTCTTTTTATCTGCAAGCTCATCTGAGATTTCGTCCTCACCATCTATAATCTCATCCTTTAATGCATAGATGGTAAAATTATCTACATCTGATGCTTTGAGTTTTCCAAGCTCAGAACGTCTCGTAACAAGTGTTCTCTTACAGTCCGACAATGCCCTGTCTGTAAGGTTAAAATCAGCAATCACACTTTCTGATAAAAACGGAGACATCACTACAAGCTCATTAAATGTCGAATTGGCATTTCCTCTTTCCTTGCAGAATAGAATATCCTCCTGCATCCGGTAAGCATTTTTTCCAATACCAAGTGGAAGCACTTCAAAATCCTCTCCAAATATTTTACTATCAAGTGAAAAGGATACATCCTTAATGTCTGCACATAATCCACGAATCAGGTTTCTTTTCTTTCCGGCATTATTGCTGGTATTATGCACATTCGTTACAAGATAATCCAGAAAATCACAGATAGGCTGAGTCTTTTTCTTCTGTCTGACATTTTTACTGCTATCCATTGCAAAGCTGATATCCCAGCTCCTGTCAAAAGTCAGATTTCTGCTCATTACCACAAAACGATATTTTTTATCTCCATCAGCGTTTACATATGCTAATACCCATGTTTTCGGATGAAATGACGGATATCGACCAAGCTGTCTATCTTTTGGCAGTGCGACCTCTACTACCATTTTCTCTAATAAAATAGATAGTGCAGTTGGTTTTGTTGGCACTTTAATCTGTCCAGCTTCACAAAATAGCACGATTTTATCTGATACCTTCTGCAATGCATTTAGCATACCAATGGGATTCTGCATAAGTTTACTATCTGTTTCTTCTGATAAGCCAAGGCATATTGCCACGGCTGTGAGTGCTTCCAGGTCAAGTGAATATGTAGTGCCTACTGCTCTGTCCAGTCTATATCCATCCGGAGGCATCAAGATACCGCTGTAATCCGTTCTATCTCGGTTTGAATCCGGTCTAAACATCAGCACTCACCTCCCCGGCATAGATGTCATTCACAATTCTTCTGGCATTCGAGAATCTGTAATCAAGCATTCCTCCGCCTACCCATTTTGAATGATCAAATTCCTTTGTTCTGCTTAACTTCGCTCTGGCTGCTCCTTTCAGGCTCCGTTCCCTCTTACGAATCAGCTCATCAGCCATATCAATATCAGATGCCATAAATGCTGTTTGTATCCCACTTAGAAAACTCTTTGCCCTTGGATTTATCAGCTGCAATTCTCCAAACACTGCATCCAGATCTACTGTCGCATTATGCCTTATATCCGGAAGCAACCTGCTCCATTCATCATTTGCGTATGTATTCTCACCTTCTGAAAGCATGATATTGTATCTTACTCTTGCCATATACACCAGATTATTAAAATCGCAGGCAAGCTTCATCATATATGCCAGCTTTTCACTTACTTTTTCTGATAGTTCAGCCGTTAAAGAAGCAAAATCATCATATTCATTCAAATCAATATGATTTTTCAACACATATTCCAAAAGAGACCCTTTCGTTGACTTCTGAATCTGCTTATCCAGATAGAATGCTTCCTCCTGCGTCAGCTCTATTGTAAGGTTGTCTCTCCAATCATCATGATAAATCGGAAGATTCCAGAATCTAATATTGCCGATGTCTCCTGCATCCGAATCATCCTTATCATTTTCCTCTGCATCATCATTCCTGTTTCCCAACCGGCTGACAGACTTCTGTTCTTTTAGCTTTACCGCCAATGAAACATACTCCGGTATAGACAGACCATAATCACAGAATATTCCAAAGGTACGAATTCCATTCCAGTAGATATCTGATGGTTTTCTTGCCACCCAGCCCTTTGGCAATACACGACTTCCAATAACACCTTCTGCCTTGGGATCTGCTTCTAACAATCTGATGCCACAATCTTTTTCAGCAGAATCTATAGCTCTTAAAACTCTATTTGCATCCTTTCCATACCTGCCATCAACAGCCTCCCTTAACATATATGGAACAATAAGGAAGTACTTTGCTCTAGTCTGGATGGTAGATGTCCCCGGAAAGAAATAATTGGCAAAAGCATCACGAATAACGCCGATTCCAAGTTCATCGACTGCTCCCTGTTCACTCAGAAGGTTAATCACATCGAATGCCTTCTGCCGGTCTTCTTTTGAAAAATCTATCCATCCTAACTGCATGTTTTCACTTCCTTATTTCTTCGTCAAATATGTATCTTCCACATAAGTCTCCGGTGTCGCCTCTTCAATTACGCCAGACTTTGGATCAAAGATATATTTCTTCTTCAATCTCTCATACAGTACAGAACCTACAGTTTCCATTACCTGTTTCATCATATCCGGATCATCAAATAGTTTTCTGAAAAACTGGTCATTCTGCTCATATCTGTCTGCTGCCATATTCGGAAAATCCTTTTCAAATAACAGCATAAATGTTGCCCTGTCATTGTTCTTTGCGTAGCTCTGCCATTTCTCCTGATTGGCATAATCATTTTCCATCTGAACAAGTACTTTATCCATTTCTGTAAAATGTGTTCCATACTTTTCATTTATCTTATCAATAATTACTGTCAGCGGATCTTTCTTAGGCTCTCTATGACCGGAATCACCGGAGATAGGTGTATATCCGCCTTCTGTGCTTTCAAGCTCTATCGGACCTTCAAAGTCTTTTTCCAGCTTATAGTATTCAAGAAGAACTTTGTCATCAATATTTATCTTCTCTCCACCATGTCCCTTAGGAAGCATTGTGTATAAGAATTTTGAATAAATACTGAATCTATGAATATCCTTGTCAAATAATCTGCATACCTGTGTAATATAGGCATACACACGGTTAAAACTTGCCAAGGTAGACTTAAATATATCCTGTTTTTCAACCTCAAGCACTTCATATCTGTCTATTGCTGGTCTTAACTGTCCCTGAAGCTTTCCAAGATCACCAGCTGATTGATTCTCACTCTGATAGAAAATATCTGCAAATTTATCCACTTCTGATTTCTGATATACCCTGAAATCATCCAAGGTATTCTTCATATCATATACAACATTAGGATCTGTTTCCTCCAAGAGCACAGTTTCCTCATAGAATGGCTCAAAAGATGCTTTGATATCCTCTGCTGAATTCACAAAATCAAGTACAAAGGTATCTACTTTTCCTCTTGTAGTACGATTCAATCTTGATAAAGTCTGTACTGCCTTTACACCGGACAATTTCTTATCCACAAACATGGTGTGAAGTAGTGGTTCATCAAAGCCTGTCTGATATTTTTCTGCAACAACAAGGATTCCATAATCATCTGTATGGAATGTTTCCGGTAAAGCCTTTTCTTTGATTGTCTTGCCTTCTTTATCCTTGTTCATTCCCTCTTCGGTAAACACATCATCGTTATCTTTCACTTCACCGGAAAAAGCGACTAACACTTCAAGGTCTTTCAGTCCTTTTTCTTTTATCTGTCTCTTAAATTCCTGCACATATCGCACTGCATGAAGTCTGGATGGTGTAACAACCATAGCCTTCGCCCTGCCACCTATCTTATGTCTGGTAACATTCATAAAATGTTCCAGCATAATGGCAGTCTTCTGAGAAATATTATGTGGATGCAGTGTCTCATAATTTATAATTGCCTTTGAACCTGCTGTTGTATCAAATTCCGGATTATCCTCAATAATCTTGGCAATCTTGTAATACATTTTGTAGGTCATATAGTTCTGCAAAACATCCAAGATGAAATGCTCCTCTATTGCCTGTCTCATGGAATAGATATGAAAAGGTCTATAGATTCCTTCCGCATCCTTCTGACCAAACATCTGCAATGTCTTTCCTTTTGGCGTTGCTGTAAATGCAAAGAATGATAAGTTCTTATGCATACCCTGTGCTGCCAATTCATCTAATAGCTTATCCTCATCGTCCTTACGATTTCTCTCGTCCTCATCTTCCATCTCGGCATACTCTTTCAGAATTACTTCCGTATCAGCTAATGCTCTTTTTAGCTTTTTTGCTGCATCTCCGGTCTGTGAAGAATGTGCCTCATCAATAATAATCGCAAATCTTTTTTTTGCAGAATCCACTTCTTTATAGATTACCGGGAATTTCTGTAATGTAGTAATAATAATGCCTACACCATCATTGATTGCATCTCTAAGCTGTCCCGAATTTTTGTCTACTTTTTTAACCACACCTTCCACATGATCAAACTGATATACCGTTGACTGTAACTGACTGTCAAGCACTCGCCTGTCAGTAACGATGATGACTGACTGGAAAATCTTATTATCTTCATAATCATGAAGTCCTGTCAGTCTGTGTGCCAGCCATGCAATTGAATTTGACTTTCCTGAGCCTGCACTATGCTGGATCAGATAACTCTTACCTGAGCCATTCTTTTTCACATCTTCCAACAACTTCGTAACGACATCAAGCTGATGATATCTTGGAAAAATCATAGTCTCTTTCACAAGATTTCCATTTTTATCGTACTCCTGCTGCAAGTGCATATATTTCTGTAGAATTTCCATCAGACTGTCCTTGCAGAGTACTCTTTCCCAAAGATAAGCTGTATCATATCCATCTGGATTTACCGGATTACCTTTGCCACCTACTTTTCCGGCGCCATTACTTCCCTGATTAAATGGCAGGAAATAAGTGTGTGCGCCCTCAAGTCTTGTAGTCATATAAACATTGGTAAGGTCTACAGCGAAATGTACCAATACCCTTTCCTTAAAGGCAAAAATCGCATCCTTACCGGCACGATCAAACTTATACTGGTTAATTGCATTTGTTGTATCCTGTCCTGTAAACTGGCATTTCAATTCCATAGATACCACCGGAATACCATTTACAAAAAGCACAATATCAATACTGTTCTCATTATGTACAGAATAATGAAGCTGTCTGGTACAATGAAGGATATTCGCATCATACTGCATCTGTGTAGTCTCATTCAAAGAAGTCTCCGGCTTCCAGAAAATCGGATAGAACTTGATGCCTCTATCCATAAAACCATGCCGCATAACATTCAAAAGATTAGTTGTCTTGACTTCTCTTTTAAAACGCTCGATGATCTGTTTCTCGGAATTCTCCGCATAAATTTTCACATATCTATCCCATTTCTTAGGCTGACTTGTCTTAATAAACTCAACAAAAGTATCTTCATCAAGTCCTGATTCACGATTAAATTTCTTTGGATCACCTTTGGTATATCCACCATGATGAGTCAGATAGTCTTCGATATCTTCCTCAAATCGTTTCTCTTTTACATCAAAATCAGACATGAGCTACACCTCCTTTTTGCCTGTGACAACTTCGTAAATGAGGGATTTTTTGTATTCTTGATATTTCTTAATAAGTTTATTTCTTTTATCAATCTCAACTTCAATATGATTTACCTTATCAGTTATGTAATCAGCTATTTTCTTCTGCTCATCATATGGTGGAATAGGAATATAAAAATTCAAAAACTTATCTGCTTGTAGTCTCCATCTTCCCATACCACTTACACCTTGTCCTAATCCATAAAAAATTCGTGCACTATAACACATTTGCATCATATACAAATAATACTTTGGACACATACCATTCTTATCATTTAATACAAAAACCCTATAATCAGGACTTGTAACTCCTTCGTACTTTGAAATATCTACCCAACCGGTCAGCAAATCCATATGATTCATTGCGAAATCACCTTTATGGACTAACTGATAATTTGCATAGCTATTTGCAAACTGTCCTTCATTGTTAGAAAAATCTTTAGGAATTATTCCTCTTTGTGTAATTGACAAAACAGTATGTCCTTCTTCTCCTGCAATATCTTTCTGAATATGGAATACATACTTTAATCTTTTCATTTCCCAATTTATAGGAATATTTCCAAACCATACACTTCCACTATCCTTCATCTCTACATCTGGATTTATTCCACTGGTTACTGCTTCCGTAATAATTGATAATTTGTATTCCTTTAACTTTTCAATAATTGACAGCTGCTTTTCAATGATTTCATCAATCTTTGAGCACTTGATATCCAAATAATTGGATATCTTTTTTTGCTCTTTTATATTTCTTGGATATGCAATATAGGAATTATTCATAATTCCCATTGTTACAAATCCCATTGTAGTCTCATGAGTTTGCGATTTTATTGATTCTGTAAGTGCCTGCAAATAATAATATGAAAACATCTTGTCCATATCCGAAACCAATTTAGTTTTCCAAATATGATAATGATAAATCACTTTTTCTTCATTCCAAATATATGGTCCATATGACATTGACCAAGCATAAATCAAATCTCCCTTTTCACAATACTTATCAGGCTCCAATTCTAAACTTGACGAATACCAAACTGGATTTGAAAATAAATTGCCAACCCTTAAAATTCTATAAGTTCCATCTTCTTCGAATTCATTATCCTTAAATGCACGTCCATTTATAAGTGTAAATCTATATTTCTGTTTACAGCAATTCCAATCTTTTGGTATCTCCCCAATCCATTCTACTCCGCTATCTCTCATCTCTCTCATAGTTCAAATACCTCCTCAAGACTTCCAGATAGTTCTGTCTCTAAATCCATAATCTCTGCCATGATTTCTGCTGATGGTCTTGGTGCTTCATACTTATAGAAATATCTCGTAAACGGAATCTCATATCCCACCTTTGACTTTTTCGTATCTATCCATGCATCCTGTGATGTTAGCATCTAATTAGTACAAAACAAAAATGAGATATTCCCTTGATACAAATAAAATGTATAATAACAAGAGGAGGAACTCATCATGTCATGTAAGAAAACTCAACACACCAAACAATTTAAGTTGGATGCTATCAACTATCGAAAAGAACATCCGGATCTCACTCAGGTAGAATGTGCCAAGAATCTTGGCATCGGAGTCAGCACTCTTGCCAGATGGGAAGCGCAATTCCGAGACAATGAAGGCGACATTCCTGTTAGGGGTTCTGGTAATTACGAATCCGATGAAGCCAAGGAAATCGCACGTCTTAAGCGCGAGCTTCGCGACGCTCAGGATGCTCTTGATGTGTTAAAAAAAGCCATCGGCATTCTGGGGAAAGATTAACAGAAGCTATCTACACTGAAGTTTCTGCCAAAGTAGAGGCATCTAAAGTTACTGGACGCCGCGTCTCTACTTCCGGAATGCTGAAATTTTTAGGCGTATCTCGCTCTGGATATCGAGCTTTTCTGAATCGAAAAGTTTCTCCTTCAAAGCAGCGTAAAGAGGCTATAAAAAAGGAAATCCAGAAAATCTACGACAAATCCAAACAGAACTATGGTGCTCCCAAAATCACTCAGGAGCTCCGCAAGGCTGGCGAAATCATCGCCGAACGCACCGTAGGTAAATACATGCGTGAAATGGGCATTAAAGCCCAGTGGATTAAACCGTGGACCACCACAACGAGAGACTCCGATTTCAGTGAAGAACTTCGCAACATTCTTGATGAGCAGTTTAACCCAGAATGTCCTAATGCCGTTTGGTGTACTGACATCACTTACATTTGGACGCAGGACGGCTTTGTATACCTTAATTGCATCATGGACTTATTTGCCAGAAAAATCATCGCATGGACACTTTCTGACACGATGGAAGTATCCACTGTTATTGAAACTATTAATAAAGCAAAGGCCTATCGAAAAATCGATTTCCCTTTGATTATTCACACGGATCGTGGCAGCCAGTATGTTTCTAATGCTTGGCGCGAAGCCACTGAAAAAATGCAACGCAGTTATTCTCATACAGGTTATCCGTATGACAATGCCTGCATCGAATCTTTCCATTCCCTTATTAAACGTGAATGGTTAAATCGTTTCAGTATTCGTAACTACAACCATGCTTATCGTCTGGTATTCGAATACATAGAAACATTCTATAACACTGTCAGAATCCACAGCCACTGTGGCTATGTATCACCTGACGAATATGAAAAGCTGTATGAGAGGGGTATGTTACTGTCTGCTGCTTAGCAGGCAGAACTTCTCATTTTAATTTGTACTAAATCTTGACATAGAACCACTGTGCAAAAGGTAATACTTCTCTTTCAAAGTACTCTTTGATATCCTCTTTCAGCGGAACATTTTCTGTATCACGAAGACTGGTATCCGGCTGTTTCTTTCCCTTTTTCAATACCAGATTGCCCTCTTCATCACGAAGCGGTCTTTCCACCGTAATCTTGGTATAACCAAAATCCTCGTTATCGTAAATCTGGCTGATTTCACTCGCTTTAAAATCACCATATATCTTTGTAATCTCAGCGATATCCTCCTCAGATATATCATTTCGCTTATTTCCCAATGCTTTTCTTCTCTTCACAAACATCTCATTGGCATTGATTAGCTGTACTTTGCCCTCTCTGACTGTACCTGCCTTTTTATTTGACAATACCCAGATATAGGTTGCAATTCCTGTGTTGTAGAAAATATCATTCGGTAAAGCAATGATTGCCTCAAGCAAATCATTTTCAAGGATATGTCTTCTGATTTCAGAAGGTCCGCTTCCTGCATCTCCTGTAAAGAGTGGTGAACCATTATGAATGATTGCTATTCTGCTTCCACCCTTATCAATATCTTTCATTTTTGATATTGCTGTCATAAGAAAAAGCATCTGTCCATCGCTTGCAGCCGGAAGTCCTGCTCCAAATCTTCCTCCGAAGCCAAGCTTTGCCTCTTCCTCTACTTTCGCCTTTTCATTCTTCCACTCACGTCCAAAAGGAGGATTGGAAAGGATATAATCAAAGGTACTACCTGCAAACTGATCATCTGATAATGTGTTGCCATCCTTGATATAATCTGCATTGTTACCCTTAATCAGCATATCCGCCTTACAAATTGCAAATGTTTGGTCGTTGATTTCCTGTCCGAAGGATACAAGTTCCGTAGAAGCATTCAGACTATGTAAATATTCCTCTGCTACAGAAAGCATACCTCCGGTTCCACATGCCGGGTCATAAATCGTCTTTGCCACATTATTACCGGAAAGGATATCATTATCATCATAGAAGAGAATATTGACCATAAGTTGAATAACTTCTCTTGGAGTGTAATGCTGTCCTGCATCTTCATTATGAGACTCAGAGAATCTTCTTATAATTTCTTCAAAAATATATCCCATTTCAAGGTTAGAGATTTCATTCGGATGAAGATTTCCTCTATCTGTTGTATATTCCTTTAAAACAATATAAAGAATCCCCTTATTTGCCATAGTGGTGATGTGACCATCAAACTTGAACTTCTCAAGGATGTCCTGCACATTTGCTGAGAATCCATTCAAATAATCTCTGAAATTCTCTTCAATGTGATCAGGATCATCCATAAGCCTCTCAAATGTATATTTGCTGGTGTTATAAAAATCTTTTTCTGCTGCCTTACGAAGTAAAACATCCTTCATCGGAAGATTTTTTACTTCCTCATATTTCTGCAAAACTGCATCCTTTGTATCGGAAAGAATACAGTCAAAACGTCTGATTACTGTAAGCGGTAATATAACATCTCCATATTCATGTGGTTTATATACTCCGGTCAGCTTATCTGCTATTGCCCATATCAGATCTGCTTTTTGATCTATTTTTGCACTTCTCGTAGCCATTTCATTTTCCTCCATAAAGTAATTTACTTTTCTTCTTCATCCGGTACATAGTCAACCAAATCTCCAAAGTTACAATCCAGCTCTTTGCAGATTTTTTCCAAAACAGATAGTTTCACCGACTCGCAGTTTGTCATCTTTGCTATTGTACTGGAGCTAAGACCAGTCTTGGCACACAAATCTCCCTTTTTCATATTGTTATCAATCAGTAGTTTCCACAATCCATTATAACTAATTGCCATAAGTATTTCCTCTCTCTAACAATTGTCGTAATCTAATACCATCATTATAAGTATAGCACACAAATTGCGAATATACAATTTGCATTTGCAAATATTGAATACTATTTTCTAAAGAAAAAAGGAACCAAGGCAGGATACTTCTATCTTGATTCCTATTTTATATCATTTAATGTCCAAAAAACGGGACTTGGCACAATTTACTTCCATATTGCAAATATTATTTGCACTTTTCAAGCGCCTCAGACAATACCTGAGCCTGTTCATATGTATCTACTTCTATTTGACAACTACCTTCAGTTATTGCACACATTACCCTTGGATTTGCAATCATTTCATCATTCAAATAAATGCCTATCGTATTTCCAATATTATTTGTAGTAATATCTGCAAATGTTTTCGTTGATTCATCATCAAACTCTATTTGTACTACTGCCTTCTTGATTCCGTCGCCATTATCTACCATTGTTGCTTCTGCCGATTTTATACCACCAGTCATAAGTATATTCCCATCGCTATCCCGTAATGTGAATACATTTGTCTCTTGTTTCCCTGAGGGCTGATTATCACTGACATTTTCTTCTATATTATTTGAACCTTTTTGAAACCATGCTTCGCCATGATATCCTTGATATGCACCGATTGCACTATTTATTATTGTCAACACAAGACATATAATACCTAATACAATACCCACTATTGACATTCCTTTACTACTCTTCTTTAATCCTATTATTCCAAGTACCAAAGCTATAATTCCAACTGGTAATCCAATTATTGGAATAATCCATGCTAATACTCCCACTATACCAAGCACAAGTGCTGCTACTCCAAATCCAGGCTTACGAGCTTTGTTAATATCCGGTACTGCATAATTAATTTGATTCTGTAATGGTGCTCCACAGCCTGAGCAGAATGTTGCACTATCATCCATTTGTTTACCACATTTTGAACAATACACCATGTCTATTCCTCCAATTCGATCTTACTATATGAGATCATTCAACAATATCAAAAACCATAAATCTAAGTAAATTATATCATAAATGACATCTCCATTCCACCAAAAAAAGACGTACCACCATTTCTGATGATACGTCCTCACATCTATCTGGCTTTATCTTCTCTTACCTTCGGTACTTCCTTGTGTGCCGCTTCCTGCTTCACCTCATCCGCACCTCTAGCCTCAAATGCATCTGCATTATACTGATACTCCTGCGGCTCAGCGACCATCGGTGAATATACAACCTCTGCTTCTACTCGCTCAGCTTCTGCCCTCTCCGGCTCTGTCTGTTCCTGTGCTTTCGCATTCTCCATATGCTTTTCCTTATCAAGCTGCACATTCATAGCCAGATTATCTAGCTTATCAATAGATGCATCCAGATGAAGCTCCATTGATACAAGCATCTTTTTCACCGCTTTCATAGGTGCAAGCACCGCCTTTGTAATGGGATGTTTCTGCTCTTTCTGAGAATAATCCACCTCCGACTTGTCAGCAAAAGTGCGAAATGCATTGGCTGCTGTCTGCCCAACTTCACGCAATCCTTTTGCAAGAAGTGCTGTCTTTGCTATATCCTTATCCGTGGTCTTGATTGCATCTCTTACATTTTCTCGGATATCAAGGAGTCTTTTCTTAATTCCTAAGAACTCAGATACCCTGTATAATGCAGCTCTTCCCTTTTCCTTTGCTTCTTCGACTATGCCCTTAGCAGTAGATCTGACATGTTCTTTCACTTCTAATACCTGTGACTTTATCTGCTCACATCTGGTATTAAGTCGCTCCTGTGCTTCTGACAATGCCTTTTTAGCATTATTGACAAGAGTATCTTCCTGCATTTCTTTGATCTGGTTCTGCATATTGGTGAGTTCTTCCGTCATGGAATCAATCTTTTTCTCCAGTCCATCCACATAGCTGCATATCTCAAATACATCGTTTGCCTGCTCTTTCATGGCATTTTTCTTTAATAAGTCGAGAAGTTCTCTTATGACCTCCTCATTGGTAAGTGTTTTTCCTGCTTCCATATCCATTCTGTTTCCTCCATTCTGTAAATGGGGCAGCCTTGGCCGCCCCTGTACTCTGATTACTGATTATCGAAAGGGCGTCGCCTCTTTGTCCTTCTCTTTATCGGGATTGCCATGATGTTTCTCTGCACTCTCTCTTGCATTTTCGTTGCTCTTATCCTTTGCTTTCTCATATTCAGAGATAATCTCATTATAGAGTTTTTCCCTGAAATCCTTTGTGACCGGATAGCAGACATCCTGGTAGATTGGCTTGCCCTGCTCGTCCACCTGCTTTGTCTTATAAGAAGGCATTGATACAAAGATTTTCTCTTTGCCCTGCACGATATTGATGTTATTTACGATGAAACTGTTTTCAAAATAAATGCGTGCAAGTCCCTTGATGTTACTACCTTCCCTCTCATAAGGTGTTACAGTTACGGAAAACTCCGGCATTTCCTGTGTACGCTCCTGCTTCTGTGTCTCCTCTTTCTCCGGTTCCTTAATTCTTGCATAGGCATCAAGGATATTGGTATAGAGTTCCTCTCGAAACTCTGCTGTGATAGGATTGCACACATCCTTATAGATCACACCGTTGCTTTCATCACGCTCATTGGAGCGGTATCTTGGCATTGATACAAAAAGCTCTCCCTTATCCTTATTCTCAAGGATTGCAATATTGGTAATCTTAAATGAATCACCAAATACTACTGTTGCAAATCCTTTGATGTTGCTGCCCTCTTTTGCTCTTACTTCGTTTACTTTAATTGAATACTTCATATGCTATTCCTCGCTTTCTTTTTGTTCTTTGTTTTGCTCCGGTATGATAAGCTCACACCAAAGCTGTTCTATCTGTTCACAAGACAATCTGCCATTAAGCCAGTTGCCAAGTGTAACGACCATTCCATCCTGCTCGTAATAGAGCCACTCCTGTGTTTCAATGTTCCCCTCATACACGATAGTCACATCAAAATCAGGCATAAATAATCCTTCCTCCGCATCCCATACGCAGGCTATTCCCTGTCTGAGTGTCAGATTCAGGCTTTCGACATACACAGACCAGCCGCTTACGACTATCTGAAAGTCATCATCAATCTCAGCAATATCATCCTCGATGTCAATTAGCTCTTCCATTTCTGCTACTGCCTCTTCTATCTCACCTAATCGGTATCTCTTATTCATCCATCACCGCCTCCTTATAAATGCACCTGACCACAAAACGCATGGTTCCTTTCTGGGAACAGGTAAAAAGAGTTAATTCTTTTTCTGTACCCTGTGTCTTGATGCTGTTATCATACGGATTTACTACCTCTGTCTCTATTACCTCATAGATATGCTTCAGCCCATTTTTGTCGGTTATCATTACTTCATCACCTATGGATATCTGACTTAGTGGTGTAAAAAATGTGCCATATCTGCTGCCATTATGACCGCACAATACACAGTTGCCACTTTCTCCGATTCCTGCAGTCTCTTCTATATGACCAATCCCTGCATTAAGCACTTTACTTGTGGTTCCTTCCATTACCGGATACCTGATATCTAAGCCCGGTATCTCAATGATGCCGATAACACCGCCTTCTTTAAGAATGGCTTCATCCTCTTTACTAATGGAGGTTTGCTCTTCCTCCACATCTGTTTCTTCATCGTAATCATCCTCCAATGTCTGCTCAAATTCACTTATGAGCTGTTCTGTCTGTTTTTCTCCGGTTGTCCGCCAGAAAAAAGGGACTGCCATAATGGCAATCCCTGCTGCAATCAGTAGTCCTGCGACCACTTTTCTTATGCTCATATTATTCACTCTCCTATCGTGTTCTGCCCTCTCTGTCGGCTGGATAAGCACCTTTATCCTCTGCTACAATTGCTGCAGATTCCATTCTGTCATCAGCTTCTCTTTCTTCCTCCGGTCCGCTCAGGTCTGCATCCACAGCCTTTGCGTTCTCAAGGTCAAGCTGGGCATTCAGTTTACACTGCCTAGCCAGCTTTTCTTCCAGTTCCTTGCTGTACGCAAATGGCTTGTCATACTCTGCCTTTGATGCTTCAAGGTCATTCTGGTACTGCTCAATCTTCTTTTCAAAGAAATCAATGTTCTCATGGAGTCCATTGAACAGGTTTTCCAGCTTCACCATGCTGCCGACAGGACTTGTGGAAAGCTCTGCTTTATACTCTGTCTTTCCACGAAGCACCATATAATTGATGCCAAGGAAGTTCTTTTCCACAAGCAGCTCAAATCCGTGGAATTTACCGATTACAGTTGTCTCTCCGGTCTTACATTTACTGATTGCTTCAAGCATCATCGTTCCGCCATCCACACGCTCTGTGTAAGTTACTTTGCCTATGGTAATGGCAAATTCCGGATTATCAATCAGCTCTTTATCCCTTGCCTTTACATCCTCTCTTACATTGGCAAGCTTTTCTGTTGCTGTCTTAATCAGCTTCGGGTACTTAATCATAAAGTTATCCTGCAAGCCATATCTCTGATTGTCATAGGATGCCTTTAAGAGCTTTAATCTCTGGACATCATTGTCAATCTCCATCTTTTCCTTGATTAAAGGATTGCCTGTGGCAACCGCTTTAATCTCTGCATAGGAAAGTGTTGCCTCGTCGATATCCTCACAGCTTCGGCTTACAGCCTTGCTTGTCATGACCTGACTGATGAATCGCTGCTTATTTTCAACAAGCGACCAGTTGTATGCATCAAATGTCCCTTTGGTGACATATCTGTAGATTGCCACCTCTTCATTTTCATTACCCTGTCGTATGCCTCGTCCTTCCCTCTGTTC
>ENA-OPRU01000554-OPRU01000554.1-human-gut-metagenome-genome-assembly--contig:-NODE-554-length-25334-cov-6.590015_pt1 | contig 25334 bp, 28 predicted proteins | sample MGYA00241897_ERZ501888 | MGnify/ENA primary metagenome ERZ501888 (study PRJEB25962, sample SAMEA2042398) | human gut metagenome | biome: human gut; feature: human-associated habitat; material: faeces... | reverse complement strand
TTGGGGAAGCGATTCCTTGCTATATCTGTATTGCAGCAATGCCATTTTTCTACAGTATTTCAGAAGGAATTGCAATGGGTGTGATCTCTTATGTTGCAATTAATCTGTTTACAGGAAAAGCAAAGGAAAAAAAGATCAGCGTATTGATGTTTGTGTTAGCACTTTTGTTTATCGGAAAATATATCTTATTATAAAATATAGTTTTTTAGGGAAAGATGAGAGTCTTTCCCTTTTTTTAGAGCTAAAAACATGGTATTATAATTCATACAAAAGCAGCAGATAGGAGAAAACAATGGCAATTAATAAGGCAATGCGAAAAGTATTGAAAGCACTTTCGTTTGATGGAATTGAGGTGGAGGCGTCCAGGCATTTGGCAAATTTAAAGGCGTTGGATCCGATGCGAATTTTTCATAAGACGATTGATTATAAAATATATAATGGCACACATGAGATTCCTGTGAGAATTTATCTGCCTGGCGAAGAGATTGAACACAAATATCCGGTTCTTTTATTCTTTCACGGCGGGGGATGGGTCACAGAGAGCATAGATAATTATGAGAGGATCTGTGCAAGGATGGCATCGGCGACCAATCATATTGTTGTGTCGGTAGAATACAGGCTCGCTCCCGAGTATCCGTTCCCGACAGGATTGGAGGATTGCTACGCCGCAGCGAAGGCGGTCTATACGAATAAATTTATTTTAAATGTGCATCCGGACGATATCACGATCATCGGAGACAGTGCCGGCGGTAATCTGGCGGCTGCAGTCTCTCTTCTTGCAAAAGAGAGGGGAGAGTTTATGCCAAGACAGCAGATTTTGATCTATCCGGCGGTGAATAACGACTATACGGAGACTTCTAGATTTCCGTCCGTCCATGAAAATGGAAAAGATTTCCTGTTGACGGCTGGAAAGATGCAGGATTATATTGATTTATATGCGAGAGATGAATCGGACAAACAGAGTCCGTATTTTGCTCCGATTTTGCAGAAAGATCTCACAGGACAGCCGAGGACACTGATTATCACCGCGGAATTTGACCCGCTTCGAGATGAAGGAGAGGCTTATGGTAAGGCACTTGAGGAAGCCGGAAATGAAGTGGAGGTTCATCGTATCAAAGATGCGCTGCATGGATTTTTTGCACTGGGGATCAAATATTTTCATGTGCAGGAGAGTTTTGAAATTATGAATCATTTTTTAGGGGAGGTGTAAGAGATGTTTCATTCGAAAAGGTCATATTGGAGAAAGCTTGACAATGCCGCAAAATTATTTCCGGCGACAAGTAACAAAAAGGACACTCGAGTCTTTCGTTTTTATTGTATTATGAAAGAAGATGTAAAAGAAGAGATTTTGCAGCAGGCAGTGGAAAAAGCGCTTGAAAAATATCCGCTTTTTTTGTCGGTCATGCGAAAAGGCTTGTTCTGGCATTATTTGGAAAAGAGTAATTTAAAACCGGTTGTCACAGAGGAATTTAAAGAGCCTTGCAGCAATCTGTATGTGCGTGACAAGAAAAGCCTGTTATTCGAAGTCACGTACTATAAAAGGCGGATTAATTTTGAAGTATTTCATGTGCTGACGGACGGAACAGGTGCGACATGTTTTTTAAAGGAGATTGTCAAACACTATATTGTGCTGGCATATGGTGAAGCCGATATTCCACTTGATAAGGAGCATATCACAATTCAGGATCAGGAATCAGACAGTTTTCGAAAATATTATTCTGATTTACGGCGAGAGAAGAAGGAAAAGGTAAAAGCATATCAGATTAAGACTCTTCGGAAGGCGAGAGGACCGCTGCAGGTGACAGAAGCGGTGCTGTCGGTAAAAGAAGTGCTGGCAAAGGCGCGGGAATATCAGGTGTCGATGACTGTTTTTTTGACGGCAGTATTCCTTTGTGCGATCCACAGGGAGATGCCGAAAAGACAGGAAAAGCATCCGGTTGTTCTGATGGTCCCGGTGAATCTTCGCAATTTTTTTCCTTCAGATTCGATGCTGAATTTCTTCGGATATATTGAACCTGGGTATCGTTTTCGAGAAGGGGACACTTTTGAGCAGGTACTTGCACAGGTGAAAACATATTTTCAGGAGGAGCTTACGAAGGAAAGACTTTCGATGCGCATGAATGAGCTGATCGCGCTGGAGATGAACCCAATTCTGCGGGTGGCGCCGTTGGAGTTGAAAAATTTGGGGATTTTGGCGGGAGCAAAGATGGCGGCAAGTGATGTGACTGCAATTTTCTCTAATATGAGCGTTGTAAAAATGCCGGAAGCGTATGTCCCGTATATAGAGCGGTTTGGCGTGTATACAAGTACACCGAAGACGGAACTTTGTATGTGCTCATTTGAAGACAAACTTTCCCTTGGGTTTACATCGAGGTATGACAGCATGAATATTAAGAGGAATTTTTTTCAGATATTGTCAGAGCTTGGAATACATTCGAAAGTGGAAGAACCAGACTATCCGGAGGAGAGACTTGCGAGTGCGGCGGCTGTAAAATTTTTCGAGTGGTTCTCATTTGTCTGTATTGCTTTTGCGGTGATTGCGGCAGTGGTGAATATTACACTGACACCGGGAAAATATTGGGCGCTCATCGTATCAGGCGGAATCTTAAGTATGTGGACAGCGTTGGCAATCGGGTTTGTAAAGAGATATAATCTTTTGAAAAATGCAATGTGGCAGTTGATTCTGATCACGGTTGGATGTCTCATCTGGGATCTTGGAACCGGATGGCATAAATGGTCAATTGATTTTGTTTTTCCGGGAATTAGTGTTATAATAATGATATCCATGCTGATGATTACAAAGCTGCAGAGATTGGCTGCGAATGAATACATGATTTATTTTGTGATGGCGGCGGGATATGGATTTGTGATACCATTGGTTTTATTATTGACGGGAGTGCTTGGAGTTACATTTCCATCGGTTATCTGTGTGGGATTTAGTTTCCTGTTCTTTATGGCGCAGGTCATTTTTAAAAGACGGGAATTAGGGGAGGAATTAAATAAAAAGTTTCACATTTGATTAGTAAGGAGGAAGCAGTATGAAATGTACAAGATGCGGTAAAGAGATGACGATTAAGCCGGTGCAGTCCGGTACGGACGAAAGTGGGGAGCCTGTTTTTACACGATATGCATTTTGCTATGACTGCAAGATAAAGGTGAATCTGGACAAGCAAAAAGAAAGAGACACGCAGAAAAAAGCGACGGCAGAAGATGTGGTAGAGACAAAAACAAAGAGAAAGAAAAAGAGAGGGAAAAAGCTTCCTTCTGTTTCTCTTCCGAAAAGACGAGGCGGAAGAGGAAAGACGAAAACGAGGAAAGAAAGACGAGGCGGCGGATTACTCAAGTTCTTACTCTTTCTGATTGTTGTTGCAGTACTTGGATTTGCAGCATATACCTACCGGCATCCAATTGCAAAATTCGCACAGCAGATGTATGACAAGTATATGAATCAAACAGAAGAAAATCAACCGGAAGATTCAAAGAATGAGGATTTGAACATAGATTCCGGTGATGACAATAATACTGCCACGCCTGATTCAGACACAACGGATGAACCGCAGAATCAAACTGAGCCGGTAGATCAAACACAAGGGGACAATGGAAGCAGTACACCGGAAAGCAGTGATGATAAGACACAGGATACTCCGGCGACACCTTCTGACGGGACAGCAACGGAGCCGACATCATAGTGTATATAGAATAACAGAAGATGGAACATGTAATGTGTGAACGGGGAAGATTCCCCGTTCACGCATTTTTATTTTGCAGCCTTTTTGGCAAAATCAGTTGTTACAAGGTCTTCGTAAGGTGCCCGCTTAGTGAGTTCGTCAGCAGATTCCAAAATGTTTTGCAAAAGTTCAAAGCTTTCTTTTTCAAAAATTAGATTTTCTTTCCAAGTCTCCTGCTCATAGTAACGGGTCACAATCGTTGTGATAGTGGCTAAGTCTGTCTCTTTGAACTGTGGTGCAATGATTTTTGCAATTTCTTCCGGAGTATGTGTCTGCACGTAGTCCATTCCTTTTTGCAGCGCATCCGTGAATCCCTGAATGACGTCTTTATTTTTTTCGATATAGCTTTTCTTTGCAGAAAATGCGGTGTAAGGGACATATCCACTATCCTCGCCGAGAGAAGCGACAACATAGCCCTTTCCGCCTTTTTCCAAAGTGGTAGCTCCCGGCTCAAATTCAACTGTAAAATCCGCCTGACCTTCTGAGAAAGCGGCGGCAGTAGAGCCAAAGTCAATATTTTGGTTGATTGTCAGATCTTTTTCGATGTCGATTCCCTTTTGTTTTAAGATATACTCAAATACCATTTCAGGCATGCCGCCTTTTCGTCCGCCGAGCACTGTTTTCCCTTTTAGATCCGTCCATGAAAAATCAGGCATTTCTTCTCGAGCTACAAGAAAATTACCGGCACGTTGTGTAAGCTGAGCAAAATTTACAACATAGTCGTTTGCACCTTCATTATAGGTATAAATAGATGCTTCTGACCCCATGAATCCGATATCTGCTTCGCCGGAGAGCACGGCGGTCATTGATTTATCGGCTCCAAATCCAGTGACGAGTTCGAGATTAATGCCCTCGTCTTCAAAGTATCCTTCTTCGATGGCTACATACATTGGTGCATAAAAGATGGAGTGAGCTACTTCGTTGAGAACAACTTTAGTAGAGTCCGGAAGAATTTCTGTTGATTTTTCTTTTTGTGGTTTGGCAGGTTTGCTTTCTTCTTTTGAAGAGCATGCAAGCAGAGAAGTGACAGATATTGCTGTCACTAATGCGAGAGTAAGAAAACGCTTTTTCATAATATCCTCCTGATGATCAAATCTGATTCTTCTATAAATATATGAGAAAAATCAGAATGTGTACCATTAGCAGAGAACAATGACTATTTTGGTGGCTGTTCGGAATCCGGTGTCTTTACTTTTACCTTTGGCGGTTCGTAGTGATAGATATCCTCATAGGATTCCAACTCAGCTTTACTTGTCGGAGCTGCGGGAATAAGACCGGTACAGTCCTGTGTAGAAGCGGCGTTTGCCAGATAGTCGTAAGAATCAATGATTTTTTGATTTTTTTTATTATCAGCCATAATAAGTCTCCTTTTTATAAAAAATGTGGTAAGATATAAGCTTAGGATATGTAAATACAAAGATTCTATGCAGAAAGAAGGAAGATTGAGATGAATATAAAAGTAGATACACATTCCCATACACTTGTAAGTGGACATGCATATAGCACAATACAAGAGATGGCGAAGATGGCGAGAGAACATGGGATGGAAGCGATTGCATTTACGGAGCATGCGCCAAAGATGCCGGGAACTTGCGGAATATTTTATTTTGAAAATTTGAAAATTGTGCCAAGAGAGCGTTACGGGATCAAAATGCTTTTTGGAACAGAGCTCAATATTATGGACAGCGAGGGAACAGTAGATATGCGCGATGGGCTTTTAAAACATCTTGATATTGTCATTGCGAGTATTCATACGCCATGCTTTTGTGGAGAAAGAACAAAAGAAGCGGTGACGAGAGCCTATGTAAATGTGATGAAAAATCCGTATATCAATATTATCGGTCATCCGGATGATTCTCGTTTTCCGATTGACTATGAAGTGCTTGTCAAGACTGCAAAGGAGACAGGGACACTTCTAGAGGTCAATAATTCCTCGCTGCGGGAAGATAATAAAAGAGAAAATGCGGATGAGAATATCCGAGTTATGTTGGAGTATTGTAAAAAATATGAGGTTCCAATCACAACAGGAAGTGATTCGCATTTGGATCTGGATGCGGGAAAACTGAATTTAGCAGAACAAATTTTGACGGAATGTCATTTTCCGGAAGAATTGATCGTCACAACATCATTAGAAAAATTGAAACCATATGTGAATCGATACAAAAAAAACTAGACTTTAAGAGTTTACTGTGCTAAAATATAAAAATAGTACAACACTATAAAGGAGACTTAAAATGAGTAAAAAAATTAGAACAGAAGCAGTCGATTATCTGTTTGAAGCAATTTTGAGCTTAAAAGATAAGGAAGAATGTTATACTTTTTTTGAAGATATATGTACCATCAATGAGCTGTTGTCGTTGTCACAGCGGTTTGAGGTTGCCAAAATGCTCAGAGAACAGAAGACATATTTGGAGATTGCAGAAAAGACAGGGGCATCGACAGCCACAATCAGCCGTGTGAATCGTTCTTTAAACTATGGAAATGACGGATATGATATGGTATTTGAACGAATCAGTCTGGATGAAGATGAAGAATAAGAGAAGTAAGAAAAAGTGCATCAGGTCAAGTGATGCACTTTTTTCCACAGTGGAAAGGTTAAAAGCAGGGCTGTTATTGCTTATACTTGCAGTATTCTTTCAGTTTTTGGCAAGAAATGTGAATGGATTTGCGCAGTGGTATGCGACTTCAATATACAGAATACTTGTAACAATTATCAGCAGAGTCTGCTCTGTGTTTCCGTTTTCGATTGTTGAGATTTTGCTTTATGTGCTGCTCGTAGTTCTGGCGGCTGGGGTGATGAGGGGAATCTACAGAATCTGCAGAAAAACAGAAAAGGCATCCACGATTGCTTTGAAAGGGAGTTCGTGGGTATGCTTGTTAGTAGGATGATTGTTTTTTATCTACACAATGACCTGTGGGATCAATTATCACAGAACATCTTTTGCTGAGGAGGCGGGCATAACGGATGCGGAATACTCACAGGAAGAATTGGTTCAGTTGGCTGAGTATCTTACGGAAGAAGTCAATGAATTGGCAGATACGGTTCCGCGGACGAAAGAGGGAATCTTTGTGTTGAAAGGGAACACGAAAAAAGAAGCGGTAAGGTCGATGGAACATCTTGCAGAGACCTATTCGGTGTTGGAAGGATATTATCCAAATCCCAAACCTGTCTGGATATCGGAAATTTTGTCATATCAGCATCTGACAGGAGTGTATTCACCATTTACAATTGAGGCAAATTATAATGCGGATATGACAGACTATAATATCCCGTTTACGATGTGTCATGAATTGTCTCATCTGAGAGGGTTTATGTCAGAGGATGAGGCGAACTTTATTGCATATTTAAGTTGTATCAAATCGGAGTCAGAAGAGTTCAGATATAGTGGATTTTTGTCAGGATGGCTGTATGTGATAAACGCCCTTTACGGGGAAAATACAGAAAAATATGAGGAACTGTGTGAACGCCTGAATATAAATGCGCTGAAAGATTTATAGGCGAATAATTCATTTTGGGATAAGTACGATGGCATAACAGCAGAAGTGGCTGACAGAGTAAATGACATTTACTTAAAGGCAAACAGACAAATTGACGGCGTAAAAAGCTATGGGAAAGTAGTAGATCTGATGCTTGGATATCAAAGAATTATGCAGTAAAAAAAGTAGAAGTGTGAAGCTTCTACTTTTTTTTCTCATAATAGTTAGGAAATTTTTCAGGAAGAGAATCAATGAGTTTTTCAATAATTTGTTTCTTGACATACACATCGAAACTGAGTGTGCAAATGAAAGAAAACAATTGTAAAAATTCACGATCCTGTTCGTTCTCTTCTGAAAATGTCTCAGAAGAGGAAGCATACATTGCCTTGAGCTCTTCTTTTAAAGTATCAATGCGATCTTTTTCAAATGAACAGACCTCATCGTAAATATGCGTCAGGTTCAGCTTGCTGTCGGTATGGAAGTACCGATCGGTAACCGGTCTCAAAAGCATCTCGATATCTTTGATAGATAAGAAACTTTTAAAATAATAGATAAAAGTAAGAACGAGAAGATGTTCTTTTGTATACTTTTTCTTTTCCGGAGAAGGAAGCAGATTGTTCTTGGCATAATTGTTGATCATTGTCTTAGTAAGAACCTTGTCATCCTCATAGCGCTTGGAAGAAGCCATCTGCTTATCCATAAAAGTGGTAACCTGATCCATATATAAATCGATATTAGGAATATCAATAGATTTTACATAATCAATTCTGGAAATACTTTCCAAAATACTGTTTAATAAATCATTCGTATCAATTGTCATTTTATCACCTCGATAATTGCATTATATAGTAATAGAAACTATATGACAAGTATTTTGAAAAAACTTTTGGCAAAAAAGGAGAAAAAAGGAAGGATTGATATTTTTTTGACAAAACGTATTGTTCCTGTTGACTATAGATAACCTCTATGTTATTATAGGGTTACATCTATAGTAAGGGAGAAAACTATAGAAAAAATAATATAATAAGAGAGGATAAAATATGAGTAAAGCGACAAAAACGAAAAAGGCAGTAAGCCTTGAAGTCTTTATCTTTCTTGCAGTGATTATTGCATTCTTTGGATTGATAGGGGCGAAAATGGGCGGTGTAAACATGATGCAGACGATGATGAACACAGCCTATCAGTTACTTCTTGAAACAGTATTTTATATCATGGCGATTGCGGTTATAGCAGGAGCCGTATCTGGGTTATTTTCAGAATTTGGTTTGATTGCATTAATCAATAAAATAATTTCTCCCCTAATGAAACCAGTGTATGATTTACCTGGAGCAGCTTCAATGGGAGTCTTGACTACGTACTTGTCAGATAACCCGGCAATTTTAGGACTTGCAGAGGACACAAACTTTAAAAAATATTTCAAAAAATATCAATTACCGGCAATGACAAATTTAGGTACAGCATTCGGTATGGGTCTTATTGTTACAACATCAATGATCGGTATTACATCTCCAACAGGTGAGAATCTTGGATTTGCAGCTCTGATCGGTAATATCGGTGCAATTATCGGTAGTGTTGTCAGTGTAAGAATGATGATTTGGTTTACGAAGAAAGAATATGGTACGACAGAATATTGTATTCCGCTTGAAGAAGGAAGTGAAAAAGATGTCTTTGAGCAGAGAGAAATAAGAGATGGCGGAATTGGAGCGAGAGCATTGGAAGCACTGTTGGACGGCGGTAAGAATGGTGTGGATGTAGGTCTTGCAATTATTCCTGGTGTACTTGCGATTTGTACAGTTGTAATGATGCTTACAAATGGACCTTCCGCAGACGGTGTTTACACAGGTGCTGCTTATGAGGGAGTTGCATTGTTGCCATGGATTGGAGAAAAATTGCAGTTTATCTTATCTCCATTATTTGGTTTCTCTTCACCATCAGCAATCTCTGTTCCAATCACAGCATTAGGAGCGGCCGGAGCAGCTGTTGGATTGATACCTAAGATGGTAGCAGACGGTGTAGCACATGCGAATGACGTTGCAGTATTTACAGCAATGTGTATGTGCTGGAGCGGATACTTAAGTACTCATGTTGCGATGATGTCAAGTTTGAAGTGCAGCAAACTTACAGGAAAAGCAATCATCAGCCATACAATCGGTGGTATTGTGGCAGGTATCGCAGCAAACTGGTTATTCCAGTTAGCATCTTTCATAATGTAATTTGAATAATGTTTAAAATGGAATGTACGAGAGTACATTCCATTTTTGGCAGGAGGGAAGAACGTATGAGCGAAAAAATGAAAATATTTCAAAAGATTCAATATGTGACGGTGGGAATTGCATTTGCATCAATTGTTTTGCCATTGATATTGCTTATATTTATTCCTCTTGTTTTTATGCGGTATACCCTCTATAATGATTACATACTTGTGCAGTGCTATATTTTTGGAACGGAACGGATTCCATATGAGAGCATTACCAATATAAAGAAGACGTGGAATCCATTGTCTTCGGCAGCAATGTCACTTCGCAGGATTCAGATTGATTACACGGTAAACGGACGGCATGAAATCATGTTGATTTCGCCGGTAAAAAGAGATGAATTTTTAAGAGAAGTGGAAAAAAGAATGGGAATTCAGAACATAAAGAAGGAGAGTTTATGAGCATTTACGATACATTGAATAAAGAACAACGTGAAGCGGTCTATCATACAGAGGGGCCGCTTCTCATTCTCGCGGGAGCAGGTTCGGGAAAGACAAGAGTGCTGACACACCGCATCGCATATTTGATTGATGAAAAGGGAGTCAATCCATGGAACATTTTGGCGATTACATTTACGAACAAAGCGGCAGGGGAGATGCGTGAGCGTGTAGATCAGATTGTCGGATTCGGCTCGGAGAGCATCTGGGTGAGCACGTTTCATTCGACCTGCGTGCGGATATTGAGAAGACATATTGACTTACTTGGATATGATACTAGCTTTACGATTTATGATGCGGATGATCAAAAGACGCTTATGAAAGATGTCTGCAAATATTTACAGATTGATACAAAAGTCTATAAGGAGCGGAACCTTTTGGCGGCGATTTCTTCGGCGAAGGATGAGCTGATCACGCCGGAAGAATATGAACTGAATGCGGCGGGGGACTTCGGAAAGCAGAAGATCGCAAAGGTATATAAAGAATATGAAAAACAACTGCGGGCAAACAATGCACTGGATTTTGATGATCTTCTCGTGAAGACAGTACAACTGTTTCAGACACAGCCGGAGGTACTCGATTATTATCAGGAGCGGTTCCGCTATATTATGGTAGATGAGTATCAGGATACGAATACGGTGCAGTTTGAGCTGATTCGGATTTTGGCAAAGAAATATAGAAATCTCTGCGTGGTAGGAGATGATGACCAGTCTATTTACAAATTCCGCGGGGCAAATATCAAAAATATTTTGAATTTTGAGCATGTGTTTGAAGATGCAAAAGTGATCAAACTGGAGCAGAATTATCGTTCTACAGGTAATATTTTGAATGCGGCGAATGCGGTGATCAAGAATAATTTTGGACGTAAGGAGAAATCACTCTGGACAGAAAATGGTGAGGGGGATAAGATTGCATTTAGTCAGTTCGACAGTGGATATGATGAGGCAGAATACATTGTGGGAGATATCAAAGAGCATGTGAATAACGGAATACGAACATACAATGATCATGCTGTTTTGTATCGCACCAATGCGCAGTCACGTATGTTTGAAGAAAAATTTGTAACAGCCAACATTCCGTATAAAATTGTGGGCGGCATTAATTTCTATGCAAGAAAAGAGATCAAAGATTTACTTGCATATTTGAAAACAATCGACAATGGGAAAGATGATTTGGCGGTCCGAAGAATTATCAATGTGCCAAAACGTGGCATTGGGCTTACGACAATCAACCGAGTGCAGGAAAATGCACTGGAGCACGGAGTAAGTTTTTACGAGACACTCCGAGCAGCGGATCTGATTCCAAATATTGGGAGAAGTGTGAGTAAATTAGAGTCATTTGTGGCGTTGATTGAACATTTTAAAAGTGAGGCAAAAAACATGTCTATCTGCGATCTTATGCAGGAAATTCTGGATATGACAGGATATATCGAAGATCTGAAATCGGAGGGCGATATTGAAGCGGAGACAAGAATCGAAAATATCGATGAATTGATGAATAAAATCGCAGCTTATGAGGAATCCTGTGAAGATGAAATGCCGACATTGAGCGGATTTTTAGAGGAAGTTGCACTTGTCGCAGATATCGACAGTTTGGATGAGGACAGTGATTATGTGGTCCTGATGACACTGCACAGTGCAAAAGGTCTTGAATTTCCGGAAGTGTATCTTGCAGGAATGGAAGATGGTCTTTTCCCAAGCTATATGACAATCACATCCGATGATCCGACTGAGGTGGAGGAAGAGCGAAGACTCTGTTATGTTGGAATTACAAGAGCAAGAGAAAATCTGACGCTGACTTGTGCGAGAAGAAGAATGGTGCGCGGAGAGACGCAGTACAATAAGATGTCTCGATTTTTAAAGGAGATTCCGGTGAATCTTTTAAGCACAGGCAATCTCATCGAAAAAGATGAGAAAGAAGTTCCAAAGCAGAATGCATATATGCAGGCAAAACAAGCATTCCGCACACAGGCATTTGCTATGCAGAAACCGAAGCAGCAGTTTACAGTTACGCAAGGGGAAGGTCTGTCTTATGATGTGGGGGACAGGGTCAGACATATGAAGTTCGGAGAAGGACTGGTGACTGGAATTACAGAAGGCGGACGTGACTATGAAGTCACGGTACAGTTTGATACAGCCGGTGTGAAAAAGATGTTTGCTACATTTGCAAAATTACAAAAAGTATAAGGATTTGCATAAAATGATAGAATCTACATATGGTAATATCAGTATGTAAGTGTTATAATGTGAAAAAGAGAACAGTGACTTCTGAGGAAAGTCGGAAAGGACGTGGACATATGAATAAATTAGAAGATATGATTGCAGCATCAAAATTAAATGAGTTACTGCACAAAAAAGATGATGAAAAAGCGAAAAACACATTGCTTTGGGTTTTGGCGATTGTAGGTGCAGTGGCAGCAATTGCAGGAATCGCTTACGCAGTATATAAGTTCTTTACACCAGACTATTTGGAAGACTTCGAAGAGGACTTTGAAGACGATTTCGACGACGATTTTTTCAGTGATGATGATGAAGTTTAATTAGTTGAGGGCGGTGGTAATGTGACAATTACTGCCGTCCTCAATTCAATAAGGGGGAGGATACATATGATAACAAGTGATATGCCGCTTAGAAAGCAGATTTTTTCTATCCCGAATATACTTGGATATTTTCGGATATTGTTACTTCCGCTGATCGTATGGAGATATGTGACAGCAGATTCGATTGCAGAGTTCCATATGGCGGCAGTTATTATTGGAATTTCAGGAATTACCGATTTTTTAGATGGATTTATTGCAAGAAAATTCAATATGATTACTAACCTAGGAAAGATTGTTGACCCGGTTGCAGATAAATTAACACAGGCAGCGATTGTATTTTCTTTGTCGTTCCGTTTCCAATGGCTGATTCCGGTTGTGGTGCTGTTTGTCATCAAAGAAGGGTTTATGGGAATTATGGGCGTGATTCTTCTGAAAAAAGGGAAAATGTTAAACGGTGCGAAGTGGTTCGGAAAAGTATCGACAGCAGTGCTTTATGTTGTGATGTTTATTTTGATTCTGGCGCCGAATATTCAGGAGCAAATTGCGAATATGTTGATTGTATTGAGCGGTTTTCTGCTTTTGATGTCATTTATACTGTATATTCCGGTGTACAAAAAAATATTGAGCGAAGCATAATTTCATGTAAAAAAGAGTTCGGTATGCGAAAGCAAATCGAACTCTTTTTTTCATGTGATCTGCAGTGCTTATTAGAGCCGATCAATGATGTCAGATGCGTGCAATGCCTTTTGGATAATATGCAGAATATCAGGCTGCACTTTTTGCGGATCGTCAAGCTGAAATGGCATATCGTCTAAAAACGCATTTGAAAGCCGGTAAATATATGCCTCTTCTTCAGGTTGTTCTGCAATCAGAACATCCCCCTGAGTACGCATCTCATCTGTATTTTTTTCATGCTCAAGACTCATCTCAGTCAGCATCGAGAGCATAATGCAGAAATGCTCTTCATCCCAGGCGGACAGATACATACATTTACAGAGCCCTTTGGTGAAAAATGGATAATCGGCGAAACAGTCTAAAAGCTCTTTGAAACGTGTCCGGTGGCTTGAGTTCTCGAATAGATGTTCTTTGTCTAAAGCGGCAATCCATTGTTCTTTCCAATTCATGAAATCCCTCCTCAATCTGTATTACTAAAATTATAGATGGAAAAAGGAAAGAACTCAATACATTTTGGAAAGATTGTTCACTTTTGGTTGGCAAAAAAGTTGGAAACTGATAGAATAAAACAATAAATGAAAAGTATAGAGAGGATTTTACGTAGATGAAAAAGAGAGAAGTATATGAAGGCATTATTCAAAAAGTAACATTTCCGAACAAAGGACTGGTGAATGTCGAGGGCGAGGAAAAATCAGTGATCGTAAAAAATGGGATTCCAGGTCAGAAGGTAAAATTCTGTGTAAACAAAATACGAAAAGGGAAAGCGGAAGGGAGGCTTTTGGAAGTTCTTGAAAAATCACCTTTGGAGACAAGAGAACCTGTATGCAGCATTTTCCCTGCCTGTGGAGGTTGTATGTACCAGACGATGTCTTACGAGGAGCAGATGAAAATGAAAGGTGATCAGGTAAAAGAAATATTGGATGCCGCCATTTTGGAAGATTATGAATTTGAGGGGGTAAAAGCAAGCCCGAAAGAGTTTGCTTACCGTAATAAGATGGAATTTTCTTTTGGAGATGAATACAAAGACGGTCCGCTGTCACTTGGGCTGCACAAAAAGGGAAGCACATATGATGTGCTGACAGCAGCTGATTGTAAATTAGTGCACGAAGATATGACAAAGATTCTTTTGTGTGTATTGGAATATTTTAAAGAGAGAAATGTGGCATATTATAAAAAAATGCAACATGTGGGTTATCTTCGCCACCTGCTTTTACGCCGTGGTGATCAGACCGGAGAAATTCTCGTAAACCTTGTGACAACAACACAGGAAGAACACGATTTATCTTTGCTTGTGGACGCACTTTTGGCATTGCAGCTGGAAGGAAAAATCGTTGGAATTCTTCACGTTTTAAATGATTCCTTATCCGATGTAGTACAGAGTGATGAAACTCGAATTTTATACGGACAGGACTTTTTCTATGAGAAATTGCTTGATATGGACTTTAAAATCACACCGTTTTCATTCTTCCAGCCAAATACAAAGGGTGCGGAGATTCTCTACAAAACCGTGAGGGATTATATCGGGGATATCCACAACATGACGGTCTTTGATTTGTTCAGTGGAACAGGAACGATCGCACAAGTTTTAGCTCCGGTTGCAAAACAGGTAATCGGCGTGGAGATTGTCGAGGAGGCTGTGGAGGCTGCGAAAGAAAACGCAGAGCACAACGGACTTTCCAACTGTAGATTTATTGCAGGTGATGTGTTCAAGGTGCTGGATGAAATTGAAGAAAAACCGGATGTGATCGTGCTGGACCCTCCGAGAGATGGGATACACCCAAAAGCACTGCCGAAGATTACTGATTACTTTGGGGTGTCAAAAATGATATACATTTCTTGTAAGCCGACAAGTCTCGCAAGAGACCTCGTGCTACTACAAGAAAAAGGTTACAGAGTAAAAAGAGTTTGCTGTGTAGACCAGTTCTGCCACACCGTCCACATTGAGACGATTGTCGAACTGGAATTAGCAAAATGACCAATAGATTTTTATATCATCGTTTAGTATGACGATTTTATCAATTAGGGTATGGACTACCGCATGTATTTCTTGAGGTGTTCCATACTCTAAAAGGTCGTCAAAATCTTCTAGTGTTTCGTAGACGGCGTTTACGTCTATCGTTGGTATAACTTTCAAATTTTCCAATTGATTCTCAAGTTTATTCTTCTCGTCTTTCAAAGCCTCCAGTTTTTCGGAGATTTGAGACAAGTCTGTAAATCCCAATTGATAGAGATCTAATAACTTTGAAACTTGAGTATTGACCTCGTCAAGTCTATTTCGGATAGGTGTACTCTTGTCGTCGGGTAAAGTCGTCTCTATCGTCTCGACAACATGGTTGGGATCCTTTGCCAACTTGGCTATTTCGCCGAGTATAAGTTCCTCCAGTTCGTGAGCACTATATGGATTTAATCGGTTGGTACAGTAATCTGAGCGTATCAATACTTTATTTTTGCGAGATACGGAATAGCAGGAGTAGCGACTTACGTTTTTACTCACCTTGTTATAAGCCATTCTCGCTCCGCAGTCACCACAATACAACAAACCTGTTAGCAAATGGTCGGCAGTTTTTCCGGTCGACGTTCTGTAGTCATAGGTACGTCGGTCTAATTCTTTATTTCTTGTAAGCACCGCTTGCACCTTAGCAAAATCTTTTTCGGAGATTAACGGCTCGTGCAGTCCGTCAAATGTTTCTCCGCCATATCGCACTTTGCCAAAATACACCGGATTTCGAAGAATTCGCCTAATCATTGTATTATTCCAACCTCTCACGTTGTTTCCGTAAGTTTTCTCCATATCTTCTGCAATCGAATAGATAGTTGCTCCACTTAAGAATTTATCAAAAATCTCACGTACTATAACGCTTTCATATTGGTTGATCTCTAAGTCATTTCCTCCGGGTTTAAATTGATAGCCTAGAGGTGGGTGTGAGCCGTGAAAATATCCTTTACTGATGCGAGCTTTTCGCCCCATGCTAGTGCGTTCTTTTATGTTTTCACGCTCCAACTGGGCAAATACGGATAATATACCAATCATGGCTCTGCCAAAAGGTGTGGAGGTGTCGAAACTCTCATTCATTGCCACCAAATCCACGTTATTTACAAGGAACACGTCCTCAAGTAAATGCATGGTATCCTTTTGCGACCTGCTGAGACGATCCAACTTGTAAATTAAAACCATGTCGAAACAATGACGCTCGGCATCTTTGATAAGTTGTTGGACTGCCGGACGGTCCAAGTTTGAGCCGGAATATCCCGGATCGACATATATCTTGTATACAGTCCAATTCTTAGCCTCGCAAAAGCTCAATAATCTTTTCTGCTGCTCGTCGATAGAATAACCCTCTAATGCCTGCTCTTGTGTCGACACTCTAATATATATTGCAACCACCATTTTTCTTTTCATTCTTCTTCACTTCCTTTCACCCTAACAAAAAACACTTTTTTATGCCAACTCTTATATACATATATTTTTATATACTTATATACTATATATATTATTTTTTTCTATAATATAGAGAATATATATGTTAAGTGTTATATTTATATAAGAAATCCCCATTTTACAAGGGTTTGAGCCACAACAAAAACCACAACAAAATGATTTTTGATTGTGTTGTGATTGCTAATTGTGTGATGTTACACATTAAAGCGTTACAACTTTAAAAACTTAAAATAGTGTTATAAACCCTGTTTTTGTTAAATTCTGTTGTGGTTTTTGATTCGGTATATTTTGGATTATAATTCTCCATATGTACGGACAATTATATTATTTATTTTTTCTTCTAATCATTTCGATTCCTATGTCGATAGCATCTACTAAAGAGTTGATACTGTCAGAACTCACAGGCTTTCCATCTAATAATAAATTATTGGATTCTAATAATTGTCTCTTGGTATCATTTATAATATTGGTTATCTCACAGGCACGAGTATCTTTTCTAGCGTCTGTTTTCTTGTTTGTTGTAACAATCGGCATAATTTCCCCACGCTCCAACGCGTCAGCACTTATATTTAATGCCTTACAAATCTTAAATACATTCGTTAGAGTAGCGTTTTGGATTCCGCGTCTGATAATACTATCCATAGTGGAGTACGCCATATCAATATCAATTGTAAATTCCCTAAGCGAACTGTATCTAGTTAAAATTAGATTTTTTAACTCTTCTTCAATTGTCATTTTAATCACCGCCCTTTAATTTAATTATATCATATGTTTTCGATTTTTCAAGAACTATTTTTGATATTTCGAAAACATGATATAAAATGTTTTGAATTTCCGAAAATTAGGAAAATAAGGGTTGGCATTTCCGAAAAATCGTGCTTAAATATGACTTGTCGGTAACGAAATATCGGAAATGCTTACCGAATTAACGAAAATATTAAATATTAATTTCCGAAATCTTACTAGCGTTTATAGCTTACAATCCGGTAGCAACGGAAATTTTTAAAAGGAGGTGTAAGAATGTTTCCAGAGGTACGAGCCGAGATGGCAAGAAAGAACATCACTCTTAAAATGATGGCTCATGATGGAAGAATTAATTGTACAGTCAGCACGCTGTCGCTTAAATTAAACGGTAAAGCACCGTTATTATTTGGTGAGGCGTCTGCAATCAAAGCGATTTTAAAATCTGAGTTACCATTGGAAAAATTGTTTGCAGCGGAGGCGTAACGATGGCAATACTACATATTTTTGCCGACGGAACAACGGCGACCGATATTAACGGTCACATTGTGAAACAAAAAGACGCGGAGGCGTTTTATGACATTGTCAACGAGATAAATAGGAGGTTACAAAATGAAAAATGTAAAAGTGTGCGGGGTGAGATTGTCACGGAGTAAAAAGCAACGCACTGAAACAGTATCAGGGATTACTTGGCTTGATATTAAAATTTCCGAGTTCGTGGCCAATTGCGAAAAAGAAAAATTCTTAAAATCTAAGATAGCGGTAAAAGAATTTTGCGAGATTGTAGGGGTTTTGAAATTTTTATACATGACTCGCGTAATTACGAGCGACGAGTACAATTTAATTTGCTTACAGATGGTAGCAGAGGTATTTGAAGAGGAGGACAAACCAAATGACACAGTTTAAAGAGGGAACAAAGGTGATAACTATTGTAGACGGTGAACTAAAAACAGGACACATTGCTAGAGTTTATGACGCTCTAAAAACGGCTATCGTTAAGTTTGATGATCGTACTGCTGCGAAAGTGGCTTACAAGGATTTAGCACTTGCAGAAAATACACAAGCTGAGCCGGAGAAAGAATATGCGGACAGTATGAAAGAGATTGACCGAGTAGATTTTGAAGAGCAGATTGATATTCTGTTAGACCCTAATAATATAAATATGCAGGATGGTTCGGCGAAATTAATGCTGCGTGTGGTTGGTAGCATCGTATCTCAAAAATTAATTGCCGAGTTATTTGGTGATAACGATCATATTAATATCGACTATCAAATTCTTTTCAGTAAGATTGCAAATGCAACAGATCCAGTGAAATTAGCGGGTGAAAAAGCAGAGAGTTGTTACTGTGGTTTAATTCCAGTGATATGCTTGACGGTGGCGACCACATTCTTTGATTTACTCGATCATTATTTTGGAGATGAGTCTGAGTAATGCCGAAAATGTGTTTAAAGTGCGATTGGTGCGGTAAAGAATATACATCGTATCAATGTGGTAAATATCATCATTTTTGTAGTATGGAGTGCAGACGCAAAGCGGGTAAAATGGTCGCATCGAGTTTTGACGAGGATACTCGTAGACGAGCGAGGGAACGTATTACGTACTATAATCAAAACGTGTTTAACCATGGAGAATATAGGAAACGCCAAGCCGAGAGCTTGCGACGAAAAGGATCCGGTAAAAGTTACGTAAAAGTAAATGGAATTCACGAACATAGAGTTATCGCCGAGGAAATGTTAGGTAGACCGTTAAAGTCTTATGAGGTTGTACATCATATAGACGGTAATAAACGGAATAACGATCCGAGAAATTTGAAAGTAATGACTCAATCGGAACATATCCGGGAGCATTTATGCCGAGGAGGTGGTCGACTTGCTCAAACTGTATAGGCATCAAGAGATAGCATTGTCTTATATGCGGTCTAACGATTATTTCGCTCTATTCATGGAGCAGGGTTGATGGTACCGGAAAAACAATACCGTCGTTGTGTAGGATTTTGGATTTGGTGAAATCCGGGAAAATTGAAAACGCGTTAGTTGTAGCTCCTAAATCCGCGTTAGGTGCGTGGGAGAGAGATACCGAGTTATTTGACGACCTAGATCAAGAGATTTTAAAGGACAACATTACCCTTATAAATTATGACAAGGTTTGGCGAGGTGACAAGAAATCACCGTATTATAAAAAGTTCGGTTGCATCGTATTGGACGAGGCTCACATGATAAAAAATAGGACGAGCCGGAGGTCGAAATTTATATTGAAAATCGCTTGTATGGCTGAGTATCGTTATATATTAACTGGTACACCAATCAGTAACGGACAGTTGGAAAATATATGGTCCTTATATTGTTTCTTGGATCCGTATATGGAGAGAGGTTATCCATATTCGAGGATATTCGGAGGCTCTTATAAGACGTTTCAAGATCGATACTGCATTTTGAATATGTACCATAAACCGAGTAGTTATATCCATGTGAGAGAGTTGCAGGATATTATAAATGAGTACTCGTATCGAGTAAAAAAGGTTGATTGTTTGGACTTACCGGAAAAATTACCGGATGAGATCATCAAGGTCGATTGTGCAGAAAAAGCTCTATATAAAAAATTGTCTACTGAGAGTGCAATTCTTGAGTATGAAATTTTAGCAGAGAATCCACTATCACGATTGGTCAAATTACGGCAGTTATGCAGCGGACATATTAAACTTGAATCAGGAGAAATGCTTGAGGTCAAAAATGAAAAGCTCAGCATCTTACAAGAACTGATTGAGGGGTACGAGGACGACAAGAAACTTGTTATTTTCGCAGAGTTTAAATACTCTATATCGCAAATATCCGCCCTTTTAAGACGTTTAAAGATTAAACACGTAGTTTTAGACGGCGAGCAGAAAAATAAGGCTATATGGCGTGATTTTCAAAGCAACAAGACTATCCGGGTGATTGTTTGCCAGTATCAGACGGCAAGTGCAGGTATTGATCTATTTGCAAGTGATACTATTATTTATTATGAGCCAACACTGCGGTCAAATACACTCGAACAGAGTCGAGATAGAATACATCGAACCGGTCAACACCGACCATGTAGCTATATTCATTTACTGACGAAAGGGACTGTTGAAACGGATATATACCGAGCGTTAACCGGATACTCAGACTTTAGCGAAAAGCTATTTGTCGAATATATGGAGGGATACCGAAAGAGTTATAACTCTTAATTTTTTATTGGAGTTACCGAAAAATCGGAAATTAAAGGAGGTTACAAAATGAAAAATATCACAATTAACGGACGTAATAAAGTTACGGAATTAGAAAAAGAAGTTATATTAAATAATGGTGCGTTAGTTTTAACAAAGAAAAATGGAGAAATAATTGACGTTTATATGGTTGTTTCTTTCCGTGATAATAAGAATCGATACAATGGAGCTGCGACTGCAGGTTATTGTACGCTTGTAAACATGGACAATGGTACATTCGCGTTTGAGGAGCGTTGTAGCCGTAAAACGACAGTTCGTAGAGTCTTAAATCATTTGTTGTGGTTAGGTTGTTCAAGTTACGCTTATAACAACAGTATTCCGATAGAACAGTATCGTAATTACGATATTGAAATTGTCTATAAGGATACATTTACTTTAGACCTTAAATTTTAGCTTGGTTAACGAAAATTCGTTAATAAAGGAGATGGTAATACGAAAAAGTGTGAAATGTGCGGTTGTCATATGGACGACAGCCACGAGGGCGACATTTGCGAATGTTGTCAAGATGATGAGGAGGAAACAGATAAATGTTAAATGTATTAAGCCTTTTTTCCGGTATCGGAGCATTTGAAAAGGCTTTAGAGAATCTGAATATCGATCATGAAGTAGTCGGTTATTGCGAAATTGATAAATACGCAAGTAAAGCCTATTCAGCTATCCACGATATTTCGGAAGAGAAGAACTTAAATGACGTTACTAAAATAGATATTTTGGACGTAGAGGATACGGTGGATTTAATTACATACGGTTTCCCTTGCCAAGATATCAGTAACGCAGGAAAACAAAGAGGCTTTGAACATGAAGGAGAGCTGACAAGATCAGGGTTGTTTTTCGAGGCTCTGAGGATTATTGAGGACTACAAACCAAAGTTCGCAATCGCTGAGAATGTAAAAGCATTGGTATCTAAAAAGTTTACAAAGGAATTTAATATTGTTTTGGATTCGTTGGATAAAGCCGGATACAACAACTATTGGCAAGTCTTAAACGCCAAAGACTACGGTATCCCTCAGAATCGAGAAAGAGTATTCATTATTTCTATTCGCAAGGATATTGATAAGGGATTTACGTTTCCGGAGCCTATACCGTTAGAATTACGATTAAAAGATTTACTTGAGAATAATGTGGACGAAAAATATTACCTAAATGATGAGCAAGTATCACGATTATCAGGAAACGTATTTCATCAAGCTAATACTCGGTTACAAGAGAAAGATATTTGTAGTACGTTGTTAGCTCGTGATTATAAGGACCCGAAAGTCGTACAAGTCGGGAATATCGTCAACACTGGAAATTTTAAAAACCCACAGAGAGGACGTATCTATTCGGCTGATGGTATATCACCTACGTTGAATTGTATGCAGGGCGGTGGCTTAGAGCCTAAAATAATTACCGATGATGAAAGTATACCGATTAAAGAAGCTACTAAGAAAGGTTATGCTGAGGCAACGGTTGGTGACAGTGTAAATCTCGAACAGCCGAACAGTAAGACAAGAAGAGGACGTGTCGGAAAACAAGTTGCTCAGACATTAACGACCTCATATAATCAGGGGGTAGTATTAAATGAGAATTAGAAAACTGACACCGACAGAGTGTTATAAATTGATGGGATTTACCGAGGAGGATAGCAAGAAAGCCTCCGACGCAGGTATAAGCAACACACAGCTTTACAAACAAGCCGGTAACTCTATTGTGGTAGATGTTCTTGAGGCAATATTTACAAGTCTCGGCGAGAATTATGAGGAGTTTAGGAGTGCGAGTTAATGAAAGAGTTTTTAATAGTTGCAAGCAGAGGGAGAAATCCAACTAATCCGAGTGACCGTACCGCTGGCATTCCTACCGAGCAACGCTTAGAAGTAAATAAAGATGGTATATGTAACACCCTAACAACCGTTTTAAAGGACAACTATGTTATCGAAATAGAGGTGGTTGATGTATGACGATTTATATCTATGACATTGAGGTCTTTAGTGACGACTGGATTGTCGTTTTTAGAAATCCTGATACAGAAAATAATTACATTGTAATCCATAACGATAATTACAGACTCAGAGCCTTTCTTGAGCAGCCAGACATCATAATCGGCGGATTTAACAATAAACATTATGACGATTATGTAGTGCTTACAATGTTACTCGGTGGATCCAATATCGAAGTGAAAAAACATAATGATTGGATTATCGGAGGCGGTGAACCGTGGGCGTTTCCTTTTGTACAGTATAAGAAAAAGCCGTTTTATTCGTTTGATTTGCGAGATGATATCGCCGATCCGGGAATTAGCTTAAAGGCAATCGAGGGAAACTTAAAGCTCCCGATTGTGGAGTCGTCTGTACCATTTGATATTGACCGAAAGCTGACACTGGAAGAATTGGAGGAGGTTATTCGCTACTGTAAGTATGACGTCGATTCGACTGTCGAGCTATATAAGGCTCGTAAAGAGGATTATATCGACGCTAAGGCTTTAGTAGCAGAAATGTATGACGTACCAATAAAAGAGGCGTTAGGACTTACCAACGCAAAGTTATCAGCAAGAGTCTTAAATGCGAAAGCAGTTGAACGAAACGACGAGAGAGACTATGTGATTCCGGATAATATCGACGTGAAATATATTCCCGAAGTGGTACTCAATTTCTTTATGCAGATTCGGGACAAGTCAATCCCGGATGCAAAATTATTCGGCGTTGGTAAAGGCTCAAAGGGTATGACACTTGACCTGATTTTAAAAACAAGTTACGGCTCATGTCCGGTAACATATGCATGGGGAGGTGTGCACGGTGCGAAACCTTGCGTAACCGTGGAAGAAACTGAAAATCGTGTAATTATTAATCAAGACGTCGGCTCTCTGTATCCAAACAGTATGATAAATTTCGGATACTGTTCGCGAAGTATGGAGGATCCGGAGGCATACGTCAAACTTGTAAAAAAGAGACTTGGTTATAAACACGCCGGAGATAAGAAAAGAGCGAATGCCCTCAAGTTGGTGGTAAATACCGTATACGGTGCAATGCTTAATCTCTACAACGCTCTTGCGGATTGTTGGGCAGGTCGTAGTGTTTGTATATCGAATCAGCTTGCCATGACAATGCTGATCGTACAGCTTGCAGAGCAATGTGAGACGATTGATTTTATCAATATCAATACCGACGGTATCATGTTTACGATTGATAAATCCGAGGTCGAATTGTCTGAGATGATCGTAGCGACATGGTGTGAAATTACCAAGTTTGAAATGGAGCGTGACGACTTTAAAAAGGTTATCCAAAAGGACGTAAACAATTATATCGGTATCACGCCGGACGGATCCTTTAAAACAAAGGGCGGTTATGTGTCTCTGTATAAAGGCGGTAATTTTAAGACAAACAGTCTACAGATTATTGATAAGGCGATTGTGGATTACTTGGTACACGGAATACCGGTAGAGCAGACAATCAATGCTTGTGAAGATATATTCGCATTTCAGCAAATAGTCAAGACTGGTGGAACCTATGAGGGTTCATATCATTATATTGACGATTATAATCATGTGAAAACTATCTATGAGGACGCATGGGGATATCCCATAATACGCGATGAGATTAAAGGTTATAAAGTACCAATCCAAAAAGTAAACCGTATCTATGCCGTTAAAAATGACAAGTACGGTCAAATTGTAAAAGGTAAATGGATTACCGAAAAACGCAAAAAGAATAAAGAGACCGGTAAAATGGAAAGTACACCAGTAGACCCTCCACAATGGAGCGAGTCGATAATCCCCGAATGTCCGGTTCATGCGTTCGTAGATAATGAAAATGTGCTGACTGTGGACGATTTGGATAAGGATTATTATATCGAAATGGCAAAGGGACGAATTGACAAGTATCTCAATATCGACCCAAAAGTAAAAAAGAAAATAGAAAAAATAAAAGAGGAGGTCGTGATTATGGCGACAAAAAAAGAAATAAACGTATCTGATCAGGATATGATCGAGGTTCGAAAAATGAATATTTATGGTAAATTAGCCGTAGCAAGAGGAAAATTCTTAGATGCTCCGGTTAAAAAAAGCGGTGTAAATCGTTTTGCGGAGTATAAGTATTTTGAGTTAGCAGACATTGTTCCGGTGGCAACTAGCATTTTTAATGGTATCGGATTAGTATTTTTAATTTCGTTTGATAACGAAAACGCAAAAGGTACTCTTGTCAATATTGACAATCCGGACGAGGTGATTGAATTTACTTCGCCAATGCGAGACTTAGAGGTTAAGGGAATGAACGCCGTACAAGCTCTAGGAGGCGTCGAAACATACCAAAGGTATTTATACATGGCATGCTTAGATATTGTCGAGGCGGATGCATTTGACGCCACACAAGGCAAGCCAAGCATGGAAAACGGAACGTCTGAACCGGTACAAAAATCAAATAGACCTGCCACACCGGAACAACGACAAGAAGTGAAAAAAGATCTTATCAATGAGGGTGGAGATGCCACTGCTACGCAAATCAAAGCGATCAAGAACGGTCTGAAAAAACTGAGAGAAAAAGACGCTGACAAATACGAGAGTTATGTTACTGACGGCGTGAAGAAAATTAAAGCAGGATTAAAGAAAACTGAGGCGGAAGAGCTGCTAATTGAAATAGGTAAAAAGGTAGAGGAATAATTTTTACGGTAGTTACCGAAAATTCGTTAAATAAGGAGGTTATAAAATGAATATTAGTGAAAAAATCGAATTACACAGAAAATGGTTGAGAGGAGAATCTGACGGAGTTAAGGCGGACTTGAGACGTGCGGACTTGAGCGATGCGGACTTGAGACGTGCGGACTT
>ENA-OPRU01000527-OPRU01000527.1-human-gut-metagenome-genome-assembly--contig:-NODE-527-length-26234-cov-6.706406_pt1 | contig 26234 bp, 27 predicted proteins | sample MGYA00241897_ERZ501888 | MGnify/ENA primary metagenome ERZ501888 (study PRJEB25962, sample SAMEA2042398) | human gut metagenome | biome: human gut; feature: human-associated habitat; material: faeces... | reverse complement strand
TTTTTTATTATATCTTAATATTTCTTTATTTCAGCGCTTTAGAGCGCTTTTTTTAGTTAAGGAATATAAGAAGCTACGAAAACATGAAATAACGTTTCTAGGTGGGTTAAAATAAGCGATACAAAGGAATAAAGATGAATGATGTGAGCATATATTTATATTATTTCTTATTTTTAATTGTATATGATGTATTTTTATATATTTGTATATATAGATAGTATATAAGATGAAACAACGCTTAGAACGTCTAAAAAGGGCAGTTATGGAGAGGTAGTACAGTGGTAGTATATTGCTGCCTCTTAGTATATATATGCACTATGTATATGTAGTATGTAATATACTTACTCTTTTTATTATTTATTATATGTTTATTTATAATATGTATTATATGTAATATGTATATATAATAGTATAGCGTAGTATATTCATGATCTAATAGAAGAAAATAGTATATATGAGTTGTGGTTGTGCTGCTAGTGTAGTAGGTAGTATTATATATATCTACTATGTATATTTAATAATCTATATATAATTATTTTTATTCTTTCTTTTATTTTTATTTTATATTAAGTATTATATATACTATTATTATATAATATACAGGAGAATGAGAGAGGCATGAGGGCAAAGAGGAGAGAAAATAAAAGCAGTTTTTCGCGCATATAGGAAAATAGAATAGTTTCTATATCCGTGATGGTCATAATGTATTAAAAAAATCATTGAAAATGTATAATGTATACGTAAGTGTTAAATAAACGAACCTTTTTTTAACACCAAAACCCTTTAAATAAGGCATATATATAACCCCCTCCCTATTTTTTTATCAATATAGCACCTTAGTTACCCCAATCTCCCACACGAAGAATTTTTTCAATTTCACTCTTTTGTATTCATTCGAAATAGCCATACTCAAGAATAATCATGCATATTTTAGACTGCATAATTTCCAATACAGTGTGGAAAACTTTTACTTGACTTGTCAACTTGACAAAAAAATAAAATTGGATATAGTATGAAGTTAGCAGATAAAAAAACTGCAACTCATGGCACGTTGATACTGAAAGGTTGATGCGTGCTTTTTCTATGTTTGGTTTCGATTACATAATAAAATCGATGTGCGGTCAATAAGCATATTTTCATATTTGTTGTTCTCCTTTCACTTTCTAAAAATTTTATAAAATCTTTACAGTTTGGTATTGACCGAAAATACAAAAGCAGATGTATCGTACTTATCGCCTTGTTGATACATCAATTCATTAAATTATTTGTTAGACCTATAGAGGGTCTTTTTTTTATTTCAGGAGGTGGTCTTGTGATTTCAAAAGGTTCAAAGCTAAGAGTTTTGGCTAACTATCATTATAAAAATCACCCCGAGAAGAATGTTGATATCTTACTTGGGGAAACGAGAAATGGTAAATATCAACAATTTCAAGTACAAGACGTTAATCAAGGATTGAATGGAAAAGTGAATACCGGGTATGCCTACGTTAGAGCATTCACGAATGTTCCATTGAAAGTTGGCAATTACGTTACTGTGAAAGAAATTTTAGCGATTATTAAAAAATACAAAGATACGATCATTCATATCAAAATCGAAGAAACAATGCCCGGTGAATTGGTTGTAGACGATAGCGAAGTTAGTGAGGAGGGCGTATATGGGTATTAAAGCTGCAGCTTGTCATGCTGGCAAAAAAGAGGCTTGTCCTAGATCGAGAAATTGTGATTTGGGAAATCGTTGCGAGAAGTATCGAAAATGGTTAGAAGAATATCGTAAAGGAAGATAAAAAAGTTAATGGAAGATTTATCAAGTGTCGTTCGAGTTTCAAGAGATGCATTAAGGACTTGTAATTTTAACGATATACCAAAGCTGTATAAAGTAGCGAAAGTTATGTACGATGCGATGATACTTCAATATGATTACGCTTATGAAAACAATGATTTAAGACAGCAATATCGAATATGTCAGTTGATAGATCAAGAAGTTTTACCAAAACTAAAAGAAGCTATTGAAAATGATCCAGAATTAAGAAGTAAATTTACCCCTGAGCAGATTAAGGATATCGAAGAAGGACGTACTCCTAGTGGGTATGTATGGCATCATAATGAAGAACCTGGTAAAATGCAACTTGTTAAACGAGAGGATCATGATCGCGTAATCGGAGGAGCAGCACACACTGGCGGAAATTCATTGTGGGGAGCTGATAGTGTAGATAATAGTAAGAAAGGGGAAAGCTTTTAATGAAAAGTATTTCAGCTAATTGTAAAAGTAATATCAGCGATGTTCTTTCTGCAGCTGAGAAGAAAAGAAGCATTACAATACGAACAGATATTAAAGAGTTTTTAGAAAAGAATTCAGGTGGATATCCAGTCAAAGATGTAGTCATGTTTGACGGCGAAGAGTATGAGATAAGAGTGTTTATGGCACTGGATTCTTCTGATTGCAATTATTATATCGAGAAGCCGCTTGATTTCTTTTTAGACAAAACAAAAGGAAAGATTGTCCCAATCGGAATCGATTCGGGTGATAATTATTATTGTGTGAATAATGAAACGGGTAAAGTATATTATTGGAGCGCTAGCTCAGATCAATATTACTGTATCGCTGAATCGTTAGATGAATTTGTAAATGCTTTTTAATGTGAAAAAGTATAAAAAAGGGGGCAGGACATTGGACTGCAACCCCTTTTTCAAAATTGGTTTTATTCGCAGTTTGGCATATAATATCGTTAAATAGTATTATGAGTTTTTGCTATTCAAGGAGAACAAGCATGGAATATTTACCGTATACTTTCTGTTTTTGTTACTCGGCGGATATAGGTTGTATTTACGATTACAGAACGTCCTGCGCGATAAAAACGTTCGTCAAGAAGTTTTTCTAATTTACCTAAAGACATTTTTAATGTGTAATCTTTTTTGGCATGAATAGTTACATAATTTCCTGTTACATCGGCATAACGGATTTCATAAATGGGAATTCGTATCATCTCACTGCCTGTTTCCAAATTCAAGATTTTTTCGTTTTTCTTTACCTTATCAAGAGCACGATAAAGTACAGAAAACAGCTTTTCTTTTTGAACCGGTTTTAGGAGATAATGAAGGGCAGCAACTTCATATCCTTCGGAAATATAATCAGAATAACCCGTAAGAAAGACAATTTGGATGGTATCATTTTCTTTTCTGAGCGTTTTGGCTAAGGTGACGCCATCTATAGCTCCCATTTCAATATCTAAAAGCAAAATATCATAATCTTTCTTTTCTGCGTAGTGAAACAGAAATGCTTCTGCAGAGGGCAAGGTATCAATGTGTACGGAAATATTTGCTTCCTACGCCCAGGATTTAACAAGAGTAGTTATATATTCGGCGTCTATTTTGCTGTCATCGCAAATTGCTATTTGATAATACATGTTAAAATTCAGTCCTTTGGGTTGTTGTTTTAGAACTATTATAACAGGTTGTTTTGAGTTTTCAAATACACATAGTGTACAAAGGGGTAAGGCGGTATAGGATACACATACAGAGAAAGCAAGCTTCCCATTTTTAGCACTTTTTCCTACTTGAATTCAGACAGTGAGAATGTTATAATCAAATTCAGATAGAGAAGCTTTCCTTATTAGAAAAAAGGGAAAGGAGGAAAAGCTTCAAAATCGATTTAGACTTCAATATTTTCTAAAATTCATTATACAGCTTTCTGCTGTAATCGTTCGATACATTCCGTATGAACAGGAAATCCATGATTAAAAGAAATAAGAAAATTTTAGGAAGCTTCTCTATCATTTTGTATCTGAATATGTATGTTTGTGTTGAGAAAGAAGCAGGGTAATAATATATCACGAAATAAATCCTGCAGGAGGAAGAATGAATAAGAGAGAAGTAAACGTACTCCATCAGGAACTGGAGATTTACCGTGAAATGGGAATTCCTCTCTACCTAAATGGAAAAAAGAGTACACCAAAACGTATAGAGAAAGCATATAGAATTGCAGAAGAAGGTGTCTATATGAGAGATTACATACAAGATGATACAGGAAAATTAAAGGGACTGTCTTTTGATTTTGTGAGAGAAGAAGAATCAAATATATAAAGAAAAGATAAAATCTGAAAAAAACATGAAATCCTGAAGAAAATGGTGACGGAGGGAAAAAATATGGTATAATGAGTCTTGCAGAGCCCTGCGTGTACGCAAAGGGCTCTATAAGGCGAAAAGCTCACGGAGACGGCAGTCGACGTGGTATAATGTTTGCATGATATACAAATCAAGCCAATAGAATTGGCTTGCCGCCACAAAGGTAAAAACAAATGAAAATAAAAGGAGTTAGAAAATGGCAAAACGAAGGAGGAGAAGACGACGCAGGAAGCAATTAGTTCCTGTATTGGTTGCAATGCTTCTGGTTGTACTCGTTGCTATTGCGGGTATTATAACAGGATTTATAAAAAAATATACGCCATCAGACGCAAGGATGGATTTAGCAGATTATTATCATACAAGTGAAGATGAAGCTGCTTTGATTTTACAGGATACAATTAGTGAAACAAAAGGTAAAATGGTGGATGGAGAAGCTTATTTACCATACAGCATTATAACCAAAGAACTGGGAGGACGGTTTTATTGGGATAAAGAGAGTGAAAAGATGTTGTATACAACTGCAACAGGTACTTTAGAGATAAAACCGGAAGATACCACATATACAATAGCTGAACAGGTAAAACAGCAGGATTATGTTATTGTAAAGGAAATTGGAGAAGAATTTTATATAGCTCTTGATTTTGCAGAACAATATATGCCGATTCAGGGAGAAGTATATGACAATCCGAACAGAATTGTGTTATCCTATAAATGGGGAGAGACTAATACAGTAACTGTTTCAAAAGATACAGAGGTTAGATATCAGGGAGGTATTAAAAGCCCGATTCTTTCTGAAGCAAAAAAAGGCGATACTATGGTGCTGTTAGAAGAAATGGAAAATTGGTCCAGAGTTATGACAACAGACGGTATTGATGGATATGTAGAAAAGAAAAACTTAGAAAAACCTAAAACTACAGAATTATCTTACTCAGGAGAGTATAAAGAGGATTACAGCAGTCTTACAAGAGAGCACAAAATAAATCTGACATGGCATCAAGTTACCTCTGAGGAGGCAAATACAGCTCTTGGAGAAACTATTCAAAATATGACAGGGGTAAATGTAATTTCGCCTACATGGTTTTCAGTTACGGCTAATGAAGGAACCATATCTTCTCTGGCAAGTGCAGATTATGTCAATGAAGCACACAACAGAGGTCTGGAGGTCTGGGGACTGATTGATAATTTCAATCCTGATGTAAGTACATTGGAAATGTTATCAATCAGAAGTTCCAGAGAACATATTATTCAAAAACTGTTGGAAGAAGCTCAAAGAGTGGGACTTGATGGTATTAATGTGGATTTTGAAGCTCTTACGGAGGAAGAAGCGCCACATTTTATTCAGTTTGTCAGAGAACTTTCTGTAGTATGCAGAGCGAACAATCTGGTATTATCTGTAGATAATCCTGTTCCTCAGTTTACAGGATTTTATAACAGAAAGGAACAGGGAATTGTAGCAGATTATGTGATTATCATGGGATATGATGAACATACTACAGGTTCAGAAAAAGCAGGTTCTGTCGCATCCTTGCCTTTTGTAAAAGAAGGAATTGAGCAAACTTTACAGGAAGTACCAAAGGAAAAAGTGATTAATGGAATACCTTTCTATACCAGACTTTGGACAGAGTCTAATAACGGAACACTGTCCAGCGAGGTAATGACCATGGATGCTGCAAGCCAATATATACAGGAAAACGGTATTGAAGTATACTGGGAGAAAGAAACAGCTCAAAATTATGGTGAATTGCTTACAGATAATGGTACACAAAAAATATGGATGGAAGATGAAACATCCATTGAAGAAAAGATGAAACTGATTGAGCAGTACGGACTTGCAGGTGTGGCTTCATGGAAGCTGGGATTTGAAAGAGCAGATGTCTGGAATGTAATCAGTCAATATTTACAGTAAGAAAAGATAGAGGTGGAGTATTATGGGAGAACATGAAATGTTTAAAACAAGCCTGATGGGTGGATATGATAAGGAAGAAGTTCAGGAATTAATCCAGAAAATGAAAGATGAAATGGCAGAAGTGCAAGTGAATTACAGAAAACAGCTTGCAGAACGAGATGAGAGGATTGCCGAGCTTCAGAAACGTATTGAATTAAAAGACGCATATCAGGCACGTATGGAAGAGGATATTAAAGAAAAATATCAGAAGTATATTGATAATTATGAAAGCATCGGAAAGCTGGTTTTTGAAGCACAGTTAAAATCTGACAGCATGCAGAGGGAAGCAGAAGAAAAATGCAGTAAGATGATTGAGGAAGCAGAAGCAGAGGCAAAACGCCGTGTTGAGTCTGTTCAGTCAGAAATTGATGATAAGCTTTTAGAAGGGAAAAAGAAATATCTGGCTGTTCAGGAAGAAATGAATGGTATTGTAGAGCTTATCAATCAGGCACAGAAAAGATTTATGTCCTCCTATAAAGAAGTACACCAGATTATCAATAGTATGCCAACCTCCTTGAATGATATTGAGGATGTAGTAGATTTGGAAATTCAAAAATTAGAAGGGAATTCTTCCGATGAAATCTTAGATACAGAGGAAGAAATTCATTTAGGAGATACACAGGAATTAGATATTCTTGATGCTGTGGATGATATTTCAGACTTGGAAGAATTTGATGAAGAGGATGCAGAAGAGGATGAAGACAGCAAGCTTGCTATGCAGATTTCAAAGCTTTTAAGTGAAGAAGATGAAGCAATGATGGAAGAAGATTTAGAAGATTTCTTCAAAGAATAAAAGAAGATATGTATGAAGCCGCTTTCCTTTGAAAGCGGCTTTTTGTTGGGAAAGACTGCATTTTGTAAGAGCATATGCTAAGATACATTCTTTATTCTTATTTTGCATATATTGAACCAAATGAAAAAAAGGTGATGTATATGAAAAAGAAATGGCTAAAAGGAGCAATGACAATCTGTATGCTGTGTGCAGTTTATCTTTTGTCGAGAGAAGGAGCTATGCTGACGGGAAAAAGCATAACAGAGGAAAAGGGGCTTATTCTGATTGACAGCGGACATGGGGGAATTGACCCGGGCGTAGTTGGAATTGGCGGAGTGAAGGAAAAAGATATCAATTTAAAAATTGCAAAGGAGCTTGCAGGCGCACTTGAGAAAAAAGGATATAAAGCGGTGCTTATAAGAAAAGACGACAATGGCTTATATGATGCGGAAAGTAAAAATAAAAAGGTACAGGATATGCAAAAAAGATGTGCTATGATAAAGGAGGAAAAACCATTGCTGACCGTGAGTATTCATCAGAACAGCTATCAGGATGAAGCTGTGTGCGGACCACAGGTGTTTTACTACAAGGACTCTTTGGAAGGTGCAAATCTTGCAAAATGTATACAGGAAGAGCTAAACAATCGGCTTCAGGTGGAAAAGCCTCGAACGGAAAAAGCAAACAGCACGTATTATCTTTTAAAACGCAGTGAAGGCGTATTAAATATTGTAGAAACAGGATTTTTGACAAATAAAAAAGAAGCAGAGCTATTGCGGACAAAAGAATACCAAAAGAAATGTGCCGAGGCTATCTGCAATGGGATTTTAAAATTTTTAAAAACAGTAGAAATAAATAAGACGAATGTGGTATGATAAAGGCGTATGTAAATTAGAAATGAAAGGGAAGAAGGCACAGTGAATACAAAATTAGTCAAAGTAGAAAAAGAATATCCTGATTTACAGATTATGAAGGAAGCAGGAGAAATTCTGAAAAACGGCGGACTGGTGGCGTTTCCTACCGAAACCGTATATGGTCTGGGTGGTGATGGCTTAAATGCCCGCTCATCAGAGAAAATATATACAGCGAAGGGAAGGCCTTCTGACAATCCTTTGATTATACATATTGCAGATATGGAAAGCCTGAATAAGATTGTCAGACAAATTCCGGAAAAGGCAAAGCTTCTTGCTGAAAAATTTTGGCCGGGACCGCTGACAATGATTTTTCAAAAAAGCTCTGAAGTACCTTATGAGACCACAGGAGGTTTAGAAAGCGTAGCGGTAAGGATGCCAAATCATCCTGTTGCATTAGCGCTTATCCAAGCAGGAGGGGGCTATATTGCAGCTCCGAGCGCCAATACATCAGGAAGACCCAGTCCTACAAAAGCAGAGCATGTTGCAGAGGATTTAAGCGGCAGGATTGATATGATTGTAGATGGAGGAGATGTAGGAATTGGTCTGGAGTCTACCATTGTGGATTTTACAGAGGATATTCCGGTTATTCTTCGCCCAGGCTATATCAATCAGGCTATGATAGAAGCGGTGATTGGTTCTGTTCGCATGGATAAAGGACTTTTAATCTCAGATGAAAAGGTAAAACCAAAAGCGCCAGGAATGAAATATCGCCATTATGCGCCGAAAGCACAGCTGATAATTGTACAGGGGAATACGAACAAGGTAACTGCACATATTAATCAGGTCTGTGAAGCCTTGCAGCAGGAAGGGAAAAAAGTAGGCGTCATCGCAACAGATGAAACAAAAGATTTATATCAGGCAAATGTGGTGAAAAGTATCGGCACCAGAGAAGACGAGGAAGGGATTGCAAGACATCTTTTCGGAATTTTAAGAGAGTTTGACGAGGAAGATGTTGACTGTATTTATTCCGAAGCGTTTGATACGCCCAAAATCGGACAGGCAATTATGAACCGTCTGTTAAAGGCTGCCGGACATCATATTATTTATTTATAAGGAGGCAAAGTATGATAGCATTAGGATGTGACCACGGCGGTTACGAATTAAAACAGGAAATTATTAAGTATTTAGAAGAAAAAAATATTTCATACAAGGATTTCGGATGCCACAGTACAGAAGCAGTAGATTATCCGATTTATGCCAGAATGGTAGGAAAGGCAATTCAGACAGGAGAATGTGAAAAGGGTATCCTGATTTGCGGAACAGGAATTGGAATTTCTATTGCGGCAAATAAAATGAAAGGTATCCGTGCAGCTCTTTGTACAGACTGTTTCTGTGCGGAAGCTACAAGAGAGCACAACGATGCCAATATTTTAGCGCTGGGCGGCAGAGTCGTAGGACCGGGACTTGCAGTAAAAATTGTAGATACATTTTTAAATACAGAATTTTCTCACGCAGAACGCCATCAGAAACGTATTGATTTAATTGAGGAATAAGCAGAAAACAAAGGAGAACAGAAAAATGGCAAAAACAATGGTTATGGAGCATCCATTAATTCAGCATAAAATCGGTATTATCCGCAGAAAAGAGACAAGCTCAAAGGAATTTCGTGAATTGGTAAGTGAAGTTGCAATGTTTATGGCTTATGAAGCTACCAGAAATTTAAAGCTTGTTGACGTGGATATTGAAACTCCTATTACAAAAACAACGGTAAAAGAGCTGGCAGGTAAGAAGATGGCAGTTGTGCCGATTTTAAGAGCAGGTCTTGGTATGGTTGAGGGAATGCTTACCATGGTTCCGGCAGCAAAAATCGGTCATATCGGTCTTTACAGAGACCCTGAAACTTTAAAACCGGTGGAATATTACTGCAAGCTTCCTGCTGACTGTGGGGAAAGAGAAGTATTTGTTACAGACCCTATGCTGGCAACAGGCGGTTCTGCGGCAGCGGCAATTACTATGTTAAAAGAAAAAGGCGTAAAAAATATCCACTTTATGTGTATCATTGCTGCGCCGGAAGGTGTAAAAGCCTTGCAGGAAGCGCATCCTGATGTGGATATCTATATTGGAGCTTTAGATGAACACTTAAATGACCACGGCTACATTGTACCGGGGCTTGGCGATGCCGGAGACCGTATTTTCGGAACAAAATAAGAGGTGAAAGCATGACAGGAAAGAGAGACGGATATATTTCCTGGGATGAATATTTTATGGGAGTTGCAAAGCTTTCAGGAATGCGTTCAAAAGACCCCAATTCTCAGGTGGGAGCCTGTATTGTAAGTCAGGACAATAAGATTTTGTCCATGGGCTATAATGGTTTTCCCATGGGATGTTCTGACGATGAATTTCCATGGGCAAGAGAAGGCGAAGAGCTTGATACAAAATATTTTTATGTGACACATAGTGAGTTAAATGCGATATTGAATTATCGTGGCGGTTCTTTAGAGGGAGCGAAATTGTATGTGTCCCTGTTTCCCTGCAATGAATGTGCAAAGGCAATTATTCAGGCCGGAATTAAAACCATTGTTTATGAATGTGATAAATATGCAGACTCTGCGGCAGTCAAAGCATCAAAAAGAATGTTGGATGCGGCAGGGGTGCGTTATTATCAGTATAATAAAACAGGGCGAAAGATAGAGATTGAGGTATAAAAATAAGAGGAGTTCTGTCGGGAAAATCCGGCAGAACCTCTTGACAAAAGAAAAAAATTCCAATAGAATGAGTAAAAGTAAAATGACGAAGAAAAGGAATAGTATGCGAATGGAACTCTAAAGAGAGAAAGCCGTATGGTGAAAGGCTTTTGTGGGAAATCGCAGAACCGGCCTTGGAGTTGCCTGTGATGAGCAGGACGTGGGCTTTGACGTTAAAAAAGCAAAGGAAGTGAGTAGTCCGGATAAAATGAAATAAGATAGGACTGCTAATAAGGGTGGTACCGCCGGGTAGAAGACATCGGTCCCTAGGAGATAGGGGTTGCATGTCCTTTTTTTATGTAAACAGCTATTTATGAAAAGTTCATATCGGGAATGTGTCAATATTCCGATATGTTTTCAAAACAGTAGTTTCATAAAAGCTTCGGGACATGAGATATGAAAATACAGAATATAACCTCTCTATCAATAGCAAGTATAAAATAAAGAAAAAATTTAAAGGAGAAAGCAGTTATGGCAAATAACAAGAAACTGGTAGAAGCAATTACTTCTATGGAAGAAGATTTTGCGCAATGGTACACAGACGTAGTAAAAAAAGCGGATTTAATTGACTATACAAGTGTAAAGGGCTGTATGGTTATCAAACCGGCAGGCTATGCAATCTGGGAAAATATTCAGCATGAATTGGACAGAAGATTTAAGGAAACAGGTGTAGAAAATGTATATCTGCCAATGTTTATTCCGGAAAGTCTTCTTCAGAAGGAAAAAGACCATGTAGAAGGTTTTGCTCCTGAAGTTGCATGGGTAACACATGGAGGACTTGAACCGCTTCAGGAAAGACTTTGTGTGCGCCCTACTTCCGAGACTTTATTCTGTGATTTCTATGCTAAGGAAATCCAGTCTCACAGAGATTTACCAAAGGTATATAATCAGTGGTGTTCTGTTGTTCGCTGGGAAAAGACAACAAGACCATTCCTTCGTTCCAGAGAATTTTTATGGCAGGAGGGTCATACTGCACATGCAACAGCAGAAGAAGCAGAAGAAAGAACCATTCAGATGTTAAACATCTATGCGGATTTCTGTGAGCAGGTTCTGGCAATGCCTGTTGTAAAAGGAAAGAAGACAGACAAAGAAAAATTTGCGGGAGCAGAGTCTACTTATACAATCGAAGCTTTAATGCACGACGGAAAAGCTTTACAGTCAGGAACAAGCCATAACTTTGGTGATGGATTTGCTAAAGCATTTGGTATTCAGTATACGGATAAAGAAAATAAATTACAGTACGTTCACCAGACTTCATGGGGAATGACAACACGTTTAATTGGTGCGATCATTATGGTTCACGGAGACAACAGCGGTCTTGTTCTGCCTCCTAGAATTGCTCCGGTACAGGCAGTGGTTATCCCAATCCAGCAGAAAAAAGAAGGTGTTCTGGACAATGCTTACAAATTACAGGCACAGTTAAAAGCAGCAGGAATTCGTGTAAAAACAGACGATACAGACAAGAGTCCGGGATTTAAGTTCGCAGAGCAGGAAATGCGTGGTATTCCGGTTCGTATTGAATGTGGACCAAAGGATATGGAAGCAAATCAGGCAGTTGTAGTAAGACGTGACACAAGAGAAAAAATCACCGTATCTCTTGACAATCTGGCAGAAGAAGTTCAGAAAATTCTGGATACTATGCAGGTAGAAATGCTGGAAAGAGCAAGAGCACACAGAGAAGCTCATACTTATACAGCAACAGACTACGAAGAATTTAAGTCTATTGTAGAAGAAAAACCAGGATTTGTAAAAGCAATGTGGTGCGGCTGCAAAGAGTGTGAAGACAAGATTAAGGATGATGTTCAGGCAACATCCAGATGTATGCCATTTGAGCAGGAAACTCTTTCTGACAAATGTGTTGTCTGCGGCAAACCTGCTAAAAAAATGGTTTATTGGGGGCGTGCATACTAATTATGAAAATCGAAGTTCCAAAGAAAGTACAGACAATTATCAGGACTTTGCAGGAACATGGATACGATGCTTATGCGGTAGGAGGCTGTGTTCGTGACAGCCTCCTTTTTCGTTCTCCTGCGGACTGGGATATTACCACCTCTGCAAGGCCTCTGGAAGTAAAAGAGATTTTTAAAAGAACGGTAGATACCGGACTTCAGCATGGAACTGTGACGGTTCTCATTGAAAAAGAAGGATTTGAAGTGACGACTTACCGTATTGACGGCGAATACGAGGACAGCCGTCATCCAAAGGAAGTTATCTTTACAGGTAATCTGGAGGAAGATTTAAAGCGCAGAGATTTCACCATCAATGCAATGGCATATAATGACGCTGTCGGTTTGGTAGATGTGTTTGGCGGAAGACAGGATTTACAGGATAAAATCGTGCGGTGTGTGGGAAATCCACAGGAACGCTTTACAGAAGATGCCCTTCGCATTTTAAGAGCCGTGCGATTTTCCGCACAGCTTGGATTTTCCATTGAGGAAAAGACAAAGGAAGCGGCAAAAGTCCTTGCGCCTACCTTGAAAAATATCAGTGCAGAGCGTATACAGACAGAGCTTTTGAAGCTTTTGGTGTCGAAAAATCCCCATTATTTAAAAACTGCATGGGAACTGGGAATTACCAAAATTGTATTGCCTGAATTTGATGTTTTGATGGAAACGAGCATGGGAGAGAAGACCTTAAAGGCTTTTGCTTATACAAGTGCAGATAAGGCAGAACGACTTGCCGTTCTCTTTGCAAATATGGAAAAAACGCCGGAAAAAAGCAGGGATTTAGCCAAAAAGATTTTAAGAAGACTGCGTTTTGACAATGACACCATCAACAAAGTGTCCGAGCTGGTTTTTTGGCATACCTGTCCTTGGGAATGTACGAAAAAAGCAGTGCGAATTGTTTTAAGCCAATGCACCCCGGCGCTCTTTCCTGTGCTTTTAAACGTTCACAGAGCAGAGCTTTTAGCAGAGGAAAAACCAGATAAAGAAAATCTGGAATTTCTGGAGAAAAGCGGCGAGTTTTACAGGGAAATCATGGAAAAGAAAGACTGTATTTCCATAAAAATGCTGGCAGTATCGGGGAAAGATTTTATTGAAATGGGAATAGAGCCGGGAAAGAAAATCGGAGAATTGCTTTCTTCCTGCCTAGCTCTTGTGCTGGAAAATCCCGAAAAGAATACCAGAGAGTACCTGCTTTCCTACATCACAAAGAACTGAATTTTGCTCACTTCTAAGCTTGGGCTTTTGTGCATACAATGAAAGGAAGATATGGTAATAAAAGGGGGAAAAGCCATTGTATGACAAAGGCCTTAGTGTTTTAGAGCAGTATGGTTTAGAAGCGGCGGCGGTATATCGCGGAAGGGGGGCATTAATCTGCGATACAAAAGAAGGAATGGTTTTAATAAGGGAGTTTTACGGCACACAAAAAAGGCTGGAATATCAGGCAGAGCTGCTTTCTTCTGTTTCCAAATCAGGCGAGCTTTTGACAGATGAAATTCTGGCAAATCAGGAAGGCAGTTACATTTCTCTGGATAAGGAAAACGTGCCCTATGTAGTGAAACGCTGGTATCAGGGAAGGGAATGTGATACCAGAAGCGAAAGTGATATTTATGCCGGTATATCGGCAATGGCAGCTTTACATAAGGTTATGCAGATGCCGGTACAGGCGCATTACGTGAAAGAGCCTTTAAGCCAAGAATTTCAGCGCCATAATGCAGAGCTTCGAAAAATCAGGAAATTTGTTTCTGTAAAGCGGAAAAAGAATGATTTTGAATTGCAGTTTCTGGACAGCATTCGAAGCTATTTAAAGCATGGAGAAGAAGCTTTAAAAAGGCTGGAAAATTCTAAATATGCCAATCTGCGAGAAAAGGCGCTGGAAGCGGGCATGGTTTGTCACGGTGACTATAATCAGCATAATGTATGGATGCTGGAACCAAGAGAAGAAAAGAAAATTGCGGTCACCAACTTTGACGGTTGGAATTATGACGTGCAAATTGCGGATTTGTATCAATTTATGCGGAAAATTTTAGAAAAACACGACTGGGATTTTGAAATCGGAAAAAATATGCTGAACAAGTATCAGGAGGTCAAGGCATTATCAAAAGAGGAGCTGGAAAATTTAAGTATTCGATTTGCATATCCTGAAAAATACTGGAAACTGGCCAATTATTATTATACGCATAATAAAGCATGGATATCAGAAAAAAATCTGGAGAAATTAGAAAAGCTGACAGCACAGTATGAAAAATGGAGAAGCTTTGTGGAAAGAATACAGTGTAGTATTTGAAATTTGCAGATATATAGTGTATAATTATCTGTAAAGTAATTACAAATGGGCAGATAAATCTGCATAGAGAGGTAGCGAAATGGATTACAAAGAACTTTATAAAGACTGGTTAGAGAACCCGTATTTTGATGAGAATACAAAGGCAGAATTAAAAGAAATTCAGCAGGATGAAAAGGAAATAAAAGAGCGCTTTTATAAAGAATTGGAGTTTGGAACAGCTGGTCTTAGAGGCATTATTGGTGCGGGTACAAACCGTATGAATATTTACACAGTAAGAAAAACAACTCAGGGGCTTGTAAATTATATCGCAGCAGTGAACGGACAGGCCAAAGGCGTGGCTATTGCTTACGATTCTCGCCGTATGTCACCGGAATTTGCAAAAGAGGCAGCTCTTTGTCTGGCAGCAAACGGAGTAAAGGCTTATATTTTTGAAACCTTAAGACCGACACCGGAATTATCCTTTGCAGTAAGAGAATTGGGCTGTATTGCAGGTATCAATATTACTGCCAGCCACAATCCGCCGGAATACAACGGATACAAGGTGTATTGGGAAGACGGCGCACAGATTACGCCGCCTCATGACTCCGGCATTATGGCAGAAGTGCAGAAGGTTGTGAATTACAATGAGGTAAAGACGATGGATGAGGAGGCTGCAAAAGCAGCAGGTCTTTTCGTTGTAATCGGAAAAGAAATTGACGATGCTTATATGGAGGCATTAAAAAGTCAGGTTATTCATGCAGATGCCATCAAAGCAATGGCAAAAGAATTGAAAATCGTTTACAGTCCCCTTCACGGAACAGGAAATATTCCTGCAAGACGTGTATTAAAGGAGCTGGGCTTTGAAAATGTTTATGTTGTAAAAGAGCAGGAGCTTCCGGACGGTGAATTCCCCACAGTAAGCTATCCAAATCCTGAAGCAGATGAAGCCTTTGAGCTGGGCTTAAAACTGGCAAAAGAAGTGGATGCAGATTTGGTTCTGGCAACAGATCCGGATGCAGACCGCCTTGGCGTGCGTGTAAAGGACAGCAAAACAGGAGAATATCATACGCTTACGGGAAATATGTCCGGCTGTCTCTTGGCAGATTATGAATTGGGACAGAAAAAAGAAGTTTACGGAAAGCTGCCGGAAGACGGAGCAGTGATTTCCACCATTGTTACAACCAATATGGCGGCAGCCATTGCAAAACATTACGGTGTGGAATTTATCGAAGTATTAACAGGATTTAAGTATATCGGACAGCAGATTTTAGGCTTTGAAACAAAAGGCAAGGGAAGCTATCTGTTTGGATTTGAGGAGAGCTATGGCTGCCTGATTGGTACACATGCAAGAGATAAGGATGCCATCGTTGCAACTATGGCGCTTTGCGAAGCAGCGGCTTACTATAAGACAAAGGGTATGACTCTTTGGGATGCAATGGTAGCCATGTACGAAAAATACGGATATTATAAAGATGATATTCAGTCCATTACTTTAAAGGGTATTGAAGGACTTGAGAAAATTCAGACAATCCTTGAAAACCTGAGAAAAAATCCTCCGACTGAAATCGGCACATATAAAGTTTTATCTGCAAGAGATTATAAGGCAGATACTGTTGTAAATATGGAGACAAAGGAAGTAACTGCTACCGGACTTCCAAGCTCCAATGTCTTGTATTATGATTTGAATGATGATGCGTGGGTATGTGTAAGACCATCCGGAACAGAGCCTAAAATCAAAATTTATTATGGTATCAAGGGCACTTCTTTGCAGGATGCAGATGAGAAGTCCGCAGCACTTGGAGCAGATGTGAAAAAGCTCATTGATGCAATGATGTAAAACCTCCGGAAATAAGGGGCAATATGCTTGACAAACTTTAGGAAAAAAGGTATAAATATCAGTAGACCGCAAGCGGCGGTATGCGTATAGAGTGCAGAGAACGCTTAGAACTAAGCTTTTTTGCAGTGCTAAATTTATTTAGGAGGAAATACTCATGAACAGAACAGAATTAGTTGCTGCTATGGCAGAAAAAACACAGTTATCTAAAAAAGATGCAGATTTAGCTTTAAAAGCGTTTATTGATGTTGTATCCGAAGAAATGCAGAAAGGTGAAAAAGTTCAGTTAGTTGGATTTGGTACTTTCGAAGTTTCTGAAAGAGCAGCGAGAGAAGGAAGAAACCCACAGACAGGTGAAACAATGACAATCGCAGCATCTAAATCTCCAAAATTCAAAGCAGGAAAAGCTTTAAAAGATTTAGTAAATGCGTAAGAGCATAGAAAGGGAGATGCCTTTGGGTATCTCCCTTATCTTGTATATAGGAGAAAACTATGAGACTAGACAAATATTTAAAGGTGTCCAGACTGATTAAGAGAAGAACCGTAGCCAATGAGGCGTGTGATGCAGGGCGTGTTCTGATTAACGATAAGCCGGCAAAAGCTTCTGCTCAGGTAAAGGCAGGCGATATTCTGGAAATTCAATTCGGAAGTAAAAACGTTCGTGTAGAGGTACTGGATGTGCAGGAGACAGTAAAGAAGGAAGCAGCCAGCGAACTTTTTAAGTATCTGTAAGGAAATGGAATAATTATTTTTATCCCCCCATATAATCTTTCATAAAGAAGATATGTGGGGGATTGTCATTTTGGAGGAAAAGCAGCATAAGGCAGTTCACAGGCTTCAGCTTACAGACCGCAGGGAAGGCAGTATTACAGGAGTAAAAGATGTGCAGTCCTTTGATGAAAAAGAAATCAGTCTTGTGACAGAAGCAGGGATTTTGCTTGTAAAGGGAGAAGAGCTTCATGTAACCAGATTGGATTTGGAAAAGCAGGAGGTAGATATAGGAGGAAAGGTAGACAGCTTGCTTTACAGCCAAGGAACAACAAAAGCAAAGGGAGGAGAAGGCGTCTTAAAGAGGCTGTTTCAGTAGCTTATGAGCGAGTATATGTATCAGGAGCTCCTCTTTTTTTGCCGCACTTTTCTGGCAGGCGTGTTTCTGGCTGTGTGCTATGATGTACTTCGCATCATCAGGAAAATTATCGTACATACCTCTTTCTGGATGGGCATGGAAGATATTTTTTATTGGTGTTTTACAGGTGTTTTCTTGTTTTTTGTCATTTATACGGAAAATAACGGAGTTATTCGAAGCTATGCCCTTCTTGCAATAGGAGCGGGGGCTCTGGTTTATCGAGCGGGTCCCGGCAAGGTGCTTCTTAATCTGGCTGTACGGCTTATGGAAAAAATTTTGACACCCATAAGAAAGTGGAGAAAAAGGTTGAAATTTCAATGGAATAGAGTTAAACTTTTTGTAGGTAAACAGAAAATTGTAAGGGATATTAGAGAGTGTAGAAATGAAGAGAAGAAAAAAAAGAAATCTTCAAAACAGGATTGCGATGCTTAGTATTACCTTTGTAGTGGCAATTTTATTTATTGCCATGATGACGCAAAGCATTTCTGTGGAGAAACAGCTTTCTCAGTATCAGCAGGAGCTGGAGGAGCTGGATAACAAAATGACAGAAGAAACAGAGCGCACAAAAGAAATTGACGATATGAAGGAATATATGGAAACAGACGAATATGCAGAGGAGGTTGCAAGAGATAAGCTGGGACTTGTAAAGGACAATGAGATTGTCTTTAAGGAACAGGAATAAACTGCAAATTTTGTCTGAAAGTTTTTGATTTTTAGGTACTGTTTTTGACAAAGTTTAAAGAAGAAAGCATCTATAATACTCTTTTGATAGCGGTTGCTTATTCAGGGAGGGAAGAAGATGCAGGAATGGATGATTGCCATGCTCGTAATCAGCGTACTGCTTATATTACGTGACATGGCAAAAACTATTTTTTCAGAGATGAAAAAAAGTGCGGCAACTTTGGCTTACGAACAGCACCCACAAAAAGAAAAAATGCAGCGCTACGCAGAATCCTTTCAGAAACTGGCAAACAGTTTTTACGGCATGCCTTACAGGAAGGATTATCTTTCCAGCACAGAGATTGATGAGATGATACAGGAAGTACAGGAAGGGCTGTGCAAAAGATGTCATTTTAATCAGGTATGCTGGAAACAGAATTCCGTTCAGTCCTATCAGAGAATTTACAGCCTTCTGCGCATCATGGAGGAAGATGACGAGGAAAAATTCAGAAAGGCAAAAGCTGATTTGACAGGGGTTTGCATAAGTCAGGGAAAGCTGGTGCAGGAATTACAAAGGATAATGGACAGAGAACGACAGAATTTGATATGGAATAATAAGCTTCTGGAAAATCGGGTGGCAGTAGCGGAGCAGCTGGGGGAGATGGCGGAGCTCATGAAGGTGCTGTCACGGGATTTGTTCGACATGGTAGAGGCAGACGTTCAATTCCGTGAGGAATTTGCCAGAAGGCTGAAGAAACGACACATACAGGTTCGGAATGTATGGTATTTAGAGCAGCCGGACGGAAAGCTTCGGTATTACGCAGAGCTTCGGGCAAAGGGAAAAGGCTGTGTGCCGGCAGGAGAAGCGGCGGCAGTTCTTTCCAAAATGTGCCAAACCCACATGACGCCAAAGGAGTCGGGGAAAACATTGATTAACAGGGAATTTTCTGTTTTGGGGTTTGCAGAAGAGGTGAACTTTAAAATGCTTTACGGAGCAGTGAAAATCACCAAGGATAAGGAAACTATTTCAGGGGATAATTATACCTGTGCCACAGAGGATAACGGGCAGTTTTTCATGTGTCTTTCAGACGGCATGGGCTCAGGACTGGAGGCGTGTCAGGAAAGCGAGAGTATTGTAGATACATTAGAGCAGCTGGTGGAGGCCGGATTTTCAGGGGAAACAGCAGCCAGAATGGTCAACTCTGTTTTAAATCTAAAGACGAAAAATGGAAGGTTTTCTACTGTGGATATTTCTATGGTGGATTTGTATTCGGGAATGTGCCATTTTTTAAAAGCCGGAGCAGCCACCACATTTATAAAGAGAGACCACTGGGTAGAAGCGATTTCATCCACCAGCCTTGCACTTGGATTGGTGCAGCAGGCTGACTTTGAGTCTTCTACCAAAAAGCTTTATGAAGGGGATTTTCTGATTATGGTCACAGACGGCGTGCTGGATGCCTTGCCGGAGGGACAAGCGGAAGAAATTATGAAAGAGATTATTTTACAGACCAATGCCAGTGCAGCACAGGAGCTGGGACGGGGGATTTTGGAAAGAGTGCTTACATACAGCGGCTATTGTGCAACGGACGATATGACTGTGCTGGCAGCGGGATTATGGAGGAATTAAAAGACAACCATGAGAACAGAAGAAAAAGTGTTTTCCTGTATAGAAAAATATCAGATGATACCAAAAAACAGCCATGTAATTGTGGGACTTTCAGGCGGGGCAGACTCCGTGTGTCTGTTGAAGCTTTTGAAGGAATATAAAAAGCAGCAGGAATTTCAGCTCTATGCAGTCCATGTAAATCATCACATCAGAGGGGAAGAGGCAGTGCGTGATGAGGAGTTTTCAAAAGCAGTGTGCAAAAAGCTGGAAGTTCCGTTTACTGTTTTTCATTATGATGTACCGCAAATTGCAAAAGAAGAAAAGCTTTCATTGGAAGAAGCGGGGAGAAATGTCCGAAGGGAAGCTTTTGAAAAAGCAATGAAGAACATCAAGATGTCGGGAAGAAAAAGGATTGCTTTGGCTCATCATGAAAACGACAACGCAGAAACAGTGCTGCACAATCTTATGAGGGGAAGCGGTGCGGCAGGGCTGGGGGGAATACGTCCCGTATCAGGGGAGAAGGTCAAATATATTCGTCCCTTGTTGTTTGTGAAAAGAGCAGAGCTTGAGACCTATTTAAAGGAGCAGGAAATGTCATGGGTGACCGACAGCACCAACGAAGAAACCGAATATACGAGAAATAAAATCCGTCATCAGATTATTCCGGTAATGGAGGAAATTAACCCACAGGCTGTTTCCTGTATCGGCAGAGCAGCAGAAAATATGTGGAAAATAGAAGAATATCTTCAAGAGCAAACAGATATACTTTATAGAAAGTATGTAAAAAAGACGAGAGATACTTTCTGCATTGCAAAAGAATGTTTTTCAGAAAAAGAAATTATGCAGTCGTATTTGATTATGCGTGTTTTGGAGCAGGCGTCCAAGGGGAAAAAGAATATAACTGCAACACATATAGAAGCAGTGAGAAGGCTTTTTAAAGGAAGGACAGGAGCTTCGGTATCTCTTGCATGGGGGCTGACAGCCGTTCAGGTGTATGGAGATGTTCATATTCAGCGCAAAAAAGAGAAAGAAAATGGAATATATACGCTGGAATGGGAGGTATTCCCTTATGAAAAACAGCAAATTCCGGAAAAAACATATACGAAATGGTTTGATTATGATAAAATAAGGAGTAGTCTCAGCGTTCGTCACCGTTTGCAGGGCGATTATCTTGTGGTAAATCAAAAAGGCGGGCGAAAAAAATTAAAGGACTATCTGATTGACTGTAAAATCCCAAGACAGGAGAGAGATAAGCTGACTCTTTTGGCAGATGGCTCACATATCCTGTGGGTTGTGGGATATCGTATCAGTGAACATTATAAAGTTACCAGTCAGACAAAACAAATATTAAAAGTACAGGTAAAAGGAGTAGAGGAAAATGAGTGAAAAAATTCGTGTATTATTAAGCGAAGAAGAAGTGGGCAAAAAAATTCGTGAAATCGGAGAACAAATCAGTAAAGACTATGAAGGAAAGACCGTACATTTAATCTGCGTGTTAAAGGGCGGCGTGTTCTTTACATGTGAACTGGCAAAGCGAATTACAGTTCCGGTTACCATGGATTTTATGTCTGTTTCAAGCTATGGAGACGAAACAAGCTCAAGCGGAGTAGTTCGTATTGTAAAGGATTTAGATGAAACAATAGAAGGAAAAGATGTTCTGGTTGTAGAGGATATTATCGACTCAGGAAGAACCTTGAGCCACCTTCTGGAAATCTTAAAACAGAGAAAGCCAAACAGCCTTCGTCTTTGTACCCTGCTGGATAAACCGGAACGCAGAGTAAAAAATGTAGATGTAGATTATGTATGCTTTAATATTCCGGACGAATTTGTAGTGGGATACGGACTGGATTATGCTCAGAAATACAGAAATCTTCCATATATTGGAGTGGTTGAGCTTTCATAACCGGAAAGGAGAAACAACAACGTGAATAAGCAGGCAAGAAGCTGGATAACACCACTGTTGCTCCTGCTGTTAGTGCTGTGCGTGGGAAGCGTGATTATTCGCCAGACAACGCAGAATTCCAGCTATACAATGGAAGAATTTCAGCAGGCAGTAAAGGATGAGCAGATTACAGAGGCTTTTATTCAGCCCAATGAGGAAGTTCCCACCGGTGAGGTGACAATACGCTTAAGAGATGGCAAGGAAGAACATTTCTATGCTCTTAATTTAGAAGAAGTACAGGATATCCTTATGGAAGGCGGAGTCCACAATGTAAGAGTCGGGCAAGTGCCAAGAGACAATACATGGATGTCCTCACTCATTCCCTTATTGCTGACAGGATTTATGCTGTTCTTTGTAATCAGCATGATGAACCGTCAGATGTCAGGAGGCAGCAATGCCAAAATGATGAATTTTGGGAAAAGCAGAGCAAAAATGTCTACGGACACAGACCGAAAAGTGACGTTTAAAGATGTAGCAGGCTTGCATGAAGAAAAGGAAGAGCTGGAGGAAATCGTAGATTTCTTAAAAGAGCCTCAAAAATATGTAAAAGTAGGCGCAAGAATTCCAAAAGGTGTACTCCTTGTAGGCCCTCCGGGAACAGGTAAAACCCTTTTGGCAAAGGCAGTAGCCGGAGAAGCAGGCGTTCCTTTCTTTTCGATTTCAGGTTCTGATTTTGTTGAAATGTTTGTAGGTGTGGGCGCTTCCCGTGTAAGAGATTTATTTGAAGAAGCAAAGAAAAATGCACCGTGTATTATCTTTATCGATGAAATCGATGCTGTGGCAAGACGCAGAGGAACAGGCATGGGCGGCGGTCATGACGAAAGAGAACAGACCTTGAACCAGCTTCTGGTAGAGATGGACGGATTTGGTGTCAATGAAGGCATTATTGTTATGTCCGCTACAAACCGTGTAGATATTTTAGACCCGGCTATTCTTCGTCCGGGACGCTTTGACAGAAAAGTCGGAGTGGGAAGACCTGACGTAAAGGGCAGAGAGGAAATCCTGAAAGTGCATGCGGCAAAGAAGCCTTTAGGGGAAGACGTAGATTTAGAGGAAATTGCGAGAACAACCGCAGGCTATACAGGCGCTGATTTAGAGAATTTAATGAATGAAGCTGCAATTTTGACAGCAAAGGACGGCAGATTTTTCATCAATCAGAAAGACGTTCGTCAGGCATTTATTAAAACCGGCATTGGTGCAGAGAAGAAAAGCCGTGTTATTTCCGATAAAGAAAAGAAAATTACCGCTTACCATGAAGCAGGGCACGCAATTTTATTCCACGTTCTGCCGGAAATGGAGCCTGTGCATACGATTTCCATTATTCCTACGGGAATGGGAGCAGCCGGCTATACCATGCCCCTTCCGGGAAAAGACGAAATGTTCAACAGCAAGAATAAAATGCTGGAGCATATTGTAGTTTCTCTTGGCGGCAGAGTGGCGGAAGAAATGATTTTCGGTGATGTGACAACAGGAGCATCTCAGGATATTAAGCAGGCAACACAGACGGCAAGGGCTATGGTAACACAGTACGGTATGTCTGACAAAGTCGGTATGATTAACTATGGAAGCGACGACGATGAGGTATTTATCGGCAGAGACTTGGCGCATACCAGAAATTATGCAGAGCAGACAGCAGCGCTGATTGACAGCGAAGTAAAACGTATTATCGATGAAGCTTACGAAAAAGCGAAAACAATTATTTCAGAGCATGAAGACGTACTTCATAAGTGTGCGGAGCTTTTGATTGAGAAAGAAAAAATCAACCAAAACGAGTTTGAAGCCTTGTTTTCATAAGGAATTATGCAGAATACTGAATGATTTTCGGGGGAAAAGAAAACAGTCATGTTAAAAATACTCAAAAAAGTATGTAAAAAAAATCGAAGATTGTGCACACTTTTTGTGTGCTACATGATATTATAATAACTGTAAAAACCCCCCAATACATTATATAGTTTTTGCTACACCCCATAAGAAGAAATACCTTCTCCAAAAACGCCAATCGAAAGATTGGCGTTTTTACTATACAAAAATAGAGAAAAAACAGTTGTATATCTCTATGGGGTAAGATAGAATAATAGTAGACAATAATTCGGCAAATATAAGCCGTTATAAATATAGAGAGGATGGCAGTATGGATTACGAACACTTGGCAGATACAAGAAGAATTCAGGAATATGTGACCAATATGCGGCCTGCTTTTAATAAACGTGCAGTTTTTAGTGATGAGACAGAAAATTACAGAACACCGGCAGAGCCGGAACCGGGAGATGTAGTAAACATCAGAATTCGAACAAAAAGCAATAATGTGGATTTCGTATATCTGGTAGCGGGAAATCTTCGCCAGAGAATGAAATTATTAGGTACAAAGGATGGATTTGATTATTACGGGGCAGATATTAAATTGGGAGCGCAGTCCATCCGCTATTTTTTTGAAGTTATTTCCGGAAAAATTCAATGCTATTACAATAAAATGGGTATTACAAAAGAGATTGACGAGCATTATTCCTTTGGAATAGTGCCGGGCTTTCATACCCCTGAATGGGCAAAGGGAGCGGTAATGTACCAGATTTTTGTGGACCGTTTTTGCAATGGAGATGCTTCCAATGATGTAGTAAGCAACGAATACTGTTATATTGATGAAAAAGTACAGAAGATAGACGACTGGAACTGTCCGCCAAGAGCTATGGATGTGAGAGATTTCTATGGCGGAGATTTGCAGGGAGTTATGGATAAACTGGATTATCTTCAAGATTTAGGCGTTGATGTTATCTATTTTAACCCTATTTTTGTATCTCCTTCCAATCATAAATATGACATTCAGGATTATGATTATATTGACCCTCATTATGGAAAAATCGTAAATGACGGCGGAGAGCCTTTGCAGGATTGGGATAAAGAAAATGCCCACGCATCGAAATACATTCAGCGTGTTACTGCAAAGGAAAATCTGGAAGCCAGCAATGCCTTCTTTGCAAGGTTGGTAGAAGAAATTCATAAAAGGGGCATGCGTGTTATTTTAGACGGCGTGTTTAATCATTGCGGTTCTTTTAATAAGTGGCTGGACAGAGAGCGGATATATGAAAACCAAAGCGGCTACGAAAAAGGGGCTTATGTGGCAACAGACAGTCCGTATCGAAGCTTTTTCCGCTTTCATGATGCCCAAAGCAACGAATATGACGGCTGGTGGGGACACAATACCCTTCCAAAGCTAAATTATGAGGAGTCGCCAAAGCTTTACGAATACATTATGCACGTAGCCAGAAAATGGGTGTCACCCCCTTATAATGTGGATGGATGGCGTCTTGATGTGGCAGCGGATTTGGGACATAGCGAGGAATACAATCATCAGTTCTGGAGAGATTTCAGAAGAAACGTAAAAGAGGCAAATCCCAATGCGATTATTCTGGCAGAGCATTACGGAGATGCAAAACCGTGGCTTACAGGAGACCAGTGGGATACGGTTATGAATTATGATGCCTTCATGGAGCCTATCACGTGGTTTTTGACAGGAATGGAAAAGCATAGTGATGAATATCGGGAAGGGATGCTGGGAAACAGCGACAGCTTTATCGGCGCTATGAATTATCACGGAGCCAGTTTCTATGCGCCGTCCTTATATACGGCTATGAATGAGCTTTCCAATCACGACCATTCTCGTTTTCTTACAAGAACCAACCATGTAGTGGGGCGTGTAAGAGAATTAGGCAGTGAGGCGGCAGAGCGAAATGTGAATAAAGCAGTTCTCAGGGAAGCAGTCGTTATGCAGATGACATGGCCGGGCGCTCCTACTATTTATTATGGAGATGAGGCAGGAGTCTGTGGTTTTACCGATCCGGATAACAGACGTACTTATCCTTGGGGCAGAGAAGATAAGGAGCTTATTCAGTTCCACAAAGACATGATAAGAATTCACAAAGAAAATCCGTCTTTGATAAAAGGTTCTTTGAAATTTATTGCCAATGATTATCAACAGCTTGTTTATGGAAGATTTACGGAAAAAGAAAAAATCATGGTTGTGATTAATAATGGCAATGAAACAAAAAATATGGAGATTTCTGTGTGGGAGCTGGGAATTTCCAGAACAAAGATACAGAAATTTAAACAGTTGATGGTAACAGGAGATTTTGGGTATAGTCTGGTGAAGAAGATACACGAATGTAAAGGAGGAGTTCTTCATTTGGAAGTGCCGTCTCATGGAGCGATTATTGTAAGAGGGATTTTGGAAGAATAGGGGAAAGAAAAAATGCCGCCACTACTACCAATAGTGACGGCAAACCTCATTTATTCATATAATACAAGGAAATTACAATTTCTTGGGAAAAGAAAAGCTTCAACCCCTCAATCTATAAAGGGTTGAAGCCTTCTTAGTAATGCCGCAGACCGGAATCGAACCGGTACGGGAGTATAAGTCCCGCAGGATTTT
>ENA-OPRU01000524-OPRU01000524.1-human-gut-metagenome-genome-assembly--contig:-NODE-524-length-26372-cov-2.040088_pt1 | contig 26372 bp, 21 predicted proteins | sample MGYA00241897_ERZ501888 | MGnify/ENA primary metagenome ERZ501888 (study PRJEB25962, sample SAMEA2042398) | human gut metagenome | biome: human gut; feature: human-associated habitat; material: faeces... | reverse complement strand
TAGTAGAGATAAAAAAACGGAAAGATGTCTTGCTTTTGGATTTTGACAAGCTGTCAAAAAACGAGGTTAAGACCTTACTGAAAATGTATGTGGAGGATAGCTTATGAAAAAAATGACGGCTTTCTGCCTTGCAGTCATGATGAGCCTTTCTTTGTTTGGTTGCAGCCAAGCGCAGCAGGTAGAAGGAATTACAATCGTTGATCAAGGTGGACGTAAGGTAACGTTGGAAAAACCGGCGGAAAAAGTTGCAAGCGGCTATTATATCGCTACAACAACGATCATCGGCTTAGGTGGAGAGGACATGCTTACCGGTGTGGAAATGAAGGCGGAAACGCGCCCGATTTATAAAGCGGCAGCTTCGAAGCTCTTAGATTTGCCGGCTTTGGGAAATAAAAAGATGTTTCATGTGGAAGAATGTGCAAAAGCAGATCCGGACGTTGTTTTTTTGCCGGTAAGCTTAAAGGAATATGCAGCACAGCTTGAGGAATTGGGAATCGCAACGGTTTTATTAAATCCGGAAACCCAGGAGCAGTATGACGAGGCGGTTCAAATCATTGCTAAGGTATGCGGTAAGGAAGAGGCTGCGGAAGATTATTTTGCTTATCGTAAGGAATTGTATGATACGTATTTGGATTTTGAGGCAGATGACAGTAAGCAAGTATATATGGCAGGACTTGATTTGCTTCAGGCTGCGGGTAAGGATATGTATCAGGCAGAGGTGATTCATGATGCAAAAGGCATCAACGCTTATGCGCAGGAAGGTAATCGTGGCTGGCAAAGCATCAATGTGGAAACTCTATTATCCTTAAATCCGGCTTATATCCTACTTGAAAACGGAGGAATAACAAGCGAGGAAGTGTATGCGGATGAAAGTCTGCAAGAACTGAGGGCAGTTAAAAATAAACAGGTATATGTTTTTCCCAGTGCTTTGGAAACATGGGATACCCCAAACCTTTCCAGTTGTTTAGGAACATTATGGTGTGCTGCGATTCTTTATCCGCAAGAGGTTTCTATGGAGGCTGTGGAAAAAGAGGCAATAGACTTCTACAAGCAGTTTTATGATATTGATGTAACAGGAGAACAATTAGGTTTCTGATATGAAAAAGGGAATGATGGAAGCGCTCTTGTTTACAACAATGTTGGCGGCTTTATTTATAGGACGATATGGCAGCAGCATAGAGGAGGTTTTGCAGGCATTTATGCAGCAAGGAGATATGCTTACGCAAAGGCTAATATGGAACATACGTATGCCACGCATGCTGCTTGTGGTAATGAGTGGAGGAGCCCTTGCTGTTTCCGGCTATATCTTTCAAACGATTTTCAAAAATCCCTTAGCTAGCGGTGATGTTATTGGGGCAGCAAGTGGCTGTTCTTTAGGAGCGGCAATTGCCATTTTAACTGCCGGAGGTATGTTTGCCTTGCAGCTGTATTCCTTTCTTGGAGGAATGCTGGCAGTAGTATTAACGATGCTGTTGGCACATCGTATAAAAGGAAATCGTGTGTTGAATCTCGTTGTAATCGGTATTGTTGTACAAGCAATCATGAGTGCTGCTTTGATGCTTTTAAAAATCAGTGCTGATCCAAACCAAGAGCTTGCCAGTATAGAATATTGGTTGATGGGAGGCTTTTCCAATGCTACTTGGACAAGTGTCGGAATTGCGTTCATCTTGATTGCGGTTAGCTTAGCTTTGCTGTATCTTTTTCGTTGGCAAATACAAATGCTGGCTTTTGGTGAGGAAGCAAGAACCATGGGAATTTCCACACGAATGATAACTGTGATTGCTTTGCTGTTAGCCACTTTGCTTGTTTCCAGTGTGATAAGCTTTGCCGGTGTGGTAAGCTGGGTAGGTCTGCTGATTCCGCATATCGTACGTCAAATACATAAACAGATGGTTTCAAAAAGCCTGGGTTTTACCTTTTTATGTGGTGCTTGGTTTTTATTAGTCTGTGATATTCTTTCACGTTCGTTATTTGTAATCGAATTGCCGATCAGTATTTTAACAAGTCTTTTCGGGGCGGTATGTTTGCTTGTGCTTTTTGTGAAGGGAAGATTGCGATTATGATTCGGGTAAGACAATTATCACTTTGCTTGCAAAAGCAAAAAATACTAGAAAGCATTAGCTTTACGCTTCATAAAGGGCGCATGGTTATGCTGCTTGGAGAAAACGGAGCAGGTAAAACCAGCTTATTAAAAAGTATGTTGCGCTATTATCCATTAAGTGGCGGACAAGTTTTATATTGTGGCATTGATTGTGCTGCCTTACGTGATAAAGAGCATGCGGCAATCTTTAGCTATGCTGCACAGATGAAAGAGCTGGTTGAAGATATGCTTGTGGAGGACTGCATCGTAGCAGGACGTACACGCTGCTTATCCGTATTGGCAATGCCTAAGAAACAGGATTATGAAGCAGTGGACAGCTGGCTGAAAAAATTAAATATTGAGCATTTAAAGGGCAAGTATTTACATGAAATCAGTGGCGGTGAGCTACAGCTTGTATATTTAGCGAAGGCATTGATACAAGATGCACAGGTGATGCTGATGGACGAGCCCTGCACATATTTGGATATCCATAAGCAGCATGTCTTTATGGAAAAGATAAAGGAGCTGAAGGGAGAGGAGAAAAGCATTCTTATGAGCATGCACGATCCCCGTCTTGCCTTGGCTTATGGAGATGAAATTTTAATTTTACATGAAGGAAGTCTATACGCCCATCTGCGTAAGGAAGATGGAAATATGAAAGAGCAGCTTTATGAAGCTTATAAGGAATTGTATGGCAGCAGCTTTGCTGTTGATACAAAGGAAGATCGAATATAAAAAAGGAGAGATACTTATGCTGCGTATTCAACAATATGTTAAAGCACAATCGCTAGAGGAAGCTTATACGTTGCTAACTAAAAACCGCAACAATCAAATTCTTGGTGGTATGTGTTGGCTGAAAATGGAGGATCGCCTGATTCCCTGTGCGATTGATTTAGGTGATTTGGGATTGGACAAAATTGAAGAAAGTGAAGATGTATTTACCATCGGCGCAATGACAACATTGCGAGCTTTAGAAACACATGCTTCCTTGAATGCATGGTGTGATCATATTATTCGTGATAGTGTAAAGGATATCGTTGGTGTACAGCTGCGTAATTTAGCAACTCTTGGTGGCAGCCTGTATTCCCGCTTTGGCTTTTCTGATGTATTAACTGTTTTTTTATGCTTGGATTGTGATGTCGTGCTTTATCATGGCGGAGTCATACCATTAGCGAAATTCGTACAGATGCCATATATGCGAGATATCATTACCCATGTGATCGTACATAAAAACAAAGAGCGAAAGGCATTTGCCTGCGTACGTAAAAGTGCAACGGATTTATCACTATTAAATATATCCGCAAGCACGTATGAAAAAGGCTATGTAATTTGTGTTGGAGCACGAGCATATAAGGCGGTACGTTTCGAGATTGAAAAGTTAGCAGTCGAAGAGGTTTGCCAAGTGGTAAGTGAGCAGGTAGAACTTGATGATAATATGCGTGCTAGTAAGGAATATCGCCGAAAATTAGTAGGGGCTTTATGCAGACGAGTGTTAGAGCAATTGGAGGGAAAGGTATGCAAGTAAGTATTCATGTAAACGGAACACTTATCAAAGATGATATTCAGCCGGATATGGTGTTGCTTGATTTTTTAAGAGCGCATGGCTATTTTAGTGTGAAGCGTGGTTGTGAAACAACAAACTGCGGACTTTGTACAGTGTGGGTAGATGAAAAGCCTATTCTTTCTTGTAGTATGTTAGCTGTTCGTGTAGATGGAAAAAAGGTTACTACCTTAGAGGGATTAGAAAAGGAAGCACATGAATTCGCACAGTTTATGGCGAAGGAAGGTGCTGAACAATGCGGATATTGTTCTCCTGGCTTTATTATGAATGTGCTTGCTATGGAACGTGAGCTAAAGAATCCAACCCGTGAGGAAATTAATCATTACTTAGCAGGAAATTTATGCCGTTGCACTGGCTATATGGGACAGATGCGAGCTTTGGAAAAGTATTTCGCACGTCATAAGGAGGCATAGGATCATGAAATATATCAACCAGCCTATCGTGAAAAAAGATGCGTATGCTCTACTTAGTGGAAAACCGGTTTATTGCGATGATTTGGCATTAAAGGACTGCTTGATTATTAAGCTTTTACGCTCCCCTCATGCACATGCCAAAATTCGTAGCATTGATACAACAAGCGCTTTGCGCATTCCCGGTATTGTAGCTATTTATACATATAAAGATGTACCATCATCTCGTTTTACCTTAGCAGGACAATCTTATCCAGAGCCTTCTCCATACGATCGTAAGATCTTAGATGAAATTGTGCGTTATGTAGGAGATGAAGTCGCGATTGTTGTAGGAACAGATGAGAGTTGCTGCGAAAAAGCGATGAAGCTTATCAAGGTTGATTATGAAGTATATGATGCGGTAATTGATTTTCGTCAGGCAATCGATCATTCGGTAGTCGTACATAAGGAAGATGACTATAAAATGCTTTGTGAGATTGGAAATGAGCGTCAGCGTAATATCTGTTGCAGCGGAGCAAGTGTAATCGGTGATGTTGAGCGTGTTTTAGCGGATTGTGATGTGGTGTTGGAACGAGTTTATCATACGAAGGCCAATGCACAGGCAATGATGGAAACCTTCCGCAGTTATGCATATATAGATGCCTATGAGCGCTTAAATGTAGTAAGCTCTACACAGATTCCTTTCCATGTTCGCCGGATCTTATCCAATGCATTGGAAATTCCGAAAAGTAAGATTCGTGTTGTAAAGCCACGCATCGGTGGTGGCTTTGGAGCTAAACAAACCGGCTGCTGTGAAATTTTTGCGGCTTTTGTAACATGGAAACTTAAAAAGCCAAGTAAAATTGTATATACACGCGAAGAGACCTTTACAGCCAGCAATTCACGTCATGAAATGCAGATGCGTGTGAAAATCGGTGCTGATAAAGAAGGTATCATCAAAGCGATTGATTTGTATACCTTGTCCAATACCGGAGCGTATGGAGAGCATGCACCTACAACGGTCGGTTTATCCGGACATAAGTCCTTACCGCTTTATAATCATGTGGAAGCAAGTCGTTTTACGTATGATGTAGTATATACCAATACGATGCAAGCCGGTGCTTATCGAGGCTATGGGGCAACACAAGGTTTGTTTGCGGTAGAATCCATTGTAAATGAGTTGGCAGATGAGCTGCAAATTGATCCATGTGAGCTGCGCTTGAAGAATATGGTTCGTGAAGGGGAAGTTATGGGGCAGTATTACAATGAAAAACTTCAAAGCTGTACATTGGATCGCTGTCTGTTAAAAGCGATGGAAATGATCGATTGGAAGAACAAGCCGTTAAAGCGTGATATGGGGGATAAGGTACGTGGTTTAGGTGTTGCACTTGCTATGCAGGGATCCGGTATTGCTAATATTGATATCGGTACTGTAGATATTAAATTACAAGATGATGGTTTTTATACGTTATCCATTGGCGCAACCGATATGGGAACAGGCTGTGATACGGTTTTAGCGCAAATAGCAGCTGAATGTTTGGAATGTGATATTGATCAAATCGTAACCCTTGGTGTAGATACCGATGCTTCTCCTTATGATACGGGCTCCTACGCATCGGCAACAACCTATGTAACGGGTATGGCTGTGGTAAAGGCTTGCGAGGAATTAAAACAAAAAATGATTGTTGAAGCGAGTGTTTTTATGGAGGTTGATCCTTCGCATATCAGCTTTGATGGCAATATGATTTATGCCATTGAGGATCATAAAGAAATGAGCCTAAAGGATTTTGCAGATGCATGCTTTGGCGGACATAAAGGAATTGCGATGATAGCTAGTGCATCGCATGTTTCACCAACTTCACCGCCTCCGTTTATGGTAGGTATTACCGAAGTTGATGTCGATAAGGCAACCGGTGAAATTACTTTACATGACTATGTTTCTGTTGTGGATTGTGGTACGATCATCAATAGTAATCTTGCTCGCATTCAAGCTGAGGGAGGCATTGCGCAAGGAATCGGCATGGCTTTATATGAAGATATTACATATTCTACGTCCGGTAAAATGCGTAATAATTCTTTTATGCAATATAAAATACCAACACGTATGGACGTTGGAAAGATTCGAGTTGATTTTGAAAGCAGCTATGAAAGCAGTGGACCATTTGGAGCAAAATCCATCGGAGAGGTTGTTATCAATACACCGGCTCCAGCGATTGCCTCTGCTTGTGCACATGCAACCGGATTTCAAGTGCGTACCTTACCGATTACCGCTGAAAAGCTGCTGTTGAAAAAAGATGAAGATTGATTTGATCATTCCGGCGGCTGGTTTTGCCAGTCGCTTTCCTGTAAATAAACTGCTTTACTCTTTGCATGGAAAATGTATATTGGAGCATGTTTTAGATGTAGTAGAGCAATTGGATTTTCATGCTATTTATGTGGTTACGCAGTATCCAGAGATAAAGCAGCTGCTAAGCAAACGAAAGGCTGTCTGTGTTTGGAATCCACAACCGCAAAAAGGCTTATCTTCTTCCTTGTTGGTGGGGTTGCAGGAATGTAAAGATGCAGATGCAGTAATGTTTTTGAATGGAGATATGCCATATATTAAGAAGGAAAGTCTTGTACGTATGATGGTGCTAGCAAGCGATGAGCATATTGTTTGTGGAAGATATCAAGGTATGATTCAAAACCCGATGCTTTTTCCGATTTGTTATCGTGAGGAATTGGAGAGGCTGTCGGGTGATCGGGGGGCAAAAGGGATAGCGCTATATCATTTAGAAAGCTGTCGGTTTGTAGAGTTAAGTGAAAAAGAGGTATGTGATGTCGATACCTTAGCTGATATTTATGAAAATTAGCATACGGATTGCTTCATAATAGTTTGTGAAGGTAGAAAAAAAGTATAATTACATTTATCTCTTTAGGGGATTGTGGTAAACTAAAGGAGTAAAATACATACATAAGGAGAGTTTGAAAATGAAACAGGATATGATTGTTATTTTAGACTTAGGAAGCAGTGAGAATACGACACTTGCCAGAGAAATTCGTGCTCTTGGTGTTTACAGTGAGATTCACCCGCATGATATTACGAAGGAAGAATTAAATCAATTGCCAAATGTTAAGGGTGTAATTTTGAATGGTGGAGAGCATCGTCATGTTGATGGTAAGGATATTGATGTTTTGCCGGAAATTTATGAAGCTGGCTATCCTGTGATTGCGATTGATCATGCTTTGGCATGCTGCGAGGTAAAATTAAGTGCTTATCCAACAGAAGAACAGCTGAAGGATTTTGTGTTTGCTACTTGTAAGGCAGAAGCGAATTGGAATATGAAGAACTTTGTTGCGGATCAAGTGGAACGCATTCGTTCGCAGGTTGGTGATAAAAAAGTATTGTTGGCATTATCCGGTGGAGTGGATTCTTCTGTTGTTGCGGCAATGCTGATCAAGGCTATTGGTAAGCAATTGGTGTGTGTGCATGTAAATCATGGCTTGATGCGTAAGGGCGAGTCTGAAAGTGTTGTGGAAGTATTTAAAAATCAAATGGACGCAAATCTTGTTTATGTTGATGCAAGTGAACGTTTTTTGAAAAAGCTTGAAAATGTTGACGATCCCGAAGCAAAGCGTAAGATTATCGGTGCTGAGTTTATTCGCGTTTTTGAGGAAGAGGCTCGTAAATTGGAAGGAATTGATTTCTTAGCACAAGGAACGATTTATCCGGATATTGTGGAGAGTGGGACAAAGACTGCGAAGGTAGTTAAATCACATCATAATGTGGGCGGTCTTCCTGAAGATTTGGAATTTGAATTGGTAGAGCCATTGTATTATCTGTTTAAAGATGAAGTACGTGCATGTGGTGTGGAGCTAGGTTTACCTCATGATATGGTATATCGTCAGCCATTCCCGGGACCGGGCTTAGGTGTTCGCTGTCTTGGAGCGATTACAAGGGAACGTTTGGAGGCAGTTCGTGAATCTGATGCGATTCTTCGTGAAGAATTTGCGAAGAGTGGTTTGGATCAAAAGGTTTGGCAGTATTTTACCATTGTTCCTGATTTTAAATCCGTTGGTGTGAAGAATAATGCTAGGTGCTTTGAGTATCCGGTGATTCTGCGTGCGGTGAATACGATTGATGCGATGACGGCTTCTATTGAACAGATTGATTGGGCAATCTTGGAGAAGATTACAGATCGTATTTTGAAAGAGGTACCGAATGTAAATCGTGTGTGCTATGATTTGACACCGAAACCATGCGGAACGATTGAGTGGGAATAGACCGTCATAGTTTATATTTTATAGTGAAAGCCCAAAATACTGGGCTTTTTTCTTGTGCTTGTGGGAGATGCTTGTTATAAAATATTTGATTTTAATTAGTATATCCCAAATATTCAATAATTGTGAGTGCAGGAAATGCACTCGTGATGTAAATGTGATGTAAAAAATTTTGATAGCCATGAGAATGGAGATAAAAAGAAGAAAACCATGATGATTTTCTTCTAGTAAACAAGATGACTTTCTATGATCTTTTCAAGCGGAGCAATTTTTACAAATGACCATTCAAGTGCATGGAATCCAACACCTAATATGGCAGTTTCAGGATCACTGTAATTCCAGTTCAAATATGAACTATTCAGTAAGATTAAAGCTAAGAAAATAACAATGATTATAGCACATAGAGTGATTAGAGATCCTTTGATTAGTTTTTGTTTTCGAACCATTCTTTGTGCAAGCTGTAAGTTTATAACTTTCAATTTTTCAGCTATCACTTTTAAATCATTTTCTTTTACTTCTTCGATATTATCTCCAAGTAAAATACTAACTGGAGTTTCTAATATTTCAGAAATAGAAATGAGCATATCGGAATCAGGAACCGATAATCCATTTTCCCACTTCGATACAGTTTGTCTTACTACATTTAGTTTAATGACAAACTCTTGTTGCGAAAGACCTTTTTGCTTTCGGATTGTTTTTAGATTTTCACTTAGCATATAAAATTTTCCTCCTTGTTTCTAATCTCACTATATGAGGAATTAAGTGTTGCCACAAGCAATGTATAATGACATATAAGAATTTGATGCATTTGGAAATGAATAGATGAATGTTTATTTGATAAACTGGGATTTGAATTTTACAATTCTTTAAACTTAAAACCTTTTATACCATTTTCTTCTACAACTTTTTAAAATCTTCAGTAACATAAGATATTGCTTTTGGATTTTCAGGTAGTTTAAAAATGGTTGCATTCTTTAGTTTTTCTGTTTTAAAAACATATTTAATTATTCTCATAACTCTACCTGAAGATGTGAAACGCTTTATTTCTGATTTATCATAATCAAGACAATCAATTATATTTGTAACATTTACTACATATAATATCTCATTATCACTTCTTATCTTGAATATTTGAGAATGATTTTCCAAATACGGGCATAAAATCTTATAACTTTTCTCATTAAGAATAAAAGAACTAATTTCAACACTAAATACATCTCCGATAGGCTTGCCTATTGCATCTTTGTATTTACTGGGATATATCGGAGCAAAGTTTCTTTCTTTTACAGGAACACCATCAAACATATATGATTTATAACCATCTTTAGGATTTGGTTCGTAAGTTCTATAAGTGTGATCCATCCAAAGTTCATAAACTTTCAATGGTGCTATATTGGTATTTTCTTTACTTTCTATTTTGAACCTATTAAATAAACTCATAATATCACATCTTTTCAAATTCCAATTTGGTAGTTATTTATACTGTCTAAAACGATTGATGCATGATCACTTCCTGATTTAATAGCATCATCATAATCATACATACAATTATAATTTTTAAATAAACATCAGTGCGAAATTGATGCAAAGTATACTTCATTCAAGCGTAAAAACGATGGATTTCCATATATGGAAGCACACCATCTAATTCCCATGTCAAAACAAGACTTATTCGAGTATTCACTTGATGTTGAAGAGAATATTGTTTCATTATGTAGTCAATGCCATAGAGAAATACATCATGGAAAAAATGTCGATGTATTAATAAAGCAACTATATAACGATAGAAAAAAATTACTAAATGATAAAAAAATAGGTGCTAGTTTAGATGAATTGTTATCATATTATGGGTTTTGACAGAGAAAACGATCAAAAAATGTAACATAACACTTGAATTTTAGTGTAGTATATTCTTTTGAAAAGTTATAAATGTTATAATATTTATATTGAATCTTTGAACTATGTCATATGATTTGAAAAAATTGAATTGGGTATGTGTGAATAAACTATTTTATGCACATAGTGGGAGAAGTGTTTTTTGAAGTTTCTAATAGTTTATTATGATTCATCGTTCGTGTAAGAGGTGATTTATATGATACTAACGAAAAAACAAATGACCGAAGAAGATGTTAAGCGATTGTATATTACCCCTGTTCTTGAATCAAAATGGGATAAGAACAAAATCACAATGGAGTATAGAATCACAGATGGTCGAATTAACTTAAAAGGAAATGTAGTACGGCGAATGTCTCCGAAGAAAGCGGATTATGTCTTGTGGTTAAATAAGGGGAAACCGATTGCGATTGTAGAAGCAAAAGATAATAATCACAGTATTTCGTATGGTATGCAACAGGCGAAAGAATATGCAAAAATGATGGATGTTCCTTTTGCATATAGTTCAAATGGAGATGGGTTTCAAGAATATGATTTTTTGTCAAACGAAGAAAGAACAATTGCATTAGATGAATTTCCAACTCCTGAAGAATTGCTAAAGCGATATAAAAGTGAATTAAATAAAGGAGCAGGAATATCGCGTGATGAAGAAACGGTTTTAGAGCAACCTTTCTATTCGAGTCAAAAATCATTTGATCCAAGATATTATCAGAGAAATGCAATTAATAGGACTTTAGAAGCGATCGCAAAAGGACAAGATCGTGTTTTGCTAGTTATGGCGACTGGTACTGGTAAAACATATACAGCATTTCAAATTGTATATCGCTTATTAAAAAGTGGGTTAAAAAGAAAAATATTATATTTGGCGGATAGAAATATTCTTGTGGATCAATCAATTGATCAAGATTTTTCGCCTTTGAAGAGAGTAATTCATAAAATTAATTTCAATGAAGATGATCCAAATACAATAACATCATATCAGGTATATTTTTCACTTTATCAACAACTAGCAGGAAATAGTGATGATAGTGATGACGAAGAAGTTACATCTAAACTTGCCAAATTATTTAAGAAGGACTTTTTTGATTTAATCATTGTCGATGAATGTCATAGAGGTTCAGCAAAAAAGGAAAGTAACTGGAGAAAAATTTTAGAATATTTTTCGTCTGCAGCTCAAATTGGTATGACTGCTACTCCAAAAGAAACAAAAGAGATTTCCAATATCGATTACTTTGGTGAGCCAGTGTATACTTATAGTCTAAAAGAAGGTATTGAAGATGGTTTCCTTGCTCCATTTAAAGTTATTAACATTACGACAGACATTGCTGAAGGATGGAGACCACTCGCAGGTCAAACTGATATTAATGGAAATATCATAGAGGATAGAATTTATACAAACAGTGACTTTGATTACAATATCGTCATTGAAGATCGCATCAATTCTGTAGCAAGAGAAATAACAAATTATTTGAAAAGTACCGATCGGATGCAAAAGACAATTGTATTCTGTGCGAATGAAGCTCATGCAGAACGGATGAGGATTGCACTTCATAATCTAAATAAAGATATGAATCATGATGACTATGTTGTTAGAATAACTGGCAGTGATGAATATGGAAAAAGTAAATTGAAATATTTTATCTCAACATCTCAAGAGTATCCAGTAATTGCGACAACATCCAAGCTTTTATCAACAGGTGCAGACTGTAAGATGACAAAACTGATAGTTTTAGATCAAATGATAGGATCTATGACAGAGTTTAAACAGATTATTGGTCGTGGTACAAGAATTAGAGAAAAAGATGGTAAAACACATTTTGTAGTAATGGATTTTAGAAATGTGACTAGACTATTTAGCGATCCTGAATGGGATGGACCGATTGAAGTAAACGAAGGTTATACAAATGAAGAGAAATCAGAACGACCAATAAAAGAAGTTGATGGAGATGATCCTAATGGTAAAGGTGAAGATATTATAAAAACAAAACCATTTATAGATGCGAATGGTTGCAAAGTAGAAATTATAAATAAAAAAGTTTCGGTTTATGATGCTGAAGGGAAGTTATTAAGAGTAGAAAATATTATAGATTATACAAAGACCAATATCAAAGGGGAATTCGCATCTTTAGACAATTTTATTAACACTTGGACTTGCAATAAGAAAAAAGAAGAAATATCTAATTTATTGTTACAGCAAGGCATTGACTTAAATGCATTAAAAGAAGAAAAGAATATGTCAGATGTAGATGATTTTGATTTTATTTGTCATATTGCTTTTGATCAAAAACCATTAACTAGAAAAGAAAGGGCAAATAGTGTTGAAAAATCAGACTTCTTTGGTAAGTATAGCGGAGTAGCTCGTGAAGTATTAGAAATACTTTTAGAAACATATAAAAATGAAGGCATTTATGAAATTGAAACTACGGAAGTATTGAAATTAGAACCATTCAAAAAGTATGGTACACCTTCAAAAATTGCGAGTTATTTTGGTGGGAAAACTGGCTATATAAATGCAGTTCAAAGTTTACAAAATGTTATATATGGAGTGATTTAATATGAGTAATTTATCAGGATTTGTAAAAAGTATCCGAGATATTATGCGTAATGATGCAGGTATCAATGGCGATGCTCAAAGAATCGAACAAATTGCATGGATGCTGTTTTTAAAGGTATATGATGCAAAAGAACAAGACTGGGAAATGGATGAAGATGATTACATTTCTATTATTCCCAATCAATTCAAGTGGTCTAATTGGGCACATGATGATGGCTCAGGCAAGGCGATTACTGGCGATGAATTACTAGATTTCGTTAATATTGAATTGTTTCCTGCATTAAAGAATCTTGAGGTTAATAAAGAAACACCAATCAAAAAATCGATTGTTAAAACTACTTTTGAAGATGCAAATAACTATATGAAAGATGGTGTTTTGCTTCGTCAAGTTATTAATGTAATTGATAAGCTGGATTTAGGAGATTATGAAGAAAGCCATGCATTTGGAGAAATATATGAATCTATTCTGAAAGAACTTCAAAGTGCAGGTTCTTCAGGTGAGTTTTATACACCTAGAGCAGTTACCGATTTTATGGCTAAAATGATTGAACCTAAAATTGGAGAAACCATGGCAGATTTCGCCTGCGGGACAGGAGGGTTTTTGACTAGCTGGATTAAAGAGTTAGAAAATAAAATACAAACAAATGAAGATAGAAGAAAATTCGATTCTTCAATTTATGGAATCGAAAAAAAGCAATTTCCTTATATGTTATGTATAACAAACATGCTTTTACATGGTATTGATATTCCTAGAATCGAGCATGATAATTCTTTATTATATGATGTTTTAGATTATACAGATGATGACAAATTTGATGTAATTTTAATGAATCCCCCCTATGGAGGAAATGAAAAAAGTGATGTGAAGAATCACTTTCCATCGGATTTAGCTAGCAGTGAAACAGCTGACTTATTTATGTCTGTGATTATGTATCGATTGAAAGAAAATGGTAGAGTAGCAGTAATTTTACCTGATGGATTCTTGTTTGGAACAGATAATGCAAAAGTTTCGATTAAAAAGAAATTATTGAATGAATTTAATTTGCATACGATCGTAAGAATGCCACATAGTGTATTTTCGCCATATACTTCAATAACAACTAACATTTTATTCTTTGATAAGACAGGAGAAACGAAAGAGACATGGTTCTATCGTTTGGATATGCCAGAAGGATATAAGAATTTTTCTAAAACAAAACCAATGAAACTTGAACATTTTGATCCTGCGATTAAATGGTGGAATAATCGAGAAGAAATTTCAATTGATGGTTTTGACAAAGCAAAAAAATACTCAAAAGCTGAACTAGAAGAGAAAAATTACAATTTAGATTTATGTGGTTATCCTCATGAGGAAGAAGAAATATTACCTCCTAAAGATTTGATTAAAGAGTATCAAGAAAAGAGAAAAAGTTTAAATGCAGATATAGATAGAATTTTAGGACAGATTTCTGAAATCCTTGGTTTTGATTTTGAGGAGGAAGAGTAATGGAAGATAGAATGACAGCCCAACAATTGAAAAATTCAATTCTTCAAATGGCTGTTCAAGGAAAACTTGTACCTCAAGATCCAAATGATGAACCAGCATCAGTTTTACTTGAAAGAATAAAAAAAGAGAAAGAAGAACTAATTAAAGCAGGGAAGATTAAAAAAAGTAAAACAGAATCTTTCATCTTTCGTGGTGCCGATAATCTTCATTATGAGCAGATAGGTAAAGAAGTGCGATGTATTGAGGATGAATTACCTTTTGAGATACCTGATAGTTGGGAATGGATAAAACTAGGGTATATCTCTACTTATGAACAAACCAAGGCAAAAATAAAATCCTCTCAAGCCGATCCAAATACTTGGGAATTGAATCTTGAAGATATCGAAAAAGGAGGACGGCTTCTTCAAAAGAAAAGTGTAAAAGAATGCAAATCTAAAGGTGATAAGACTATTTTTCATGTCGGAGATATTTTGTACAGTAAATTAAGACCATATCTTCTTAAAATAATGATTGCCGACGAAGATGGAATTTGTACTTCAGAAATTGTGCCATTTAGATTATATGGAGATATATATTCTAAGTATGTTGTTTATACATTAAAATCTCCTTTTATTGACGGCTATATTAATTCTGTTACTTATGGAGTAAAAATGCCTAGAGCAGGAACAGATACTATGATTAATTTGTATCTACCTCTTCCACCTTTATCTGAACAACATCGTATTGTTGCCAAACTTCAAGAACTAGAACCCTTAATTGAGAAATATAGGATTGCTGAAGAACAATTACATGAACTAAATTCAAATATTAAGGATCAATTAAAGAAATCGATTCTTCAATATGCTATTGAGGGTAAACTTGTGCCACAAGATCCAAATGATGAACCTGCTTCTGTATTATTAGAGCGTATTCGAGAAGAAAAACAACGACTCATCAAAGAGGGTAAAATCAAAAAAGATAAGAATGAATCTATCATTTTTAGAAGGGATAATTCTTATTATGAGAAGTTTGGAAATACAGAGTTCTGTATTGATGATGAAATAAAATGTAGCGTTCCAATTAATTGGATTTTAACAAGACAAAAGAATCTTTGTTGGCTTAATAACGGGAATTTATCAAAAGGTGAGATACTTCCTTATTTAGAAGTAAAAGTTTTACGTGGAAATAAGGAAGCAGAAACAAAAGATAGTGGAGTGATAGTGACCCGTGGCACTAATGTTATTTTAGTTGATGGTGAAAATTCGGGAGAAGTAATGAAAATAAAATACCGAGGGTATATGGGAAGCACTTTTAAAATATTACAAACTTCTAATTTTGTTAACGAAAAATATGTAGACATCATATTTCAATGCAACAGAATTAAATACAAACATAACAAAAAAGGCGCTGCAATACCTCATTTAGATAAAGAACTATTTAATAATACGCTTATCTTTTTGCCACCAATAACCGAACAACAACGAATTTTAGAAAAAATTAATCTCATAACACACTTACTTTAATATTTGTACTTATAATTTTCTTCCGAAGGAGGATTGTTATGAGTAAACAATTTAAAGAATATTTAGAAAAAACAAATTTTTCAAAAAATACGATTGATTCGTATGTATTTGCTGTTGATCAGTATTTTATACAGTATGAGGATATAAATAAAAAAAATTTAAAACAGTATAAAACTTGGTTAATAGAAAACTATAAGCCTAAAACAGTGAATCTTCGTTTAAGAGCTATTAATTGTTACCTAGAATTTTTAAGTAAAGGAAGTTTGAAATTACCATTTATCAAAATTCAACAAAAAACTTATCTTGAAAATGTTATTAGCGAAGCAGACTATAACTATTTAAAGAATTGTTTGAAAAAAGATGATTTGGATTGGTATATGGTAGTTAGATTTCTAGCTGCTACAGGCGCTCGAGTGAGTGAATTGATTCAAATAAAAGTAGAACATGTGCAATTAGGCTATATCGATATTTATTCAAAAGGTGGTAAATTAAGACGAATATATATTCCTGTTAAATTAAAGAAAGAGGCATTGATTTGGTTAAAATCTAGGAATCAGGAAACAGGATTTATATTCTTAAACAAATATGGGAACAGAATTACTACCAGAGGAATTTCGGGGCAATTAAAAAAATTTGCTTTGAAATATGATATTAATCCTAATGTGGTATATCCGCATTCGTTCCGCCATAGATTTGCAAAAAATTTTTTAGCAAAGTGCGATGATATTGCTTTTTTAGCAGATTTAATGGGACATGAAAGTATAGAAACCACAAGAATATATTTAAGAAAAACTTCCACAGAACAACAAGAACTTGTTGATAATTTAATTGATTGGTAAAAACAATACTCCATTCTAACAATCTAGAATGGAGTATATTTTGTTGATCGTATTAACAATTTTAATTTGTTCTTCAAAAGGAGGTAAAGGAAGTAATTGATTTTGTAGATTTTTTTGCGTGATTTGATTTATTGTTTCTGTTTTGACATTATCTAATTGATTTCTAAAAGTAGGTGAATATAAAAATATTTTTATATAAGGATTAAATTTACTATTAAATTTAGTCATAAAAGCCCCAAATGATGCTTTTTCAATATCTACAATCGCACACTTTCCAACTAAAGAACGACTTCCGTTTCTAGCACAAATAAGTAGATCATTTTTATATATCATTGCTTTTTGTGGCACTTCACATGAAACATATAAGTTATCGCAATATGACATTTTTCCATTTTGAATATTTCCTGATCTTAAAACTAAAATTCCTTTTGAATTAGTTATATCTGACGATTTATATGTTAAACCAATATTTGATTCACCTACAGTACCTAATCTAATCCATTCCCAAGTATTTGGAATTTCAAATGGTATAAGATCATCAATTTTATTTGTAAATTCGGCAAACATCTCATAATAAGAATAATGTTAAATAACTTTTCCTAACAAATTTACTATTCTTATTTGTTCTTTGAGAGGCGGAACTGCTATAAGTGTTTTTATGATTTTTTCTTTTGAAATATTAGGTTGAGCCCCTCCTTCACCTTTTTTGACAAAGTTTCTTTTATTAGCTAGTAAATAGAAAAATAAGTATTTTGAATAGAATGGTTTGTATACTAAGCATGCGCAACATGCTTGATTTGTAGTTGCTGGAAAAGTCAGTATTCCTAACTTTCCAATTGTTGCTCCATACATCGCAATTAAAACAGAACCAGATGGATTAAGTTTAACAGAAGTTTTTTCTAAAGCTAATTCTGTTATATGATTTGGAATATTTGTGATATATCCGTCATTCAAATCTCCAGTTAATAACCAAGGTATTGTACCATTCGAATAATACTCGTTATTTGATTTGCTAGGAGTAGCGCCTGCTCCCCAATTCCCAATATTGTTAAGTCTTGCCCATTGCCATGAATTTGGTATCTCAAACGGGATTTCATTGTCTATACAATACTCAATTCCGTTTATCTTTTCATAATAAGAATTATCCCTTCTAAAAATGATGGATTCATTCTTATCTTTTTTGATTTTACCTTCTTTGATAAGTTGTTGTTTTTCTTCTCGAATACGCTCTAATAATACAGATGCAGGTTCATCATTTGGATCTTGAGGTACTAGTTTACCTTCGATTGCATATTGAAGAATCGATTTCTTTAATTGATCCTTGATATTTGAATTTAGTTCATGTAATTGTTCTTCAGCAATTCTGTATTTTTCAATCAACGGTTCTAATTCTTGAAGTTTTGCAACTATTCGATATTGTTCTTGGAGTGGGGGAATAGGCAGTATCATTTTTGAGAGTGTTTGTCCATTACAGTTAGGTTGGGCAGTTGCAATTGTTCCTTTTTTTAGTTGACTCCAGTATAAAGAAGTTTCCATAAAATACTTAAGATATTTGGGATTAATTTCGTTATAGTTATAAACAGTTCTAATTAGATATCCTGCAAATACAGAGTCCTCGTTGATATTTTCTACCAGAAACGACTTACCAACTGTACCTCCCGTTCGAGCAAACAATATATCAAAATTATGTAGTAAATAATCAGGTATTTCATTTTCTTTAATATTACAAAAAGGAACACTATCCCATAAAACTTGATTATCCTGTATATCCGTAATTCTAACCATTTTGATTACTCCTGTATCTTTTGCAGGTGCATTATATCCATATTGGATTTTATACGAAACTTCTCCCCACGACTTCCATTCCCAATTATCAGGTATCTCAAATGGCAATTCATCTTCAATACATCGTACTTCTTTACCTATCTGCTCATAATGAAGATTATAGGAATGTAATATATTACTAATTACTTCTGTAATATTAGTCTGCTATATTTTTAAGTATTACTTTCACTAGATACGACATACTGACATATACCATACAACACCAAGAAGATAGGGGTAACCAAAATTAAGCAGGGTTTAGTGTAAAATTCAGTAGGGTCTTTTAATAGGGTTTACTGATAAAATAAAGAAAAGGATAGAAACAATTCGATTACTGTGTCTATCTTTTTTAAGTGCTTAATTCAAATAATAATAATTATTTCATTTTATCTATTTTTATTATAAGATTTTCTTTTTTTCCTTTGTAACTATGAATTTGTTTGGTTGATTTAGGTGTTCCTAGAACTGTATCGAACTTAGTTTTATTAAAATTAATATATGTTTGCTTCTAGTTTTTATATATTTCAAACTTGTCATAAACTTCATAAAACATTTCATCTAATTGATATGTACTTAAATAAATATGAAAATATTTGTTTCTTTTCGTAGGACTATCATTCCATTGAATATCTTCATAATCTGCTAATAGAAAGAATTTGTAATGGTTTAATAATATAAGTTCTTTCGATTGTTTGATTGATGAATATGCAAGATTATTTAATTCGTTCTTTTCCTTTAGTCTTTCTTTATCTCGTTTTTGGTATTTCTTTTTGACACTGACTAAATAATTGTTTAGCAGTTGGTTTAAATAAGAAACGACGTGAAAACTATCAATTACTATCTTTGCATTTCTAAAGTATTTATGAGGAAATGTAAGATATTCGCTATACATATCGCTTACTATGTATTCTACGTTTCCACGTTCTTGAAAACTAATAGAATAAAAATAAGCATCGAGTGTCGTTTCCCAGCGATTAGGTAAAATATCAACGATTTCTCTCGTTTCAAAATCCATAAGCACACAACACAGTTTAGTCTTTTCATTAATGTCTAAATGGACTTCATCTATACTTAATATTCTAGGAAGAGGTAAACGTTTCATATCAACGAATTTAGTAAATGTATCATGAACATAGGTATCTGATACATTAAAATGTGCAGCTACCATAGAACATGTTTTATTAATATCCTTTAATTCGTTAATGATAAGGAATGGTATTAAATTTGTGATTCTTTTTCTAGGCTCGATGAACAGATATTCATCTTGTTCAGAATGTTTACAATCTTGATTTTGACAGACCCATCTTCTAGAGAGCATTTCAACATGTAATTTATATCCATCTAATAATATTTGATGTTTTGCCTTACGATGAGTGATACCCTTAGAGTACATAGAAAAACCACATATAGGACATACATGTGGTACTAAAGGTTTCTCGATTACAACAGTTTTTGTAAGAGAGTTTTGGTTGGTGATGATTTCGACAAGGCGAATAGTATCATCTTCTAAATTTAAAGCTTTTATGATATCATTCATATATCCTCCATTTCTATTTGAATTAAGCAATCTAATAACAATGGAGAAAAAAGAAGAGGATAATTACATTGTGTAGTTGTCCTCTTTTTAACGTGATTTTGATTAAAATTTTAGACCCTGCTAATAGACCCTATTAAAAGACCCTACTAAAGCAAACCCTATTTAAATTTGGTTACCCTTTATTTGATGCTTACAATAAAATCAATCTTTTTTTGTTTATTAATTGATACAGTTTATTATAGCAGTGTACTAACCGTAACCACAAAGAAATCATGAACATTGTAATCTCCTGATTATTTTAAGGCTAGTTCAATGCGAAATTACATTTGACAAAAAAATCAAAAATGTTTATAATATGAACCGTTCACAACATGAACTTAATCTAGCGATTTTCATTGCTGGTTTTTTGTGATTTATGAATTATACGTGGAGGATACTATGAGTAAAAAAGCTAAAAAAATAATTAAAATAGTAGTGATTTCAATTGTAACGCTTGCGATAACAATTTGTTTCGGAGGTTATATGATGTTTCACAATGAAATCAAGACGCTTCACTCGATTGAGAAGCTTGATGATTATCCATTCTATATGATGGAGTATCATGGTGATTATGGTCTTGATGAATTTTTAGAACAAGGAGGCGCATCGAGCGATTCTGAATTGGTTTCCTTTGTGGTAAAAAGGTTAATGAAAGGATTGCCTATAGAAATCAATATTCCAAGCTTAGGCTGTTCGACCTTTACAGCAGTAACTCCTGAAAATGAATACTTATTCGGCCGTAATTTTGATTTAAGCTATTCACCGGCTATGATGGTTCGTACAAAACCGGAAAAAGGATATGAATCTGTTTCCATGGTAAATTTAGGCTTTATCGGATATGGAAAAGATAAGTTACCCGATAATTTTTTCAATAGTATAACAACTTTGGCAGGACCATACGCCCCTCTTGACGGAATGAACGAAAAAGGTTTAAGTGTAGGGGTGCTACTTATTCCGACAGAAGAAACGAACCAAACAACGAATAAAGTGGATATTACGACAACAACGGCAATTCGAATGATTTTAGATACCTGTGCTACGGTAGAAGAGGCTGTTGATTTGTTATCGCAATATGATATGCATTCAAGTGCAAATAGCTGTTATCATTTTCAAATAGCCGATGCCAATGGAACTTCCGTTGTGGTGGAATATATTAACAATGAGATGAAATTGGTTGAACCGAAGCAAGCATATCAAGCAGCGACCAACTTCCTATTAACACCGGGAGATTATGATTTCGGTCATGGTCAGGATCGATACAATACGTTAATGACTACCCTAGATAAGAAACAAGGAGTATTATCGGAAAAAGAAGCAATGAATCTTTTAAAGGCAGTTTCCCAACAGCCACATAAAACAAAAGATGGAAGCATAAGCGCAACACAATGGTCCGTTGTATATAACAATACAAAACGTACAGCAACCGTATCTATGGGAATGGATTATCAGCATACGTATGAAATTAAGCTGTTTGAATAATAGATACAGTAGATGTAGAAAGCTCAAGAAAATAGTTTTATGAAGAGCCACATAGAATTGAATGTGGTTTTTCTTCATTATAAAATGTTTTATAAAATCCGTAATCTAACTTCTTTACCTGCATAAAGGGAACGATGAGCAAAAACGAGGAAGCATTTGTTATTTTTATATATGTATTGGTGATTTCTAGGATTTCAGCTGATGCATACGATTTGAAAAAAAGAGGAGCATTTGCTAGTGTTAAACTATAAAAGGCTAGGAGGCAAGGATATGAAAGCAATGAGATTACTTATGATAGGTGCTATTGGTTGTTCTTTCGTGCTTACCGGTTGTGGGAAAAAGGTTACAACGGAAGAGGCAAGAGATATTGCTTTAAAGGACGCCGGTTTATCTGAAAAAGAGGTGCGCTTTACATCAGAAAAAATTGATGATGACGGTTTTGAATTTTCTTTTCACACCGATAAAAAGGCATATATTTATGAGATTAGTGAGCGAGGAAAAATTGAGGAAATAAGCACATCGAATTATACTACACCCCAAAACGATAAGACGAATGAAAATCAGCAAACACAAGCTCCATCAGCGGATAAAGAGGCTGCCATGCTTACCCAGGAGCAAGCGTTAGAAAAGGCAATTGCTCATTTTAAAGTAGATGCAGCTGCCATTACCAATCTTCAGATCTATCAAGAAAATGATGATGGAATACAGGTTTATGATATTGAATTTGTATATGATGGAAAAGAATATTCTGCGGAAGTAGATGTAACAAGCGGAGCTATAACCTCAAGTGATATTGATACGATACATTAGACTGTTTATAATGAAAACTTTTATTTGCTAATATTTGAAGTAAAAAGCAAGATACAAAGAGAATCAATCTCCATATTTAAGGGATTGATTTTTTTTCGTTTTGAATACGTATAATCTATCATTTATAATTCATGAGCATCTGCTTTGACAAAATGTAAGCGGTTAGATAAGATGGTAGTGTCATATAAATATATACGTTAGCTTAGTATATAAATAAGGCGTAAATATAATTCTTAAAGGAAGAAATGGAGGTAGATTATGTTATTTACGACAACAAAGCAACAAGAGGAGCTACGTAAGCAAGTACGTACCTTTGCGGAAACCGAAATCAAACCAATCGCATTCATGCTTGATAAGGAGAATCGATTTCCAAGTGAACAAATTGCGAAATTTGCAGACATGGGATTGATGGGAATTCCTTATCCTAAAGAGTATGGAGGTGCCGGATTAGATGTATTAAGCTATGCAATCGCGGTAGAGGAACTATCACGTGTTGATGGAGGAACCGGTGTGATTCTCTCCGCCCATGTATCGTTAGGAAGCTATCCGATTTTTGCATTCGGAAATGAGGAACAAAAAAAGAAATATTTGGTACCGTTAGCAAAAGGAGAAAAAATCGGCGCATTCGGCTTAACGGAGCCCAATGCCGGAAGTGATGCCGGAGGTACGGAAACAACCGCTGTCTTAGAAGGTGATCATTATGTTCTAAATGGAAATAAAATCTTTATTACCAATGCAGATAAAGCGGATATTTATGTCGTTTTTGCTTCCACGAACCCGGAATTGGGAACAAAAGGAATTTCTGCATTTATTGTTGAAAAAGGCATGGGCGGCTTTACATTTGGTGATCATTATGACAAGATGGGAATTCGTTCATCTTCAACCGCTGAGCTGATTTTCAACGATGTTAGAGTACCGAAGGAAAACTTGCTTGGAAAAGAAGGAGAAGGCTTTAAAATTGCCATGTCAACCTTGGACGGCGGTCGTATTGGTATTGCTGCACAGGCTTTGGGAATTGCTCAAGGAGCGTATGAAAATGCACTTGCGTATGCAAAGGAAAGAGAACAATTCGGTAAGCCGATTGCTCAACAGCAAGGGATTGCATTTAAGCTTGCTGATATGGCAACGAAGCTTCGTTGTGCTCGTATGTTGGTGTATTCAGCTGCTGAGCTTAAGGAGCAGCATGAACCGTATGGTATGGAATCGGCAATGGCAAAGCTATATGCCAGTGATATTGCCTTAGAAGTTTGTAATGATGCGTTGCAAATTTTCGGTGGCAGTGGATATTTAAAAGGTATGGACGTAGAGCGTGCCTATCGTGATGCGAAAATTACAACGATTTATGAAGGGACGAATGAAATTCAACGAGTGGTTATTGCATCTCATCTTATCGGAAAACAACCGAAAAATCAAAAGGTTGCTAAGAAAAAAGGAACGATAACCGGAGAAAGAAAAAAACAAATCTTTAAAGACGGTGATGCGCAACATAAGGTGCTTGCCTTGGTAGAAGCATTGAAAAAAGATGGCTATGATTTTACGGTGGGAATTGATATTGATACACCGATTGCGAATGCCGAACGTGTGGTTTCCGTAGGAAAAGGAATCGGAGAAAAGAAAAATATGAAGCTGATTGAAGAATTGGCGAAACAAGCGGGTGCGGCAATCGGAAGCTCACGTCCGGTTGCGGAAAGCTTACAATATTTGCCAATCAATCGCTATGTGGGAATGTCCGGTCAAAAGTTTAACGGGAATTTGTATATCGCATGTGGTATTTCCGGTGCCGGACAGCATTTAAAGGGCATTAAAGATGCAACAACGATCGTTGCCATCAATAAAAATGCCAATGCGCCTATTTTCAAAAATGCCGATTACGGTATTGTAGGCGATTTGATGGAAATTTTACCACTGTTAAGCAAAGCACTTGATACCGGAGAAAAGAAACCGGCACCACCGATGAAGAAAATGAAGCGACCGTTTATGAAAAAAGAAGCCCCTTCCTATATGCGTCATGTATGCAGTGGCTGTGGATATGAATATGATCAAATGCTTGGTGATGTTGAAAATGATATTGCGGCAGGAACTTCGTTTGAAAAGCTTCCGGAAGAATGGGTTTGTCCGGAATGTGGTGAAGATAAAACGCAGTTCATTGAAACATTAGATTAAAATAGGAGGTTATAAAACTATGTATTGTGTAAGAAAAGTTGTTGATGATTTATATTGGGTAGGGGGAAATGATCATCGCCTGGCATTGTTTGAAAATATTCACCCCATTCCCCGAGGAGTCTCTTATAATTCCTATTTATTATTAGATGAAAAGACCGTACTATTTGATACGGTTGATTGGGAAATATGTCGGCAGTTTATCGAAAATATCGAGCATTTGCTTGATGGTCGTGATCTGGACTATTTAATTATCAATCACATGGAGCCCGATCATGGCGCAAGCATTGAAGAAATTTTGCTTCGTTATCCGAATGTTACGATTATTTCAACGGAAAAAAGCTTTCTGTTGATGCGTCAGTTTGGCTTTTCGATCGACGGACATATTGATGAAGTTAAAGAAGGCGATACGCGAACATTCGGAAAGCATACGATTACATTTGTCGAAGCACCTATGGTTCATTGGCCGGAAGCGATGGTTAGCTTTGATGTAACAAATGGTGTCCTCTTTTCTGCCGATGCCTTTGGTAGCTTTGGGGCTTTAGATGGTAAGCTGTTTAATGATGAGGTGAATTTTGATCGTGATTGGTTAGATGATGCACGCCGTTATTATACCAATATCGTTGGAAAATACGGTCCTCATGTGCAGGCTTTGCTTAAGAAAGCAAAAACACTTGATATCAAAGTGATTTGCCCGCTGCATGGACCGCTATGGCGCAATGATTTTGCCTATTTGCTTAATAAGTACGACCAATGGAGTCGCTATGAGCCGGAAGAAAAAGGGGTTATGATTGCGTATGCCTCTATGTATGGAAATACGGAATCAGCTACACAGGTGTTAGCTGCTAAGCTAGTGGAAAAGGGTGTGAAGAATGTTGTTGTTCATGATGTTTCCAATACCCATGTTTCCTATTTGATTGCTGATGCATTCAAATACAGTCATATGGTATTGGCCTCTGTAACCTATAACTTGGGGATTTATCCAATCATGCATGATTTTTTGATGCACATGAAGGCTTTGAATTTACAAAAGCGCACCATAGGCTTGATTGAAAACGGCTCTTGGGCACCGAAATCAGGTGCTTTGATGAAACGCTTCTTAGATGAGGAAATGAAGCAGATGAGTGTTTTAAATAGTGAAGTAGCGATGGTTAGTACATTGAATGATAATAATAAATCCGAAATGGATACCTTTGTAGATAGTATTCTTGATTCTATGGATATGTAGATAATAGAACCGATTGAAGAGGAGTATGCTGTTTTTTTGAGTGATTAATAAGTAAGAAGCGGTAGAGCTATAAAAATAGACTATGACAAGTAGAAGTTGGTTTATCTATTGTCATAGTCTTCTTTTGTATGGAGTTTTTTCTAAGAAACGTAATTATTTATCAGTATTTTGATTTGCATGTTTTTTTAGAACATTGTCTTCCATTAGGACAGCCAATACAATTATTTCCTTGTTTTTTTGATTTATAAAGATAGAATAAGATAGCACAAACTATGGAAGAAATCAGGAGTATAATTATTAGATTTTCTATCATAACTTTACCAACCATTATTTATTGTTTAAGGAATACTCATCTTTTAATTTTTGATTAGTATTTTTTATCAAGATGGAGATTGTAATTATGATGATGCAGACAATTCCCAATCCTGCTAATGCTCCGACTAAATTTAATGTTTCCGGAGCAGTCATTAAAGTACCAAGGGTATAAACAAGATAAGCAACGATAAATCCAACACTAAATTGTAATCCAATGCCTCCCCATACCCATTTAGAGCTTTTCATTTCTGCGTTCATTGCGCCAATTGCTGCAAAGCACGGAGGTGTATAGAGATTAAACATTAAGTAAGCAAGTGCTGCTATTTTAGTAATTGCGATAACTCCGGCTACTTCTTCACCAGCTCCTTGCATTAAAACAAGCTCTTCTGTATCAATTAAGTTTTCTAATCCGACAA
>ENA-OPRU01000509-OPRU01000509.1-human-gut-metagenome-genome-assembly--contig:-NODE-509-length-26902-cov-2.602935_pt1 | contig 26902 bp, 24 predicted proteins | sample MGYA00241897_ERZ501888 | MGnify/ENA primary metagenome ERZ501888 (study PRJEB25962, sample SAMEA2042398) | human gut metagenome | biome: human gut; feature: human-associated habitat; material: faeces... | reverse complement strand
TAATTCACTTCATTACTGCATGTTGTATTGGTAAGCATATCGATCCTCTCCTTTCGCTGAAATATACCTACATATATCTCATACGAAGGAAAAAGAAGAATCGGTGGAAAAACATAAAAAAAGGAATACTTTTGCTTCCAAAGTACCCCTCTATTCATTATTTGTTTGTTCCAAAAGCTTTTTTACCACATAAGCCGCAATCGCAAGTCCGGCTGCACTTGGTACAAACGGAGAGCTTGCCGGTGGCATTTTTTGTTTTCGTGTTTTTCCTGCTTCATCAATTATCCTATTTTGTGTAATAGGGTGCTCAGAAGAATAAACAACCGGAATTTTTCCGCGAATATGATGTTTGCGTACCATATTCCGCATGATTTTCGCAACCGGATCATAGCTTGTTTTCATAAGCTCGGTAATTTCAATCTTTGTCGGATCCATACGATTTGCCATTCCCATACTGGAAATAAACGGAAGCTTATTTCCTAGGCAATAGCGAATTATGCCAAGCTTCGACGTCATCGTATCAATCGCATCAACCACAAAATCAATCGGTTCACAAAATAATGCTTCATTTTGCGTTTCATCATAGAAAAGATCCTTACAGATAACCTCACAATCCTTGCGATAGCTTTCAATGCGTTCCTTCATTGCCTGTGTCTTGGAGGCATCTAGCGTATGAAAGGTCGCATGAAGCTGTCGATTTAAATTGCTCGGCGCAATCGTATCGCCATCTACAAGAATAAGCTTACCGATACCACTGCGTGCCAATGCTTCGGCAGTATAAGAACCAACGCCTCCTACTCCGATAATCATCACGCAGGAATGCTTTAACTTTTCGATTCCTTCCTTTTGAATCAAAAGCTCCATACGCTGTAATGCTTCTTCCATTATCCTAACCATTCCTTTACATCTTGAAGGATTGCTTCCACAGCATTTTGATCCTCTACATCATACCAATGTACCTGCATTTGATTTTTAAACCAGGTATATTGACGCTTCGCAAAATTGCGGGAATTTTTCTTAATTTGTTCGACGCACTCTTCAATACCGGCATTGCCGATAAAGTGCTCCTTCCATTCCTTATATCCGATTCCCTGAAAGCTTTGCAGCTCCCAAATATGTTCTCTCTTTCTTACAAGGTCTTGTATTTCTTCATACAGTCCTTCCTCCATCATCATATCCACTCGCTGATTGATGCGTTCATATAAACGCTCACGATCCATCGTTAAACCGATAATATAGGCATCATAGATCGGTTGGTGTTGCTGTGTTTCGATAATGGAGCTTTTTTTCTTTCCCGCATGTGCCATAGACAATGCACGTATTAGACGCTGACGATTGTTTGGGTGTAAATTATCGCAAGCCTTTGGATCGACCGTCTTTAATAAGCACCATAATTCATCATTGCTGCGAGCTTGCAGAAAATGAAGAAAACTAAGATCCTCTTCTTGATCAAGAAATTCATAATCATATAGCGTTGATTTAATATATAGACCGGTTCCACCACAGATGATCGGTAAATGCTTACGTTCACAAATCTCCTTTATATACTTGCGTGATCGCTCTTGAAATATCTTTACATTGTATTCTTCATCAAAATGAAATTCATCTACCAAATAGTGTGGAATAGCTTGTTTTTCGCTTTCCTTGATTTTGGCAGTACCGATGCTCATTTCACGATATACCTGCATGGAATCTCCGCTGATGATTTCACCACTGTATGCCTTCGCCAATTCAATGCTTAAGCTTGTTTTTCCAACTCCGGTTGGTCCTACGATTACAAGTACCTTTTCCATACTTACCCCCGTTCAAAGTCATGAATCAAGTCCTTATCCTCATAACAGATCAGTGTCGGTCTGCCATGTGGACAATGGAAGGGTTGTTCACACTTTCCTAAATCTAAAATAACCTGTTTCATTTCCTCCATAGTTAAGGAGCGATGAAAACGAATCGAGCTATGGCATGCCATTGTTGCGATCGTATGCTTTCTTAGCTTGTCCAAGCTGATTTCATCGTCCTTTTGCCAAAGGTCGATCATATCCTGTAAAAAGGCTTCTTCCTTTGTATCCTTTAGCCAAATAGGAAGCTCTCGACATAACAATGTCGTATTTCCGAATACCTCAAAATGAATGCCTACCTGTTCCAACAGCGCATTCAAATCATCAATACGTGAAACGGCGGATATTGTTGTTTCAACTGTAATCGGAATCAAAAGCGGCTGTGTATCCTTCACTCCGCTTAGGATTTGTTTTTGAATCATCTCATAATGATAGCGCTCCTGTGCCGCATGTTGGTCGATGATATACAAGCCCTTTTCGCCTTCCGCCAAAATATAGGAATTATGAAATTGTCCGATAACATGCAGCTGTGGAAGGCTTGGGTTTATACTTTCCGAAGCAGGTTCTTGTTCTGCTTTCATGACGACCTCTTGAATAGGCACAATGTCCTTAAACAATGTTTCGGCTTGCTTGGTGGTAGAAACTTCTTCTATCACTTGATCCTTGATAGGTGCTTGTGTATCACTTGATTGACTTTCGCTAAGCTCCTGTTTCTTATCGACACTTTCTTGTTTTTCCGCTTCCACAGGTGCTTCTTGGGGTTCAACCTTATCAACTTGTACCTTGCTTTCTTCTGTTATCGTTTGTTTTGGCTTTCCATTATAATGAACAAAGCTGTCGTTTACCTCTGTATGCAACTTTTTAACCTCTTGATCGCGTGGATAGGTAAATTGAAGTTCTTGTATTTCTATCTTCTCTTTTTTGTTTTCCTTACGAGCTTGGATATTGGGTACCTCCATATCCTGCATTAACGCCGCTTTTATGGTTTGATACAGCAGCTTTTCCAATTGTTTTTCTTTTGATAAGCGGATTTCCCATTTCGATGGGTGCACATTTACATCGACAAGCTGTGCGTCCATTTCCATATTGATAACGGCAATCGGATAGCGATCCTTTGGCATATAGGGTGCATACGCGTCCATAACTGCCTTTTGCAAATGATAATTGCGGATCATACGCCCGTTGATATATAAAAGCACATAGTATTTGGTAGCTCTTTGAAACTGCGGCTGTAAAGCATACCCACGAATGGTATAATCCAAGTCCTGTCCATGCAGCTCAATGGCTGTTTTGGCGCCATCACGTCCGTATATCTGCATCAATACCTCTCTTAAGTTTCCATTTCCCTTTGTTTTGAAAACAGAGCGTCCATCATGCGATAGTTCAAAGCCGATATTGGGGTGAGAAATAGCAAATTTCTGTACGACATCGGAGATCAAAGAAAACTCATATTGCGGGCTTTTTAAATGCTTAAAGCGTGCCGGTGTTTTTTGAAATAAATTTCTGACCTCCAGCATCGTTCCCTTCGGTGTTCCACATGGACGAGCACTTTTTAGCGTACCGTAATAAATGATAACTTCACTGCTATCTATACCATCATTCGTACGCAGTGTTACCTGTGAAACAGAGGCGATCGAAGGCAGTGCCTCTCCGCGAAATCCCATGGTGGAAATTTTCCAAAGATCGTCAACCGCTTGAATCTTACTTGTCGCATGGCGTTCAAAAGCAAGGGTTGCATCTTGTGCGTCCATACCACACCCATCATCAATAATGGTAATGCAGTCAATGCCGCCTTGCAGAATTTGAATTTCAATATGCTTTGCCTTTGCGTCAATGCTGTTTTCTACCAGTTCCTTGACAATACCGCTTGGTCTTTCCACGACCTCACCGGCCGCAATCATATTGGATAAATGCTCATCAAGCTGATGAATGCGTGCCATTACGGACACCTCCCTTATTTATCTGTATGTAATTTAGCTTTTATTTCATATAAGCACTGCATAGCTTCCATCGGTGTCATTTTATTGATATCCACTGCTTCGATGCGTTCAATAACTGCTTTATGCAATGGATTTTCCGTTTGGATAATCTGTGGTGCTTGAATATTTGCCACACCTTGATCCTGTTGCTCTAACTGTTCTAATAATTGATTGGCTCTTTCTAATACTGAATCCGGTAAATGCGCTAAGCGAGCCACATTGATACCATAGGATTTATCTGCTTTCCCATCGCTGATACGATAAAGGAAGGTTATGTGATCATCTTCCTCATGCACATCAACATGCACATTGCGAATGCTTTGGTTATGAACCGCCATATCGGTTAGCTCATGATAATGCGTTGAGAACAAGGTTTTGGCATGAATATGATTGGTGATATATTCGATCATGGCTTGTGCCAATGCCATACCATCGTAAGTAGAAGTACCACGCCCGATTTCATCGAATAAAATCAAAGAATTGGCAGTTGCATTTTGCAATGCGTTGTTTGCCTCGATCATTTCTACCATGAAGGTCGATTGTCCGGACATAATGTCATCACTTGCGCCGATACGGGTAAAGATCTGATCGAAGATTGGCATATCAACTTTGGCAGCCGGTACAAAGCAGCCGATCTGTGCCATAACAACAATCAATGCCGTTTGTCGCATATAGGTTGATTTACCGCCCATGTTCGGACCGGTAATCATTAAGATATCATGTTCCTCGCTCATATCCAAATTGTTAGATACATAGCGTGTTTGTTTCATACTGCGATCCAAGATCGGGTGGCGTGCTTCCTCCATAAAAATCGCATGCTCACTATGAAAGTGCGGTCTTGTATAACCGTTTTCGCTTGATATTTCAGAAAGAGCATACAATGCGTCAATCGTTGCCAGTGCTTTGGCAACATCGTGAAGTTTTGGCAGATAAACACAAATATCGCTTAAGAGTGCATGGAACAATTCCTGTTCCAAACGAATGCTTCTTTCCTGTGCATGCACAATGGCATCTTCTTTTTCTTTCAATTCCTGCGTTACAAAGCGTTCCGCATTCGCCAGCGTTTGCTTACGAATATAGCCAAATTCTTCTTTAATCTGATCCAGATTGGCTTTGGTAACCTCGATATAATAACCAAACACCCGATTATATCCGATTTTTAAGGATTTCACACCGGTTCTTTCACGTTCTTTATTTTCTAACTCCAAGATCCAATTCTTTCCGCTTTTTCCGATGCGGCGAACCTCATCAAGCTCCGCATGGTAGCCTTCCACAAACACTCCACCGTCTTTTAAGCTAAGGGGCGGTTCTTCTACAATGGCATCTTTGATTTTGTCATAAAGTGCGATACAAGGATCAATGCTTTGAAATTCCTCATACGCACTGCAATCCTTAAAGATTTCAAAAATTGCCGGTGTATGCTCCAAAGTTTTGATCAAACGTACGATATCTCTTGGATTGGCACTGCCATACGCAACTCTGGCACTTAAGCGTTCCATATCATAGACATAGCTTAAATGTTCTCTTAATTCATCTTTCGTAATGAAATTATCATTTAAAAACTCAATGGCATCTAAACGCTTATTGATAGCTTTGACATCTAATAGCGGATATTCAATCCATTTTCGTAGGGTTCTTGAACCCATAGAGCTTTTACATTTGTCCAAAAAGCTCCATAGTGTAGTGCTGTTGGCATTGTTGCGAATACTTTGTGTCAGTTCTAGGTTTTGCTTGGTCGCAAAGTCCATTTGCATATAGTCATGCTCATAGACAAATTCCACATGGTTTAAATGTGCCATACTGCGCTTTTGGGTATCATCTAAATAATTGGTTAAAATACCAAAGGCTTGATGAATACGTGTATCCTCAATATCACTTAATAAATGCATATAGGCAGGCTTGATTTCGCTGTTTTTCTGATAAGACAGTGTTACCTGTGGCATATCCTCCAGCATCTTTAACATCTTTTTATCAAAACCATCGCTTACGACAACCTCACGAACATTGTTGCCCATAATGACCTTTTGAATTGCCATGACCTGCTTATCAATCAGCTGTGCACGCATTTCTCCGGTAGTCATTTCACATAAAACGACCGCCAAGCCGAATTGATAGTCATGCAAAGCAGCAATGTAAACCGTATTTTTTTCATCGCTGACTTCGTCCATGATCGTTCCCGGAGTTACGATTTTGATGACATCACGCTTTACCAATCCTTTTGCGCTGCTTACATCTTCCAGCTGTTCTACAATAGCAACCTTATAGCCCTTTTGGATCAAACGCTGAATATAGCCATTGGCAGCATGATGAGGAATCCCACACATTGGTACTTTTTCCTCTACACCGGCATTTCTGCCTGTTAATACCAAGTCCAATTCATTGGAAGCTGTCTTAGCGTCCTCAAAAAACATTTCATAAAAATCACCTAAGCGATAAAAAATAATTGCGTCCTTGTTGCGTTCCTTTACCTCTAAGTAGTGCTTCATCATCGGGGTATATCCGCTTGCCTTTGCCATCTTATCAACTCCTATTTCGTAACCTATATTATAACAAATTTTTATCTTTGATTGTAAGAAATTTCAATGCTTTTTTCCGCTTTTCCCTTGTAAATTAGATAGGTTATATCGGTTAAAATTACTTTTCTTGGCTCTTGTGCAAAATTCCTATTGGCGATATTTTCTGCGATTGCATCTGTCTTTAGTGCTTTTGCCATTCGTCTATATGGATTGACTTTGCGAATCGGGCAAAAGAGTCCAAACTTCTTCATTAGTCATCTTATCTTCTTCACATTCATTTGAATCCCTTTATGTAGAGATACATTGAATACTTCTTGCCACTTTCTTGTAACCATGGTGTTTATATGTTTCTAAAATCAAATCAAAATCTTTCTGATTTTCCTAAATACTATTTTTTGACTGTTGAAAAAGAGAAATATTAAGAGGCATTTTTAATTTCTTTTTCAAGATTCTTAGTTCTTGTTTTTATGATTGTAACAACTCTTTTAAGCCATTCAGAATATAAGTTTATACATTCTTCTTTTGAATATTTACTATTAATTATATTATCTAGAAATTTCTCTGTTGATGAAAAATCCCAATATTGATGAGAATAGTTTTCTTTATATAAAACTAAAAGTGAATTTGCCACTATAAAACATTAATTTATCATACGAGAACACCGCTATAAATATTTGATAAAATTGATGAAATTGCTTCATAAGTCATTTCAAACGAAATGTCTTTTACATAATCATAATCTTTAGAATATTTAACCCAAATATCGTGAAGTCGCTTATTATTTTTGATAGTATCTAATATATCTTCATATTTATTTAATATATGTGTACTTCTTCTTTTAATTGTTGTTTTTTCTAAAGCTTCTCTTAATGTAGAAAAATTAATATCACTTTTATGAAGAAAGTATAAAATATAAATATCGTAATAATCTCTAGGTCGAGTATTAGCAATACTTCTTGAAAGAACAGTTTCTATTTTTTCTGCAAGAATTGTTTCTAAGTTATATGCTAATACATGAATTATTTTATCTTCGAATACAGAATTATGATGATATTTTATTTCTTTAGGTGTTATTACATCTCCAGTGGTTACATCAACTGTTAATGGAACGCTAATAGGGGAATAGTTAGCTTTTACTGAAACTCTAATTCCTGGATAATCATCTGTTTCTCTAATGTCAGTTACATTTAAAAATTCAAATGTAATATCGTCATCAATTTCAATATTACAAATTTCTTTGAATATATCTGTGATTGATTCATGTGTTAAGGTAAAACCTTTAATTGTGGTATCTAAATCCATAGTCGCTCTAGAACTTAATCCTACGATTGAAGAAATAAGAAAGCCCCCTTTGAAAATGAAATTATCATGATATTTAGATAATGAAATTCTTTCTAACATGTAATTTTGCATTACAAGTTGAGGAGAAATATTCTTTTGCCGTTTTCTTTATTATGGATTTAAATTGCATTGCATTTTTTGTAATCATAGAAGTACCTCCATATAACGTAATATTTTATCTTTAACCTTTAATTGTTCTGCATATTGCATAAGTAGATTAATGTTTTTTTCTTTTGAAATCGCATATTTTTTCATTGCTGCATTTATAATCTGAATATCGCTACCTTTACCTCTTAAAATATCGCAAAGGGTTCTTTCTAAATTATAGATACGAATAGTGTTATTACTAGGCGATTGTATTTCAATAATACCTAAATCATAATTATCGGGAATAACTCGCACTACTTTAATATTTTCTTGTTTAATGGAGGGACTATTATATCCTTTAGGAAAGGTCATTGTATAAATACTAGGTGTACGATCAGAATAGCCTAATAAGTATAAGGCAGTATCATGAGAATAGATACCTTTCCTATATTTTTTCTGTAATGAGAAAAAATCATCTTCCCAAGCACTATTAATGGTATATAATCCACGACCAAATCTTGTTAGTTCCCCATTTTTAATAAACTTATTTAATGTGTTTCTTGTAATGTTTTCTTCGAAAACTTCTTGTGTACTGATAATTCCACTAGTGGATTTACTTATTAAATTTTTCATTCTATTCATACTATTCATGATCATCACCAATTTTCACACATTATATTTTATCAAAATGATGTGTGAAAAGCAATATTATTAGCTTTCGCTTAATGTAATGAGTCAACAAATATACTGAAAGTTACAAAATCGGCTAACTAATTAGAACACAAAGGTATTTTTATAGTATTAATAATACTTATCTTTCGAATTTTTACTTAATCTTTTGACGATGTAAATAATCATTTATTATCGTACGACTTTATCCATTATAACATGGTCAAATATTACTTACATAATCCATGCTGCTTGCATATCTTTTTAATTCTAGCACAGAAAGCATAAATCAAGTTTTCTTACAATTTCATTTCATTTATGATATCCTATTCTTTACGTGATATAATAATTACGACTTGAAGGAGAAAACGCATGAAGAATTACTTATCGAAAAGCAAAAGTCCAAATCATATTGACATGCTGCTGGCGCTTTATTTGGTGTTAATGGCTGTGGTAAGCTTAATTTCCATTTACTCCAGTTTTGGTTTGATTGGGGAAGCGGCAGGTATGCAAAATCTAATCAAGCAGGCTGGCTTTTATGTTCTTGGCTTTCTTGTAATTGCCATTCTCATCTATATCGGAAATGACGGTATCTTAGAACTCGCCAAGCTTGCCTATTGGATTCTTATGGGCTGCTTGGTGTTGTTGGTCATTGGGCATCTATATTATAAATTTACCGAAAATGAACGCTTCCTATATTTGATTACTACGGTAAATGGTGCTACCTCATGGTTTAATTTTCCGGTTATCGGTTCGTTTCAGCCAAGTGAGTATATGAAAATCGTACTTATTATTTTAACAGCCGGTATCATTGATGAGCATAATCAAAACAATCCAACTGAATCGTATGAAATGGACTTCTCTTTATTTATGGAAGTAGCAAAATGGGCACTTCCACCGGTTGTCCTGATTTTATTACAACCGGATACCGGTGTTGTGTTAATTATCGGTATTTCCTTGTTGGCAATGATTATCTGTTCCGGTATCAAACGAGAATGGCTTATTGTATTAGGTTCCATTCTTGTAATTGGTCTTATTTTATTTTTCTATATGTATTTCTTTCAATTTGATTTGTTAAATAAGCTGATCGGAGGGACAAACGGGTATCGCTTACAGCGTATCACAACTTGGTTAAATCCGGAAAGCGATATTAGCAATGCCGGTATGCAGACCTACACTGCCTTGATGGTAATCGGTTCTGCCGGACTTAGCGGTTATGGTATGGGAACGAACCTTGTACATATCCCAGAGGCTCATACTGACTTCATTTTTGCGGTCATCGGACAAAGCTGGGGCTTTATCGGTTGTGTTGCGATATTGGCTTTATGCTTAGCCTTGGATATCCATTTATGTCGAATCGCAACCAAATCGCATAATATGTTTGAAAAATATTTTATTTGCGGTATTCTCGGTTTACTGCTTTATCAACAATTCCAAAATATCGGTATGATCATAGGCTTATTACCGGTAACCGGAATTACACTGCCATTGATTTCCTACGGTGGAAGCTCTATTTTATCCTACTTGGCAGCCTTTGGAATCATCATGAATGCCAGTATTCGAAACAATACCAATGAATTTATATAGTATAGATAGTCATAAAAGCAGCGAGTCAAGCTGCTTTTTATAGCATTTTATTATAATCTTAACACTTATAATACTGCTCAAAAACAGAGATAAGCAAACCTAAATAGGATTTACTTATCTCTTTTATTATACAAAAGACAGCCGATTTTCCAATCGACTGCCTTTTATGCACGATTCTTCAAAGTGCTATGCAGCACTTAAGCCTTTTAATCTTTTAAGGCTTTCTTTTTCTTAATTACAGCTAGGATAACAGCACCGAAGCTACTTAGTGCCAACATTGAAGCATATAGTCCTGTATTTGTGCTATCTCCTGTTCCAACATCACCCGGCTGCGTTTGTCCCGGTTTTGTAGGATTGTTACTTCCATTTCCAGGTTCTTCGTCAATACCCGGAACCTCTGCTTTTTCTAATGATGAAATTGCAGATTCTAATGTTAAAATCGCGGATTTGATTTCATCTAATGTTGCATATTCATTATCATATACAACATTTGCATTGTTTAAGGCATCCTTCAATTTCTTCCATGATGCTTCTGTATAATCTGCCTGATTATATGAATTTGCTTGATTGATTAGTGAAGCCAAGCTTTCTTTTGAATATATAGCAACCAAATCAGACTGCGCATTCAACAATCTTAAATAAGCTGCTTCCAATTCTGCCTCGCTTACCTCAGATTTTGCCAATACTTCTTTTGCGAAATTCAATGCTTCTTTAAAGTTAGCCCATGAAGCACTTGTATAGTCTTCTTCTAACAATGCCTCTGATTGTTCAACCAACTCTTTTAATGCGGACGTATCAACTTTTAATACCAATCGAACCATTGCATCAATCAATTCACGTTTTGCAATTTCCGCAGCATTGGCATTAATTTCTGTTTGCTTCAACAATTCCTTGGCATTGTTCAGTTTTTCTTGCAACACAGCATAAGAAGCTGCTGTATATTTATCTGCCTGAACCTTTTGCGCATCTTCAATAACCGCTTCTAATCCGGCTGTATCCGGAACAGCTCTTGCATTATGCAATTTAATTTCGGCAGCGGAACCGTTGTTTCCTACTGCTTCAATGTATTTCAATGAAACATAACGTGTCTTAATTTCATCGAACTCAATAACCTTCTCTGTACTGTCGTTTTTCAGTGTTCCCGCTTGGATCTTCTTCCAGCCGGTTGCCTCACTTACTTCCGTACCTGTCGGTTCTGTGTTTCGAACATAGATTTCGTATTTCGTTACATTTCCGTTGCTTCCGCTTTGACGAGGAACATACGTTAATCCATTGATGAATTTTTCTTCCTGCATATCAAGTGTGATCCAATGAGGCATATCGGTAATTGTCCAATCGGTATGCCACATAGTAGAAGTATCTCCGTCTAATACTTTATCCGGTGAGCTTCCGTCCTTTTGATATGATGATGCAGTTGCTTTGATGTTAGTTGAATCAATGTAATTTACATTCACCTGTGCCTTTAATTCCAAGTTCGCAATTGCTCTTGCCAACTGAGTAGCATAGCCATCAACAGTAGATTGCATGCTTACCGGTAAATCTCTTCTGATACCGGCTACAACAATTTCCAGTTCTTTTCTGCTTTCTTCGGTATAGATTTCCAAATACTCCTCATTGATAAGTGCTAAGTATTCATCAACTCTTGTGTAATCAGCCTTTTTATACTCGGTTGCAGAAATCTCTTTTTGTATCTTTTGTGTTAATGTATTGATTTCTTCCTGTGTTGGATTGTATTTTGCCAATACTTTTTCTGCTTCTTTTAATAGATCAGCGAATGCATCATTTTCTTTCAACAATTGATTTGCCGTAATACATGCATAATCCAATTCCATCGTTGAAGCAAATGTAGCATCTGTTCCGACTCTGATATCATCTACATAACCAACAAAGGCATTTGTTTTACTTCCGATTGTTGTAATTGGAAGCATAGTAGTTGCATGCAATGGTTTATAATTTCCGGTTAAGTCAGCCAATTCATTAGAAGTCTTATCTTCTTTTGGATTGATAGAATCAACAAGCTTACCATTTACATATAAATCCGTGCGATCCTTCGTATTTTTGAATTCCAATTCTACCCATTCATCAAGTGGCAATTCATAATTGAAAGAATAGTCATAGTTTTCTCTTGAGAAACCTACTTTTCCGGTATTCTTCTGTACTGCCTTGATGCTTCCATATTCAGATTCAAACAATACTTGTTCGTTTGTACTTGTAGAAGTACGTTTTACTTTTACTCTTAGATCATTTCCAAGACCTGCGGTTTTTTCATTTGTAAGAACATAGCTTTCGCTTCCGTTTAACTTCAATGCTTCTTTTCCATCAACAGTTTCTTTTGTTGCATTCTTTGCTTTACTTACATCATTGAATGTTTCATGTAAGATAACACCATCTTTATCTTTTTCAACTTCATAAGCGAAATTGGTATTTGGCGCATCTCCCAACTGATCGGAAACATTTTGTGCTTGTTCTTGTGAATAAACACCTTTTCCCCAAAGCTTAGCAGCGAACAATGGTAAGCCTTGCTCGATACGATCGTAAACATCATATTCACTGATACCGTTATTTAAGTAATCCGTCATATCATTCCATACTGCAAATGCTCCACCAATCATTTGTTCATCACCAGCCGGAATCGTTACACCACCGACTGAGTTAATCGCCAAGTTATACATAATATCATTATTTAAATAGTCATAATAATATCCAGCAGCAGGAACGATATAGTAATGCGCATCATTACAGTTAATTAAGTCAAAGCCTTCTTCATACATTTGATCCATGTTTGCCCAACCGAAGTTCCATAAATTCATTTGAACATCTTTGCTGGTAACATCTACATCACCTTTAATAGAAGTTAAGCTTCCCCAAATACGTGCGGTTCTGCCGGAATTCTGCACATACGCTAACATATCATTACAGAATTTACGATAAGCATTTCCATCAGCACTGTATTCATCAGCACCAACATGAACTGTTGTTTGTTCATCGAATACCGGATTGGTTCCTGTCATATATTCCGCAAAGATACTTTTTACAAACTCCAAGCTTTGGTCATATTTACTTGTCAAGTTCAAGTGGTCGTTTTGTCTTCCGCTTGTACCATGTCTTAAGTCCGGTCTAACCTTTGTAAGTGCCAATGAGTGAGCAGGTGTATCAATTTCCGGAACAATGTTTACACCGTAAGTTCTTGATTCTTGAATATAATTTCTAAATTCTTCTTTTGTATAGAACACATCGGTGCTTGTCAAATCGGCTTTATTCAAACCGTTGTTTCCGCCTTTTTTAATATTTGATTCTAAGCGGAAGCCTGAATAAGCCTGCATCGGATCTTTTCCTTTATTTGTGTAATCCTCTAAAGGAATTAAGTTGTCATTTAAGTGAATTTGCAAGTCATTCATTTTATACCATGACATTTCTTTTGTTAACTGCTCTAAATAATCCATTGTAAATGTCTTTCTTCCGACATCTAAAATGAATCCACGTACCGGATACAGCGGATAATCACGGGTAATACCCTTTGCGATGCTGGTGTTATTGCCTTGCTTTAACGCTTGCAAAATGGTTCTGGTTCCCCAGAATGCTCCCGTCTGTGTATAAGCCTCAACAGTAACTGCATCATCAATGGTAATAAGATTTCCTTCCTCCATCAAACCTTTTGATGTATCTTTTGTTAAAGCAAAGAAAATATCGCCTTTTTTTGCATCTTCCTTTGTTCCGCTTATAACCGTAAGCTTCTTTCCTGTCATATCTAAATAATCTTTCGCAAAAATTTCTGCGGTTTCTTTCAAGTCTGCACTTGCATAAATTACACGGCTGGAAGATGTCAATTCATAGTTTCCTTGCATACCCTTCCATTCTCTTAATTCAGGTAATACAAGCGGTGCTTTGTTATCCTTCTCTGTAACTTCATATTGTCCAGGAACGGTAACAGGAATTTCTTTAAATGAATATTCTTGTGTCTTTTTATCCACAAGTTTAAAGGATACTTTTACTTCTGTATCTACGATCGGCTGATAAATTGTTAAATCTTTATCCACAACCTGTTCATAATCTGTACCGTTATACGTGATTTCATAATCCTCTGAGTTAGGGATATTAACTTTTAATTTTTTATCACCTTTTTGTACTTTTTCAACGGAAATCTTATTTCCGATTTCTGAACTATCTTCCTTGATTTCTCCGCCATATACTTCCATTTCATAGATAGAGATACTATTATAGCTGTCTCCACCATCTGGATCTTCACTTGTAAAAGCATTGACCTTTAAACGTACATATCTGGCTTTCTGCACATCTTTTAAAACGATTCGCTCGTTCTTAGTAGAAGGTTTGTTCTTATTGGAATAAACCGTTGTCCAACTTTCTTCTTTTTCAGGATTTTCAGTGGCAATATCAATTTGATAATCGGTTGCTTTTCTTGTTTCCCAGAAAACCTTTACGGTTTTAACATCTAAGTTCTTTCCTAAATCGGTATAGATCCAATGCGGTCCGTTTCCTACATCACTTCCCCATCTGGATTCTCTGCTTGATGCATTTCCATCAAATGCATTGCTTGCTTTTACGGATTCAGCTTCAATTGATGAAGCTATTGCATTTGTACCGCGTGCTACGTTTTCCGTTGGATCTTGTACTTGTAGTTCACCATCCGTCAATGATACTTTAAAATCTTTACAGGATACACTTTGATACCCATGCATACCGGTAACTTCTAATTTAACGTAGCGTCCTTTTACCGGTTCTTTCAATACCTCAACGACTTTAACTTTCTTATTACCGCTGCGCTCTACAACCGGTTTTCCGAAGTTATTTACATCATCAGATACATAAATCTTATAATCGCTTGCATATACATCTTCTTTTTCAAAAATAGCACTGAAGGTGTTCATGGAATAGCTTTGTCCCAAATCAACATATGCCCATTGTGTTGGTGCTTTTTCTGTAGACCAACGAGATTCCTCATCGGCATCGGTTAAATTCTTTGCAGGCATGGTTGAATATTCAGCACTTGCCGTAACCTTTTTATCCAACGCTAAATTGGTATTCTTCGGTGTCTCATTTTGTGCTTGTTCTTTTGCTGTATCGTTTGAAGAATTCTTTGTTGCTTCATCAAAAACCGGATTTGTTGTACCTTCCGCAAATACATGAATAGGTGAAGTCATTGTCGGCAAAACCATACCGGTCGCTAATACTGCATTCAATACTTTTTTTAAGTTTTTCTTGTTCATTTTTTCTCCGGATATATTAAAGTCAATTCGATTGAATTTTTAATATATCTTTTCCTTTCTATCTACTATTGAACTAAGTTGACACGAATTAATTATATGCATATTCTAAATAAGTATATTTGAATTTGTTTCTCCTCCCATCCGTTACTCAAAATGTATGCGCTTACTGAAAAAGATTATCATATTTTTATTCATTTTGCAATATATAAGTATATAAAATTTTAGGCACACCAACCTAAACAAAAACATGGGTTGATAGAACCAAAAAGAGTTAATCAAGAATATCCTTTTTATATGTAGATAACGATAGTTAATCGATGAAACAGCGAATCTTTTATATTCACCAATTTATCAAATTGCATTGGTTTCGTATATTGATTACTTTACTAATAAAAAAAGAGGAATTCTATTAAAATCATAGATACCCCTCTAGATTACTTTGGCATATACACCGCATGAATTATTCAAATTGACTTTGATATAAAGCGGCATATTTACCATTCAATGCTATTAACGTTTCGTGATTTCCGACTTCTTTAATATCTCCATCTTCCATGTATAAAATCATATCCGCATTACGAATGGTTGATAAACGATGGGCAATAATAAAACTTGTTCTGTTTTTCATCATTCTATCCATCGCTTTTTGAATTAACATTTCCGTATGTGTATCAATATTACTCGTTGCTTCATCTAATATCATAATTTCCGGATCAGAAGCGACAGCACGTGCAATCGTCAATAGCTGACGTTCTCCTTGTGAAATATTTTCAGCACCTTTGCTTAGCTTCATCTGATAACCACCCGGCATCGTTTTAATAAACGTGTGAGCACCGGCGATCTTTGCAGCTTTCACAACTTTATTGTGAGATATAGAAGGCATTGCATAACCGATATTTTCTTCAATCGTCCCTTCAAATAACCATGTATCTTGAAGCACCATTCCAAAACGATTACGTAGTTCTTCACGTGGCATGTCCTTAATATTTACTCCATCTACCTCTATAACACCATCGCTTATTTCGTAAAAGCGCATTAATAAATTAATAAGCGTCGTTTTCCCCGCTCCTGTTGGTCCTACTACTGCTACTTTTTGCCCCGGCTGAATAGATAAATCTATCCCCTTCATTAAGATTCGATCAAAGGTGTAACCAAAATGAACATTTTTAAAAGCTACACTTCCCTCATTTTTTTGCGGAACAATGGCGCTTTCGGCATCTGGTTGTTCTTCTTCGGTATCAAGTAATGCAAAAACACGATTTCCCGCAGCTCTGGCAGCTCCAAAGCTTCCGACCATTCCTGCTATTGTTGCGAAAGGATCCGCAAACCGCCATGTGTATTCCAACATAGCTTGTACATTTCCCACCGTAATCCATCCCGATATTGCTCCTAAACAGCCTAAAACGGCACAAAGAACATAACCCAAATCATTCACTAATGTTGTAATCGGATTTACTGCTCCTGCTGTCGTTTCCGCTTTTCTTGAACTTTCTTTTAATTCACAATTTAACTTATCGAATTGCTCAATAGCCTGATCTTGATAATTAAATGTTTGGATTACTGCTTGACCATTATACATTTCCTCAACGTACCCATTTAAATTCCCTAATACATCTTGTTGTTTGGCATAATACTTCTCACTCGCCTTCATTACTCCTGCTGAACTTACTAAGCTTAAAGGTACCATAACAATCGGAATCAAAGATAATTTCGGACTAATTGTCATCATCATGATAAAGACACCGATAGCCGTTGTTAATTGTGTTACAATAGATGTCAGATTTTGACTGATCATATTATTGATCGTATCTACATCGTTAGTAATTGTACTTAAAATATCTCCATGTGTATGAGTATCATAATAATTTAATTTTAAACGATGCATCTTTTCATCAATCTCTTGTCGCATCGTTTGCATCACTTTTGCAGTAATATGAACCATTCCTAATCCTTGAAGAAAAGAGAATAACTGAGATATAAGATACAAACCTACTAGGATTACTAATAACCATAAAATAGCATTCCAATCGAAAATTCCTTCTTTAATAGATGAAAATAACGTTGTAGTAATCATTCCTATTACGAAAGGTGCTAATACCATAAAAGCAGTACTAATAATAGCTGCTACAATTACAAGAAACAGACGAAAGCGATAAGGCTTTAAATAACTGAATAAACGTTTCCAAAGGTTTCTTTGTTTCATTTATAAATGCTCCTTTCCTAACTGTAATTCTGCGATTTCACGATATAAAGGACATGATTCAAGCAAATCTTGATGTTTACCACATCCAACAATTTGTCCATCATCTACTACTAAAATTTGATCAGCATCTATAATTGAACTTATTCGTTGTGCAACCATAATAACCGTTGCATCACCAATTGAGTTTTTCAAATTTTGTCTTAATTGTCGATCGGTTTTCATATCTAAGGCCGAAAAACTATCATCAAAAATATATATTTCCGGTTTCTTCATCAACGCTCTTGCGATAGCCATACGTTGTCTTTGTCCTCCGGATAGATTGGTTCCACCTTGCGCTATCGAATCATGATACTGGTTTTCTTTTTTTGATATAAATTCATCAGCACATGCAGTTTGTGCTGCTATTTGCCAATCGGAAAGCTTTCCATTCGCATTACCAAAGTTTAAATTGGAAGCAATATCACCTGAAAATAATACATTTTTTTGTGGAACATATCCGATGATAGAACGTAAATCTTTTTTACGATAAGAGCGAATATTGACACCATCAACGAATATTTCCCCAAACATAGGATCATATAGTCTTGGTATCAGCTTAACGATACTTGACTTACCTCGACCGGTTCCCCCAATAATAGCTGTTACTTCACCGGGTTTTGAAACAAAGCTGATATCCTTTAAAATCGGTTCATCTGCACCTGGATATGCAAATGTAACATTACAAAATTCTACACAGTTTCTTAAAGGACGATCTTCAAATACATAATCTCCATCACAAATAGATGGTTGTATCAAAAAAACTTCTTCAATACGCTTAGCACAAGCATAGCTGGTAGGAAACATCATAATAACTAAAGACAACATCATTACTGATGTCAGTACCATGCTGATATATTGACTATTTGCCACAAGTGAAGCTACTTCCATAGCTTTGATTTCTACATAATAAGAACCCATACCTAATACAGCAGCTGTTGTTACTCCAAAAATAACACTAATAGACGGCATCAATAAGCTGCCCACACGTCCTGCTGTCATGGCAGTGGAAGCATAATCTTGATTAACACCTCTGAAACGTTCACTTTCATAACGCTGCTTATTAAAGGCACGAATCACACGAACGCCTTCCAACGATTCTAAAAATAAATGATTGATTTGATCTAATTTCTCTCTTAAACGTATAGAATAACGTGATGAAATCATCATGATAACAGTTAATACAACAAGCAAAACCGGAATTGCTACAAATAAAACAGAACTTACTTCTCCACCGGTAGCCGCTGAAAAAGTCAAACCGGCTATTGCCATCATAGGTGCCAATAATCCTACACGAAGTAATAAAGTCAGAAAATTTTGAACATTGGTAATATCAGAAGTACTTCTTGTTACAAGGCTTGCCGTTCCAAATCGATCCATTTCCGCAGCAGAGAAGTTTTGAACTTTTTCAAATACTTTTGTTCTTATTTGAGCTGCAAAATCAGTAGATATATTAGATGCAAGTTTCACTGAAAAAAAGCTTACCATACATGAAGCTAACGCAACACCCGCCATCACCATACCATAAATCCAAATTTGACTGACATTGGTATCTGCTACACCACGATTTATCATTTCTGCAAGTAATGATGGCAACAACATTTGAGCGATTGCTGATAACATCACAAAAATACACAAACATAAAATCTGTTTTTTATTTAAACACACATGCGACCATATTGTTTTCATACACTTCCCCTTTCTAATCCGAAACCAGCTTCATTTTTGATAGTCTAAACATTATATTTCCTAAAGCATATCGCTGCATATGTAAATATTCCTCTGCCTCAATACGCCCTCCGTAATTCATAACTTCCATTGTGCCACTAACTCCATTAACAAACAGTCCTGATGATGTAAATCCATTCTTCACATAGAAATTTCGTCTTGCTATACGCTGTTGCCTATTTTCTGCTGCATCATCTAGCTTTTCGATCAATAAGACAATTTTCTTATCTTTGTATATCTTACATAATTCTTTTATAATAAAGCCCCCGACACCACGACTACGAATTTTAGAACTAATTGCTAGATAATCAATCATTAGCATATTCTGTAATGGAATAACTGCCACAAACCCTAAAAGTCTTTTTTCTGCTACTGTATAAATATGCGTTTTTCCTCGTCTTAGCGAAGCTTTTAATAAGAAAAACGGTTTTCGTTCTCTTTTCGGAAAAGCTTCCTTATAAATACCTTGAATTTCACCCCATTGACTCCTCTGTACTTTTCTTAATTGCATTGTTTACCTCCATTTATTGATTCGATTATGAACATGGTGTATCATAATATATACAGTAACTGTACAGTCAAGGAGAAACTATGAAAAACAAAAAGTATTTTTCATCTGGCGAATTTGCAAAACTAACCGGTGTAAATAAACGCTCATTACATTACTACAATGACATTGATTTAATGAAACCTCAATGGATTGGTGAAAACGGATATCACTACTATTCCATCAATCAATTTGCTCAACTAGAACTCATACGCATTTTACGAAAAGTCGGTTTGTCTATTAATGAAATAAAGAATTATCTAACCAATACAACAGATGAAAACTATATGAAAATGCTAGAGGAAAAGAAAAAAATGATTGATAATTCTATCAAACAGCTGCAATTCGTCCGGAGCTTTCTGGAACAAAAAACACAGCATGCCACACGTTGTTTGAATGCAAAACATGGAGCAATATCACGTATCCAATTACCGAAACAAAAAATTATCTTATCAGATAAAATAACAGGTAAATATGATGATATTGATTTTTCAATCGCTGCAAATTTTTCAAAACAGTTAAAAGAACGTTTTAATCTATACGATCGTTTCGGAAGTAGAATTGATGTTGCAAACCTAACAAATCATAATTTCAATGCTTATGATTGTTACTATGCATATTGCCCACAAGATACAACGGAATATAATGAAGTATTGCCAGAAGGTAATTATATTGAAGCATTCTGCATTGGCCCTTGGGAACTACTACCTGAAATTTATCTTCAAATACTGCATTATGCCAAAAAACATAAATTGGAGCTATGTGGATACGCCTATGAAGAAGGATTAAATGAAATGAGTATTGATTCTTTAGATAACTATATTACCCGTATCCTTCTTCAATATAAATGATAGATTTAATCAAAATATTTACATAGAGCTTATGTAGCCTTTCCCTATAAAAAATGACATGGCATTTGCCATGTCATTCTATCTCTAATTCCTTTAAATAACGATGTAACGCATCTTGCCACGTCGGCAGACGATCAAATCCGTTTCTATCCAACTCCGTTTTATTCATACGAGAATTGCAAGGGCGCTTTGCCTTTGTTGGAAATTCATCACTTGATACCGGTGTAACCTGTACATTCATACCTGCCTGCTTAAAGATTTCACAAGCAAATTCGTACCAACTGCAAATCCCCTCATTCGTTGCATGATAAGTACCGTATTTATCACTTTGAATCATATCCAAAACAAGCTTTGCCAAATCATAGGTATAAGTAGGAGAGCCAATCTGATCATTTACTACGCTCACCGCGCCTCTTTCCTTACCAAGACGAAGCATCGTCTTAATGAAATTATTTCCATTTTTACCAAATACCCATGCAATACGGATAATAAAGTGTTTCGCTAGTTTTTCTACTGCTAGTTCTCCCTCATACTTGGTCTGTCCATAAACATTCAGAGGAGCTCTTTTATCATATTCCTTCCAAGGTTCACTGCCTTGTCCGTTAAACACATAATCGGTTGAAAAATACATTATCGGAATATCCAATACTTCACAAACCTGTGCGATATTTTCCGTTCCCTCTTTATTTACCTTACGACAAGCTTCCTCCATATCCTCGGCTTTATCCACCGCTGTCCATGCCGCACAATGCACAACCGCATCATAGCCTCCCTTGGTTATGACCTCACGCACCTGCTTTGCATCGGTAATATCCATTTCATCAATATCAACACCGACAGCTTCTACTCCACGCTTTTCTGCTTCCTTTACAACGTCATAGCCTAACTGTCCTTTCACTCCGGTTACTAACAGCTTCATATTATACGCGTCCTTTTTCCTTATACATTTTATCAAAGTAATTCTGATATTCACCACTCAAGATATTTTGCCACCATTCCTTATTGTCAAGATACCATTGAATCGTCTGTTGAATACCGGTATCAAAGTTATACTTAGGAACCCAACCTAGTTCTGTTTCCAACTTAGTAGGATCAATTGCATAACGCATATCATGTCCTTTGCGATCCTCGACATACTTAATCAAACTTTCCGGCTTATTCAATGCCTTTAAAATAGTTTTCACAACCTCAAGATTGGTACGCTCATTATGTCCTCCGACATTATAAACCTCACCGACACGGCCTTTGCGTACAATCAAATCAATCGCTACACAGTGATCATATACATGCAGCCAATCACGTACATTTTCTCCGGTACCGTAAACCGGTAGGCTTTCATTCGCAAGCGCTCTTGATATCATCAACGGAATCAGCTTTTCCGGAAAATGATATGGTCCGTAATTGTTGGAACAACGAGAAATCGTTACCGGAAGTCCATAAGTTCTATGATATGCCAAAACAAACAAATCCGCACTTGCCTTTGCACTGGAATACGGGCTTGAAGTATGCAGTGGTGTGGTTTCGGTAAAGAATAAATCCGGACGATCAAGTGGAAGATCGCCATACACCTCGTCTGTAGATACTTGATGATATCGAGTAATGCCATATTTCACACAAGCATCTAACAAGGTGGTCGTTCCCATAACATTTGTTTTCACAAAGATTTCCGGATCTTCAATTGAGCGATCCACATGACTTTCTGCCGCAAAATTTACTACGACATCAAATTTTTCCTTTTCAAACAGATCAAAGATAAACTCACGATCGGCAATATCTCCCTTGATAAATTTATAGTTTGGCTTATCCTCAACCGGCTTACATGTTTCTAAATTTCCGGCATAGGTCAGCTTATCCAAATTTACGATCATATCATCAGGATAGTTTTCTACCATATAATGCACAAAGTTACCGCCGATAAATCCGGCTCCTCCGGTTACTAAAAATTTCATCTTACGCTTCCTCCTTATAAGCGAATTGATTATTGGCATCTTCTAAAGTAGGTCCATGCGCATCTTTTTCACTCAATACCGGTTCAATCCCATTCAGCAATGAACCCCAATCGACATTTACGCTAGGATCATCGTATCGCATACCACCCTCGGATTCCTTATTATAAACATTATCTACCTTATAGCGAAATTCCACATCATCGCTGATTGTTAAAAAACCATGTGCAAAGCCTTGTGGGATAAAGAACTGACGATGATTTTCCGCAGTTAATTCCACCGAAACCCATTCTCCATAGGTAGGACTTCCTTTGCGAATATCCACTGCTACATCAATGACTGCTCCTTTGGTGCAAGATACTAATTTGGACTGTGCATAGGGAGGATTTTGCCAATGCAAACCACGAAGTGTTCCTTTTTGGGCACTGAATGACATATTATCCTGTACAAATTCTACATCAATTCCAAGCTCTGCATATTTAGGCTTGGAATATGTTTCACTAAAATATCCGCGATGATCTCCGAATACATCGGTTTCGATAATTAAAACACCGGGTATTTTTGTTTTTATAGCTTTCATTCTTTCACTCCTTTATCAATATATTTACGATCCATGATTTTTTTCAAATAAGCACCGTATTGATTTTTCTTATATACCTCGTAGGTTGCCTCTAACTGCTTACGATCGATCCAGCCGTTGTCATAAGCAATTTCTTCTAGACAGGCAATCTTTCGATGCTGATGCTCCTCAATCGTTTTTACAAAGTTGGTCGCATCTACCAAGGATTCATGCGTTCCCGTATCTAGCCAAGTAAAACCATCACCTAAAAGACTTACACTTAATTCATTATTTTCTAAATATATTCGATTCAAATCGGTAATTTCCAACTCTCCACGTGCACTTGGCTGTAATCCTTTCGCATATTCAACAACACGATTATCATAGAAATATAGCCCTGTAACAGCATAATTAGATTTTGGCACTGCCGGCTTTTCTTCTAAAGAAACAGCCTTGCCTTCCGCATTAAATTCCACAACACCAAAGCGTTGAGGATCTTCTACATAATAGCCGAACACCGTTGCGCCGCTTTCCTTTTCCGCTGCGGTACGCAAACGCTTGGTAAGTCCATGTCCATGGAAAATATTATCTCCCAATACCATAGCCACAGAATCCTCACCGATAAAATCCGCCGCTAAAATAAAGGCTTGTGCCAATCCATCGGGAGAAGGCTGCACCACATAGCTTAATTCTACACCAAACTGGCTTCCATTCCCTAACAACTCTTGGAAGCGAGGGGTATCATCAGGTGTGGAAATAATTAAAATCTCACGAATCCCGGCACGCATCAAAATACTCATCGGATAATAAATCATCGGTTTGTCATAAATCGGAAGTAATTGCTTGCTGGTTACTTTGGTTAATGGATATAATCTTGTTCCACTGCCACCGGCTAAAATAATACCTTTCATTTCATTTTCCTCCTGTGAATACATAAATAGTTTCTTTATGTAGGCAAGTTCAGTATAAACCATTACGTAACGTCAGAGTCAATGAATTTTATGAAATTCCTATCTAATTCTTCTTTTATATTGTCATTTTAAATCTCTGTTTTATTTTATGCTTACTTACTGCCTGATTTTTTATTGCATATCCTTAACAATATTGTTTCTTGCTTTGAAAAACGGATATAAAAAACAGTCGATCATAACAATCAACTGCTTATTCTCACACTATATGACATATTCTTCTCGTATTAAATTTTCTTTAACTGTTCACTTATATCACGACCGCCATACATGACAGTAACGATACGCACAACCTTTTCTTCCAAGTAAGGAATATATAAAATAACGAAGTTATCTATCGAAAGAACTCGCATACCTCGACGATGCCACAGTTTGATGCTAGAATAAAAACCGTATCAGTTAAATGTGAGAGTTAAAACATCTTATGGTATACTGTCATAAATTATTAACACAGAAAGAAGAGGAATTTAATTATGGCTAAACCTACATTTACAGATGAATTTAAACAAGGAGTTGTTCAGTATGTACTTGATCATCCTGATGAATCTAAACTTTCTATTGCTAAACGTTTTGACATTGCTGACAGTACTGTTCATAAATGGGTGAAAGATGCTGATAAAAATAATGGTACTATTGTTTCCAGAGGTTCTGGTAATTTCTCTAGTGATGAAGCTAAAGAAATTGCTCGTTTGCGTAAGGAGCTTAAAGATACACAGGATGCGCTTGATGTCTTAAAAAAGGCTATTGGCATACTGGGAAAATAACGAAACAGGAACTTTATTATCAAATCAAAATAAAAAAGCAGAATGATAATAATGCTTCGATTTCCGGTATGCTCGATAAACTTAATGTCAGTAAATCAGGATATTATGATTATGTTAACAGAAAACCTTCTAAACAAAAAGTTAGAAAACAGGAACTCAGTAAAAAAATAAAAGCAATTCATGAAGAATCACATGAAATTTATGGAGCACCGAAAATAACTGTAAAACTGAATCAGTCAGGAATAAAAGTCAGCGAAAAATATGTGGGCAATATTATGCGTGAGATGGGTATTAAAGCCCATTATATCAGACCATGCACAATAACCACTAAGGACAGTGATTTTTCATCAAAACTGAAGAATATTCTAAAACGTAATTTCAATCCTGAAAAGCCGAATTCAGCCTGGTGTACAGATATAACCTATATTTGGACACAGGAAGAAGGATTTGTGTATCTGACAAGTATAATGGATTTATACTCAAGAAAAATAATAGCTTGGAAACTAACAAAAACAATGGAAGTAGAGGAAGTATTAAAATGTCTGGAAGAAGCAAAAAGGAGGAGAAAAACAGATAATCCGGTAGTAATACACAGTGACAGAGGTGTTCAATTCACATCAAAAAAATACTATAATCTAACGGTAGGAATGATCGGCAGTTACTCTAAAAAAGGGAATCCATGGGATAATGCATGCATAGAATCATTTCATGCATTGATAAAAAGAGAATGGCTAAACAGAAAAAAGATAAATGACTATTCAGAAGCTTATCAGATGGTATTTGAATACATAGAAGGATTTTACAAGACAGTAAGAATACATTCTCATTGTGATTACCAATCTCCAAACAAATATGAAAAAAACTACTACCAGAATAATTTAAACTAAAAATTGAAAATTCTTATATTTTAGTTGTCCGAAATCTTGACATAGTACCAGTTCCTTTTCATAACGGCAATAACGTTCCGATAATTCATCAAGGGATAGAATAGCCTTCCATAATCGTTTGATTTGTATTTCTGCAATTGCAGGTGCACACAAATCCATTTTAATATAAAGAAAGATATTCCTTAAATCTCTGTCGGCTTTTTTCCGTTAATTCTACTGCAAATTTCATAAATCAAAATCTTTTTGCATTTCGGCAAATGCCTGTTTTGCGGGCTTTGTTCTTCCTGCCAAAATATCCGCATATCCTTTCTCAAGTTCTGCATTCAATTCTTCTTTCATTAAGCGACTCCATACAGACAGGTTTTTCATACGGCAATCGCACTTCAAAAGGAAGCCCTTTTTTTTAAACAATCTGTTTAAAAAACATATCAATCGCATTAGAGGTAGGAATACCAAGTGCAGATAATATGGTTTCTGCCTGTTCCTTTAATACAGGGTCAATTCTTGCATATACGCTTGCTGATTTTGCCATAACAACGATCCCTTTCATGGAAACAGTATTTCTCTTTCTATGTGCATTATACTGTGATGTATTGAGTTTTATATGCAAACAAGCTGACGAAACGATCTACCAATCTACCTTCCTTAACGAATAATAGCTGCTGTAAGCTATCCTTCGTTATTTTTCACAAACAAATACACCTGCTTCTTTTGTTATATAAATAGCACCATTCTGCTCAATTTTTGTTTCTATAAAGCTTTTAAATTCCTCCATGCGCTCTGACAGCATATCCATTTGATTGCCATGACAGCTCATGATATAAGAAAATAATGCCTGTGCATCATCTACCGATAAAGCATCTTTGTATAAACGCTTCTCCACCTTTGAAAAATATTGTTTTAATATTTCTCCCCCGTTTTCCAAACCGAAGATTTGCGGCAAGCTGCGATCGGACAGTGTAATCTGTTCATCAAACTCCTTCACAAGCTGATTGATTTCCTGCATGTGTTGCTTACTATACGTACTGCAATAGAAATGTCCGCCTTTTTTTAATACCCTGTGAATTTCCTTTAAACCGGCTGTTACATCATTCAAATAAAAAAGCATGTGATTGGCAATCATCGCATCAAAATATTCTTGTTTAAAAGGAATGCTGTTGGCATCAATCTGCAT
>ENA-OPRU01000495-OPRU01000495.1-human-gut-metagenome-genome-assembly--contig:-NODE-495-length-27212-cov-2.546084_pt1 | contig 27212 bp, 17 predicted proteins | sample MGYA00241897_ERZ501888 | MGnify/ENA primary metagenome ERZ501888 (study PRJEB25962, sample SAMEA2042398) | human gut metagenome | biome: human gut; feature: human-associated habitat; material: faeces... | reverse complement strand
AGCCGTCGCCGGCGGTGACGAATCCGAGAATCACATTCCGGTAGACGTTGCCTACCTTGGATTCGAACTCGTATGAGGGTGTTGCGGTCACGTCCACATAGCCGCCGAACCAAGGTTCCGGCAATTTCTTAGCCGCCGTTCGCGTGAACGTGATCCACGACCATGTGCCGGCCGCGACGAGCGCGATGCACAGTATCGCTATGAACAGTCGGAGGAAGGAAAATCGTCTTCCTGGAAACAGGGGTTTCATCATTCCCTTTCGAAATCGTCAGGTCACCAATGCTGATGGGGACATTGGGGCGTCTAGCAGGCTGTGTCCCGCTGGGCTTCAGTGCATATGCGGGGGATTTTACGGGGGATTACGCTTTCCTCTCGTGCGCTGTTTTTCTTATATCTCGCTTACAGTTAGGGAGTGTAGTCTGTGGCTAGTACGACGATTTCAACAGTGATGTATGGTTTATGCAGGTGAGGCAGCGCTGATAAGGCAAAGGGGTATATGGTGGCAAAAATAGGGGATTTTGACGGCGATGACCGCAGGCACCAGTGGGGTGCTGAAACCTCCACGCAACCGCTTGCGATCATGCATGCCAAGCCTTCGCCAACGCGCGTTGTGCGTGGTTACGTTGCCATCATCTGCACGGTTGTTTCATGGCTGATCTACATGATCACGATGATTCTGTCGTTGTTCGTCAACAATCCTTCACTCACGTTACGTTTCGTGGTTGAAGGCGTGCTGTACATGACGATTGTGACCACGCTGATTTTCAGCGCGCTCGTCTACTTGACCACACGGCAAGGGGCGCTATACCGTTTCATCCGGCATGAACGCGTGCCTCGGGCGATGCTCGACGACCATTTCGCACACAACTACGATAAGGGAATCACAGTGCTGATTCCTTCGTACGTGGAACAGCCGAAAGTCGTCGAAAAACGATCTGGTCGGCGGCATTGCAGGAATTTCCCGACCTTGCAGTCGTACTCCTAATCGACGATCCTCCGCATCCTAACAATGACGAAGCGCGAGCGATTCTCAAAGCAAGCCGCGAACTCATGCCGAAAGTATTGGCCGAATTGGCGGCACCTGCGGAACGTTTCACCAAAGCGCGCGACGAAACCGTTGCGGCGCTCGCCGATCAGATGGACGCAAGGCGTAGTGTGGTCGCACGCTGTGCGGAAGACTATCGTGCGGCCGCGCAATGGTTGGAGCATAAGGCCGACACATGGCTGGTCGAAGATCATACCGACGATTTCTTCTGCGACCAGGTATTGCGCGGTCTTGCACGCGACCTGCGTTTGACGGAACAGGCGTTGAACGAATCGATCACCCTGCAGCAGCATGTCGACGCGAATCGCATTCTGCAACTGTACGAACGTTTGGTACGCATTTTCACCGCAAAAGGATGGTCGTTCGAACGCAAGCTGTATGCGTCGACCTCCCGTGAAGGCAACAAAGCCATGAATCTGAATTCGTTCATCGGATTGATGGGGCACTCGCTCAAGCGCGTGGAAACGTCGGACGGGGTGATTCTGCGTGACGTGCGCGAGGGAGAATCTCCCGATTTCGTGATGCGCAATTCCGAATACGTGCTGACGTTGGACGCCGATTCCATGCTGTTGCGCGACTACTGCCTGCGCTTGGTGTACCAGATGGAACAGCCCGGCAATGAGCGCGTGGCCGTGATCCAAACCCCGTATTCCTCGTATCGTGGCGCGCCGACGCGAATCGAACGCATCGCGGCCGCCACCACCGACATTCAGCACATGCTGCATCAGGGCATGACCTACTATGACGCCACGTTCTGGGTAGGTGCGAACGCGGTGATCCGCAAGGCCGCGCTCGACGATATCTGCGTGGTGTCGACTGAGGGCACGCGCACGGTGAAAACGTATATTCAGGATCGCACGGTGATCGAAGACACCGAATCCAGTATCGATTTGGGTTATTTCGGCTGGCATTTGGTCAACTATCCGGAGCGGTTGAGCTATAGTGCCACCCCGCCTGATTTCGGTTCGTTGGTGGTGCAGCGGCGGCGTTGGGCGAATGGCGGTCTGCTGATCATCGGCAAATTCTTCCGTATTGTGCACGCGCGGCATCAGCAGGGCAATGATGTGAAGCTGGGTGAGTGGGCGCTGCGCGTGAACTATATGGCGTCCATCGCATGGTCGAGTTTCGGCCTGATGTTCCTCTTGGCATATCCGTTCGACCAGCGGTTGCTGAGCCCGTGGGTGGTGCTCGCGTCGCTGCCGTATTTTGCCACCATGTCGAGCGATTTGAAACGCAACGGGTATAAACGTTCCGATATTTTCCGTATTTACGGCTTCAACATCGTGCTGTTGACGGTGAATCTTTCCGGTACGCTCAAGTCGATTCAGCAGGGCATGACGAACACGAAGATTCCGTTCGCGCGTACGCCGAAAGTCAATAATCGTACCGCTTCTCCGGCATTGTATGTGACGATGCCGTGGGTGATCATCATTTACTCGTGCATGGTGTTCTACGCCGATACGCTTTCGCACAATTGGGGCAACGCGGTGTTCGCCGGCTTCAATGCGATCGTGACGTTCTGGGCGTTGACCGCGTATATCGGCATCTGGCATTCCGTGCAAGACATGGTGGTTGGTCTGGTCCGTTGGTTCTTCGTGCCGATCAAGGAGCCTCAGCAGGAGGCGGCCCGCAAGAAGGCCTCTTGGCGTGACGCCCTCTACTTCGGCGACCGCCAAATGATCTACGAGTCCCGCCCGCTATAGCGTGCTCCCCGTGTCGGTCTGCACTTTCTTCGGGTTTTTGAAAGGACTGTCGTACGATTTCAAAAATCTGACCGCGCGATTCCGAAATAAAGGTAAATTTTCCAATCGTGCGGTCAGCAAATCAAAATCGTGCGACAGGGCTAGAAATCGTATGACGGGAATCGGGATAGTGCGGTTAATAAACCGAAATCGTGCGACGAAATTGCAAAATCGTCAGTCGGGGTTTAAAAAGCCGTGTAGCAGAAAATCTTGTCACGTGTTTGAGTCGAATCTCCGTGAGGCACTGTTGTGGGTGCCGTAAAGTATAAGGAAAAGGGGCGCCGATGATTCAACGTAATAACGATTGGAGCGCTATGCAGCAAAGCTTATATCACGATATGCAGGTCGATTCGTCGGGTGCGTTCGCCGCGCGCAGTCCGCTGGACTCGCTGGCGGTTGCGGCACCAGGGCGCACACGTTGCGTGAACGCCGAGAATCCCACGGGCGGTGTCAATCTGCGCATTGTCCACTGCAGCCAGTGCACTTGGCCCGTCGCGCAAGGGCAGTCCGTGCATTCAAACCGTGAAAGCGGGGGAGAGCGTCACACTGATGGACGTGGATGGCCCGGGCGTGATCCGCCATATTTGGATGACCGTCACCGACCGAACCTCCCCGACCGGTCCGAACGTGCTTCGCAACCTGATCCTGGAATTCTATTGGGATGGCGAGGAAACCCCGTCCGTGCAATGCCCGGTCGGCGACTTCTTCTGCTGCGGCCACGCGCAGGCCTGCCGAGTCAATTCGATGCCGGTGGTGGTCGTGCCCAATCGCGGTTTCAACTGCTACTTCTCCATGCCGTTCGAACATGCGCGCATCGTGCTTCGCAACGATCACAATGAAGACGTTCCCGCGTTCTTCTACCAGATCGATTACACCGAATACGATGCGCTTCCGGCAGACACCATGCGTTTCCATGCGCAGTGGCGTCGCGAGCGCGTCACCGAACTGGCCCGCGACTATGTGGTGCTCGACGGCGTGCATGGTCGTGGCGCGTATATCGGCACGTATTTGGCGCTCACCGCGTTGGAAAGCCGCTGGTGGGGCGAGGGTGAAGTCAAGATGTACATCGATGGGGACGACCAGTATCCCACGTGGTGCAGCACCGGTGCCGAGGATTATTTCGGTGGCGCGTGGAGTTTCGCCGATTTCGACGAGCATGGGCGTATGCATGAGCAGACGTTCTGTGCGCCGTACGTCGGTTTCCCGTTCTATTCGCAGCGTCTCGCCTCGCATCGCGAGAGCGCGTATTGGGATGTGAATACGCCGGTGACCCGCGGATTGTATCGCTGGCACATTCCCGATCCGATTTATTTCGAACATGATTTGCGTGTGGAATGGCAGCAGATCGGTACTGAGGAGGGCGGCAATTTCGAGCGTCAGGACGACGTCGCTTCCGTCGCGTACTGGTATCAGCGCGAGCCGCATACACCGTTCGATCCGATTGGCGATCGTCGCTTCCGTCAGCCCCGCTGAATTGCTGTCTGCACAACCCGCAAAATCGGGCCGATTCAAGAGTTGTGCAGACAGCAATCGGCCCATTTATACCCCTGAGCTTGCGATTTCCAGTCTTTCCGGTCAGTTCGGGGGTATTTTTCTGTCTGCGCGACTTGCGTTCTGCGTCTGCACAACCCGGGTTTTTAACCCGATTTTATGGGTTGTGCAGATGCAGGGTGCGGGTTGCGCAGGCGGGAAACGTGACTAGATGGGGTTAGATGTCACGGCGTCTGCTGCGCTGATTATCGTGCGAACGTTCTGCGCATCCAAGAGACAGCCAGCTGCGGCCAGATCTGGATACTCGGTTCAATGCCGTTGACGCCCTGCCATGCGGTTTCCGCAGTGCCCAACGACAGTCCATGCCCGCCTTGCGGGAATAGGTGCGCTTCGATGCTGACTCCGGCTTTCTTGCAAGCGTCGATCAGCATCAGTGTGTTTTCGTATGGCACGGTTTCGTCGGGAACGGTATGCCATGCGAAAACCGGCGGTGTTTTGGCGTCGATATGACGTTCGATCGACACGGATTCAAGCGCTTGTGAATCGTTGCGGCGTTCACCAAGCAGCGAATCGAAACTGCCGCGATGGGCGAGCGGGCCAGACGTGATCACCGGATAGGCGAGCATCAAACCATTCGGACGCACCGCATCCGGATCGTAACCATGAGCGACAAGAACATCGTCGCTGGTGGAGGTGGCGAGATTCGCAGCAAGATGACCACCTGCGGAAAAGCCAATCACGGCAATCGCATCCGGATCGACATGCCACTCGGCGGCATGCTCACGAATCATCGTCATCGCATCGGCAGCTTCCAACAGCGCAACTGGAAAAACGGAAGGCTTCACCGAATATCGCAGCACAAAAGCGTTGAAACCGGCCGCAAGAAACTGCATCGCAATCGGCTCCGCCTCACGATCCGACGTCATTTCGTAACCGCCGCCCGGAATCACAAGTACAGACGGACGCACACGGTCGGGAACGACTTCTTCGCTGTTATCAAGGCAATATCCTACGAATTTCGCTGCGCTGCCGTCGATGCCGGAAATTTCATATTCGAAATATTTCATATATCCATCATAGGTGGAACACGGCGCACGTTATGCAGGAACTATTTGGTCCCGCTATTTTTCGTACCTTGTGATCCGTGGATGCAAATTGTGCAGTCGGGAGAGTGTGTCCTACTCGAGCAGCCAGTCGAGGATGTTGCGGTGTCGAATGTCTTGGTAGTCGCCGAGCCCGATGGTATCCAAGGTGAGCTGTGTGACGTAGAGGAGACCTCCATATGTGAGATACCGGTCGAACAGCGCATTGTCATTTGCTGTCGGTTGCAATGCATTTCGGTATTCCGAGAAAGACAACGGCAGCATCTTGAGCTCGACATATCGTCCGGTGAAATGGATTATTTTGCGTTTTTTCAGAATCGTCCAGTGAAATGGATGATTTTTGCGGAGTGGGTGAGTGATATAGACGTGCGATTGGGCAAATCGGAAGTAATGTTGCGATCATTCGACGGAATTCACGAATGTGTATGGCCGCTCACATGTCTGATACATTTTTCTCAGCTAATTGGCAGGAACACGTATCATTCCTCCAAGACTCGGGCGCTTATATAGAACATGTCAGCAGTTACGGCGGCTGGCGAGGTTCCTGAAGAACCCCATAACTGAACCCTTCTTCTCTCTTCTCTCTCAGCCGGCGGCCCTTCTTTCCGCCGGCTTTCTTCTTTTCTGAACACGATGCATGCGATTCGTGCGATTCGCGATTTATGTTTCGCGATTTTGCCGAAAAGAGTTGCAAGACAAACGGCCGACCATGCGTGAGTAATGCATGGTCGGCCGTTTGTGATGCTGGTGATTATGCGTGGTCGCGTGCAGGCATTCGTGATTCAGCAGCGCTCGTACGAGAACCTGCGCAGGCGTTCGAAGCATTCCACGCTTTCGTCAAGCCATGGCATGCCGATCACGAACACGTGGCCGAGCGTTTCGTGGCGGCGTGGCTTCGGGTCGAACAGTTCGAAATCGGCTCCCTTGCGGGCCAGTGCGGCAGCAAGCGCCAGATTGTCGGCCTCGAGGAAATCGTCGCCGCAGGTCACGATGAACAGTGGCGGCAGGTTGACGTTGAACGCCAGGCCTTCGGCGGTGAGGAACTTCGGGTCGGCGGCTTCGATGCCGTCGAAGAATTCGACGCCCAGCATCTGTTCGAGTCCGGTGCGGCGATTCGGATCGTAGCCTACGGTCAGTTCGCTTCCCATGGTTTCCAACGATGCGGAACTGTAGGCACCGCACACCGGAGCGGCACCGGCGAAACCAATGCCCGAAGGCTCATCCACGCCGAATGCGGCCGCGGCTTCGGCATTGTTTTCAATCGCCAACGTCAGCATGGTCAACGCGCCGCCTGCCGAATCGCCGGTGAGGAACACGGCGTTCGGATTAACCGGATAATCAGTCAAATGCGCCTTGATCCAACGCAATGCCGCCTGAACGTCCGCCAGCTGACCCCTCAAATCGGTTTGCGGGGCCGGTCGGTAGTTCAGTGAGAATACGGCGAAGCCCGTTTCGGCCAGATGCACGTTGAAGTTGCGGTTCAATTCCTTATATCCGTAAGTGAAACCGCCGCCGTGTATATCGATGTACACCGGCAGCGTATGCCCGCAGCGCAGCACCGCATCGTGCGGTAGATACAGGTCGAGCAAATGTCCTCTGCACTGCCCGGCTTCCGTATCGTAGCCACCGTCAGGCAGGTATGGAATATCTTCGATCACGTCGATTGTGTCAGGTGTGTGCCACAGTTCGGAACGCGGGGTGTCAACCGCGATCGCGCCGAAACGCATGTCGAGAATGCCGCGGACGCGCTCTTCGGAAAGGCCTTCGAGATCGCCGTCGGTTTCCGTCCAACGTTCCGCATGGTCGATCATCTCACGGGTGATGCCATATTTTGCCGCGCATTGTGCGCTGAGTTCCTCAATGGTCTGTGTGCTCGTCATCGACGCCGTCCTTTCATGATGTTCATGCAATTGCGGCCGTTCCGTCATCGGAATGCCGCACCTCGATATATCGTACCGGTTCGATATAGAAAGCGCTACTGCGATCACCCATATTCCTTTACGTCCAGAGCGAATTTATGTAACGGTACATGCGTTGATTTTATTGCGATTGCGACACGCCGAAATCACTCACGTTGCATCAAAAAAACGGTTCGCATAGAATAAGTCGCGTTTGCGAATCCGAACAGGGGTTTCGACCGAGAGAGACGGCAACGGGACGCTCGACAAACGACGGACGTGAATCGTAACGGCAACGAATGGCCGTAAAAGCAACGCAAAAACGCAAAACCAACCCACGAAAACCCAGACAACCAGCAAACAATCCGAAGGAACGCTACGTATGTACGTCGATCCGAATCGTAATACAGAAGCAGGCAACCTTAAATGGATCCTGCCATACTGCAAACCCGACCTGCCACGAGTGGCCGGCGCGATAGTGCTGTTCTGCGTCAACAACACCATGGCGCTCATCATTCCGCTATTGTCAGGCCTCATCGTGGACCGTGTCATCGTGCAAGGCCAAGTCGACGAACTGACGCGACTGTGCATCATGATGATCGTGTTCACCATCGTGCGCGTCGCCTCGCGCTACGGCTACCAAATGTGGATGGAACGCTTCGGGCAGAACTCCGTATTCCGTCTCGTCAGCGACGAATACGAGAAACTGCACGAACTCGACTTCACCTATTTCAACCACACGCGTACCGGCGACATCATGAGCCGCATGACCTCCGACACCGATGCCATACGCCACGCGCTGAGCTGGGTGAGCTACCAGGTGCTTGACTGCGTGGTCATGTTCATTGGCGCGCTCGCCATGATGTTCACCATCGACTGGCGGCTCGCGCTCGCGCTCGCATGCGTCACGCCGTTCATTTTCATCCTTACGCGCGGACTCTCCACGCACGCAAGACCACTGTTCTTCGCCATCCGCAACTCGCTTGCCGAAATGAACTCAATGGTCGAAGAAAACATCGAAGGCAACCGCGTGGTCAAAGCGTTCGTGCGCGAACCGTATGAAACCGAAAAATTCGACAAACACAACGACGATTACATGCAACGCAACATGGACCAGGCCTACAACAGCCGCAAATACATGCCATGGCTCGACGGTCTCGGCTTCTCACTGCAGCTGATCACGCTTGGATTCGGCGGATTCCTGGTCATCACCGGGCGCATGACCCTCGGCAATCTCGTGGCGTTCAACTCCTACCTGTGGATGATCGACGGGCCGGTACGCCAATCCGGATGGCTGATCAACGACTGGCAGCGATTCAACGCATCCTGCATCAAAATCCGCAAACTGCTCACCGCTCAGTCACGTATTACGGAAAAGCCGGAAAATACGGAAAAACCGGGAGACAGCGCCGACGCGAATCACGCCAGCACAGCGGCTGCAACCGCTGCAACAACCAACACAACCCGCATCGCAGGCAGCATCGACTTCCAGCATGTCAGCTTCGCCTTCCCCGACGAACCGGACACCCCCGTGCTCGAAGATGTGGATTTCCATGTTCCGGCAGGCGCCAAACTCGGCATTCTCGGCGAAACCGGCGCGGGCAAATCCACCCTCGTCAACCTCATCTCCCGCTTCTACGACCCCACCGAAGGCCATGTGCTCATCGACGGCGTCGACGCGCGAGACTGGCCGCTCGCCACACTGCGCTCGCAAGTGTGCGTCGTGGCGCAAGACACGTTCCTGTTCTCCGACACCATCGGCGGCAACATCAGCTTCGGCGCGGGCGAACAACGCGAATACGACGAACAGTACATTCGCCGCATGGCCACCATCGCCGGCGCGGACGGCTTCATCCGCAGCATGCCGGAAGGCTACGATACCGTGGTCGGAGAGCGTGGCGTCGGCCTTTCCGGCGGCCAAAAACAGCGCCTGAGCCTCGCACGCGCGCTCGCCGACAATCCGTCGATCCTCATCATGGACGATACGACCAGCGCCGTCGACATGGAAACGGAAGCGGAAATCCAGCGCCATCTGCGCGAACTGGACGAACAGAAAACCATCGTCACCATCGCACACCGTATTTCATCGGTGAAAGATTCCGATCTGATCCTCGTGCTTGAGCATGGCCGCATTGTGGAGCGCGGCACGCATGACGAACTGGTGGCCGCGCACGGCCGATATTGGGAGATCTACTACAGGCAGCTCGGCTTGCAGGTGGGTCGTTCGCAAGGTTTCGAAGCGTAGGCGCGGGAAAGCAGGAAAGGGGGAAAACCCATGGCAAAACGTAACACATACCGCGAAGATGAAGAGCTGGAAGAACAGATCAACCTGCATGATATTCTGCGCATCGGCGTCTATGTAAAGCCGTATATGTCGCGAATCATACGCATTCTTGCCGTCGTCGTCATGATGAGCTGCATTGCGGTAGTCGTGCCATATTTGACGAAAATCATGATTGACAGCGCGATTCCGTCGAAAAATCTCACCTTACTTGGTGAATTAACGGGGTTGATGGCCGTACTTATTGTGATGTATGAGTTTGGATTGCGTTATCGTACCGTCGAAATTACTCGCGTCGGTCAGCTCATGTTGAAAGACATGCGCCGCGATATTTTCACGCATATTCAGACGCTGCCGTTCAGCTATTTCGATTCGCGTCCGCACGGCAAAATCCTGATTCGCGTGGTCAATTATGTGAACACGCTTTCCGACACGTTGAGTTCCGGCCTGATCAATGTGATTTCCGACGTATTCACCTTCCTGATCACGCTGGTGGTCATGTTCGTGGTCGATTGGCGGCTTGCGCTGTTCAGCCTGGTGCTCTTCCCGTTCCTGATCGCGTGGGTGCTGGTATTGCAGCATTTCCAGCGCCGTGCGTATCAGGTGTTGTCGAACAAGCAGAGCAATCTCAACGCGTTCATTCACGAGTCGATCACCGGCGTGAAAACCACGCAGACCTTCGCCCAGGAGGCGGCGCAGTTCAAAACCTTCCAAGAGCAGCAAGACGACGTGCGCACCTCGTGGATGAAGGCCGTGCATATCCAGTTCCTCATGTGGCCGGGCATTCAAACCATTTCCGTCATGACGATCGCATTCATCTACTATGTGGGCGTCACGGGCTTCGGCGCGGTGAACGTTTCCACCGGCGTGCTGATCGCGTTCGTTGGCTATGCGAATAATTTCTGGAATCCGGTGATCAGCATCGGCAATTTCTACAATCAGCTGATCACTTGTTCCGCATATCTTGAGCGTATTTTCGAAACGCTTGACGTGCAGCCGGAGATTCGTAACGCTCCTGACGCGACTGAACTGCCGCAAATTGAAGGACGCGTCGATTTCAACGATGTAGTTTTCCGTTACGAGCCTGACGGTCGCAATATTCTCAATCTGGTTGATCTGCATGTTGAGCCAGGCAGCACCGTTGCGTTGGTTGGTCCGACCGGTGCCGGCAAAACCACGATTATCAATCTGCTGTCGCGTTTTTACGACGTTGCAGAAGGTTCGGTCACAATTGATGGTCATGATGTGCGTTCTGTCACATTGGAATCGTTGCGTCGGCAGATGGGCGTCATGCTGCAGGATACGTTCATTTTCTCCGGCAATGTGCGCGAGAACATCCGTTACGGCAAGTTGGATGCGACCGATGCTGAGATCGAAGCGGCCGCGAAGGCGGTGCATGCGCACGAGTTCATTATGGATTTGCCGAACGGATACGACACGGTGGTGGAGGAGCGCGGTTCCACGCTTTCCGCTGGTCAACGTCAGCTGATTGCATTCGCCCGCGTGCTGCTGGCCGATCCGCGCATTCTGATTCTCGACGAGGCCACGTCGAATATCGATACGCGTACCGAAGAGGCACTTCAGGCCGGATTGAACCACCTGCTGAAGGGACGCACGAGCTTCATCATCGCGCACCGACTGTCCACCATCGAGAACGCGGACATGATCTGCTACATCGATCATGGGCAGATCATGGAGCAAGGCAACCACGCCGAGCTGCTCGCCAAGCGTGGCGCCTACTATCGCCTCTACGACTCCCAATACGCCATGATCAAGGTCTAAATGGGCTGATTAGGGCTTGGACTGATTGGCTTGAAATCAGCCTTCCTGCTAGCCGCTTGTCGTTTTTCGGCCGGCGGCTAGCCGCAAATTATCAGGTACGAGGCGGAAGATAGGGAAGTCAGAAAGCAACGCATGTTGCTGCGCACGAAGATGACGCGTGAATGCGTCGATGAAACAACGCGGGAAGGTTTGGTATGGCAGTAGAGAAGCCAGTTCTCACCCAGGAGCAGCAAGATGCGGTCGCAGCGCTCGCATCCACCAACGTGTATGCGAAGCAATCGAAATTCAAAACCTTCCGCGAGCTGCCGCCGAAAGACAAGTGGCCGTACTTCAAGCAGAACTTTCTGACCGATGTGCTGATCATTATCGCAGTGGTCGGCTTGGTACTTGCTTTCGTCATCTCGTATGTGACCAAAGGTCCCGAGGCCGAGCTGAGTCTTGAAGGTGTCGATATGGCGGAATATTCCGAACAGATTGATGCGTTGGGCGCTGATTTTGTGAAGACGCAAGGTATTGAAGACGAGCGTCTCGTGCGGACGGATGCCTCCATTGCGATTAGCGAGAATGCCGCGCAAGATGGTTCCGCATCGTTGACGGCTCGCGTTTCGGCAGGTCAGATCAACATGATTGTTGCCGAAACCGATATTTTCGCCGAAGTCAATGATCGCGGCGACATCACCAAACCCGCGGAAGTGATGAGTGCCGCCGATCTTGAGCAGGTCAAGGATGCGCTGGTCGACGCCAAAGGCAATCCGGTTTCCGATGTGAACGACGCTGTCGGATTCGACTTGTCCCATTCGAAAACATGGACTTCCATGAAGGGACTGCCGAAAGAAGGGGTTATTCTCGGATTCAGCAATATCACGGAATCCAAGGATATGCCGATTCAATTCGTGGAATATCTGCAATTCGAGTAGGTATTTGCTGGTCTTCGAACGGTCATTTCAGTTGCTGAATATTTGCTGAATGTGCGTAGACACGCATATCGCGGTTGCCCCGTTTTCCGCTTAAGCTAGTGAGGGTACGTCAAACGATGCACGTCAACGGATAGGCGGCATTCGGAATTCGAAGGAGATGGCAATGGAGAACGGCAATATGACTCCCCTTGTTCCTCGGCAGGATGGGCGCCTTGAATGGGGCAATGGTGTGGTCTCCATGCTGTTTGACATTGCCGCCGATTCCCCCGTTCGCCTCTGCAACGTTGTAGGGCGCAACATGGTTCCGATCGATGGTCGCTTGTCTGACGATGGAAAGCCAGTGGTTGAAAAGGATCCGCGTCCGATTGTTGAGGTGTGTGCCGCCAATACCGGTTCGCAAGACAACCGACTGACGCTGATTGCCACAGTTGCCGGCAGCCAATTGCGATTCGTTTCCGCGCTTGCTTCCGAACCTGAACCAGGTTCCGCCGATCCGTTCCGTTTGGAGATCACGCAGTTCGCGCCGTATGCCGATCTTGAACCGAAAGGTCGTGAATTCGAGCCGACGGCAAGCGAACGTGACGCAGCCGATTCCGCCGCGAATTCCGCGTCCGAGGCGGTTTCCGCCGATTCCAATGCAGGCTTGGTGGTCACTTCCGTATTCGAGGCGTTCCCGAATCTTTCCGCAGTGCGCACCTACACGCGTCTGCAGTCCGCCAGGCAACTGCCGATTGAAGCGGTGTCGTCGTTGAATCTGACCGTTCCGATGCGCGTCAACTGCGGCAAGGTGCATCGTTCGAATATTTTCTGGGGCGATGCCGCTTGGGCTGTGGAAAACGATTGGCGTGTTCGTCCGCTGCGTGACACTCAGGTGCGTAACCGCAACCAGAAAATCAATCCTGGTCAGTCTAGTTCGCGTTTTGCCATGAGCTCGACTTCTACATGGAGCTCGGGAGAGCATGAGCCGGCCGGCATTCTGCAGGTGGAAGGTTCGGTACGCCGCGCCCGCGATTTTTCCGTAATGTGGCAGATCGAGCATAACGGTCCGTGGGAGTGGGAAGTCGGCGAGGACGATCCCGGTCTGCACGTCACTGCGTTCGGTCCGGAATATAAGGATCATGGTTGGTTCACCAATCTTGGTGAAGGCAATGATTTCGAGTCCGTTCCTGTGTCGTTTGCCATTGCCGCAGGCGATTGGCAGCAGGCTGTTGCCGAAATGACGTTGCAGCGTCGTGCGCTGCGCATTGCCAAGGCTCGTGAGTTGGGGCGCGTCGATCAGTTCGAGCATACGCAGGGTCTTGTGATCTACAACGATTACATGAATACGCTGTTCGGTGACCCTCGTATTGAGAAGGAACTGCCGCTGATTGAAGGTGCGGCAAGCGTTGGCGCGGATGTTTTCTGCATTGACGCCGGCTGGTACGACAGCACCGACGGCGGCTGGTGGGACATGGTCGGCGAATGGCAGGCCTCCACCAACCGTTTCGGCGACGCCGGTCTGCGCGGTCTTGCCGACACGATTCGTGCTCATGGCATGGGCTTGGGACTGTGGCTCGAACCTGAAGTGATCGGCGTGAAATCGCCGCTTGCGAGCATGTTGCCGGATTCCGCGTTCTTCCAGCGTCATGGTGTTCGCGTGTGCGATTCGGGTCGTTATCTGCTTGATTTCCGTTCTCCCGAAGCGCGAGAGCATGTTACGCGTACTGTTGATCGTTTGATTGACGATTTCGGTGCGGTGTTCTTCAAGTTCGACTACAACACCATTCCCGGCGTCGGCACTGATTTGAATGCCGAGTCCGTTGGCGATGGCCTGCTCGAGCATTGCCGCGCATATGTGGATTGGCTTGACGATCTGCGTCGCCGTCATCCGGATGTGATGATCGAAAACTGCGGTTCCGGTGCCATGCGCGCCGATTACGCGCAGTTGTCCCGCTTGGATTTGCAGTCCACTTCCGACCAGTGCGATCCTCTGATTTATGCTGCGATTGCGGCTGGTGCAGGTATGACGATTCTGCCGGAACAGCAGGGTAATTGGGGTTACGCTCAGCAAGAGATGGATGATGAGACTGCTGTGTTCACGCTTGCTACGGGTGTGCTCGGCAGGCTGTATCTGTCTGGTTTCATCGATCGCATGACGGAGCCGCGTCTTTCGCTCGTTCGCGACGCTATCGCCTTACATCGTAGTGTACTTGCCGACCAGCAGCATATGGTGCCGTTCTGGCCGTCCGGACTTCCCGACTTCGACGGCGATTGGCTTGCCGTCGGCTTGCGTCATGTCGAAACGGATATGCGTGACGCGTATGTGTACGGCAAATCCGCTTGGAATGAGCAGGCTGCCGAGCAGAACGATCAGCAACCTCAGCCGGAAGATAAGCCCGACTACATCATCGTGTGGCGTCGCGGCGGCACACCGTCCGTGAACATGCCGTTGGATGCGGATCAAACCATCGAACAGGTGTTCCCGAATCCTGCCGAACCGGACCATGCGCCCAATGCCAAACCGTGGACTATCGAACGCATGGATCCGGAAACGGTTCGCCTGAACGCCGCCACCTCCAAGCAACCCTCCGCCCGCATCTTTGCCATTCGCCGCCGCGACTGATCGGGGCTGAGCCAACCAATCGCTGAAATGCCGTATTTCCGGCTATCGTGCGTTCCACTGCAATCGGGCGCGGAACGCACGATAGCTATATGATCGCGGTCGTGGATTCACGTTCGACCAACTGATATCCGATGGTTGCGCGGCTCGGCGGCAGCACCGTGCCTGCATCATTGGAATTTCCGGCATTGCTGGAATTATCATTCACTTCGCCGCGTTCGATCCGTTCGACAATCATATCGACCGCGAATTTGGCAAGCTGGTCGAGATCCACTTGGATGGTGCTCAGCGAAGGGGTGGCGTAGGTTCCGGAAGTCACGCCGTCGAATCCGATCACCTTCACGTCTTGCGGCACATGGATGCCATAGTCGGCGAGGCCGCGAATCACGCCGAATGCGGCGAAATCATTGGCGCAGCACACTCCGTCGAACGCGATTGCGGGAATCTTGTCGGTCGTTTTGATCGATCTGCCCGTAATCTTGCCGCTTGCATCGTTGAAATCGGCGGTTCCGGCCGTGCCTGTTTCGCGGTCTCCAGCACCCGCGCCGGCTCCGCAGCCCGTCCTTCGCGCCGCCATGATCCGTTCGGCGATCGCGTGCCCGGCGGTAATGCCTTCGTCGGAGCGACCGCCTTCGAACACCATGGTTTCGTCATATGGCAATCCTGCGTCCAGCAACGCCGCGCACGCTCCTCGAAGTCGCAATGCAAATGCGTTCTGCGCATGCGCCAACTCGGCGCGCGGCACGAACGTATGCCCGACAATCGCAATATTCCGGCATCCCTGGGCGATCAGATACTGCATCGCAGCGCGTTCGCCCTCCTCGTTGGGAAAATTCACGGCATCCACGGTTGGCGTTTCCTCGCATGCGTCGAGCAGTACGAGAGGGCGCCCGCCGTTGAGTTTGGCGAGCGGTAGATTCGTGCCCAATCCGGTGGCGTGCAGAATCTCACCGTCGAAGAGCTGCCCTGAGAACGGATTGCTGGTCAGCGCATGTTCGGCCGCGTCCGGCGAATACTGGGTTTGCTCGATGAACGGCGTGAATCCGCGTGAGGTGATCTCGCGGCTCAATGTTTGCGTCAGCTTCGAATAGAACGGCGAATCGAATTCGTTGACGATGATGTGAATAATGTTGCTGCGACCTGATTTGAGCATGCTGGCTGTCAGATTGATGCGATAGTCGAGTTTTTTCGCTGCTGCCAGCACTTTGGTCCGCGTCGATTCCTTGACGCCGGCTTTGCCGTGCAGCGCATTCGATGCGGTCATGGGGGAGACGCCGGCTTCCGCCGCCACGTCGCGCAATGTCGGTTTGCCGTTTGCCATGCACCGCTCCTTACAGCCAAGTTTTTCTGTAACGATATTATATATGATGATTTTCTGGTAATCGTTGAAATTTCAAAGAATCACCGATATCCTATCATGATTGTGATTTCTGAAATATGCTATAAAATATGTAACGGTACATATCTGAAGTTTTCCAAGATGATGAAGTCGAACAAGTAAGTCAAGGATGACGTCAGATACTGTAAACGGCACGCTTTTCTAACGTTGTACAAGGAGAAGGCAATGGCGACTACCGAGGATCTGCCAAAAGCATGGCGACCGCCAATGGGCTGGAACAGCTGGGATTCCTACGGCACCACCGTCACCGAAAGCGAAGTGCTTGCCAACGCACGATTCATGGCGGAACACCTGAAAGACGCCGGCTGGGATACGATCGTCGTCGACATCGACTGGTATGACCCGACCGCCCGCGCACACGGTTACAATGCCAATGCGCCGCTGATCCTCGACGAATACGGGCGTCAACTGCCCGACCCTGAACGATTCCCCAGCGCTGCAGACGGGCACGGTTTCGCACCGCTTGCCGAACAGATCCACGCCATGGGACTCAAATTTGGCGTACATATGATGCGAGGCATTCCGCGCTTGGCGGTCGACAACAATCTGCCGGTCAAAGGCACTCCATACACGGCGCAAGAGGTGGCGGACCTTAACCACGTGTGCAAGTGGAATTCAGACAATTATGGGCTGAACCATAACCACTCCGGAGCTCAAGCTTGGTATGACGAACAGCTCGACCTGTTCGCCTCATGGGGGCTTGACTTCCTCAAAGTCGACGACATGCAAACGCCATTCCACAGCGCGGAAATCGCCGCCTACCATAACGCCATCGCCAAAGCTGAAGCGAAATACGGTCGCAGCATCAGCCTGTCGCTCTCGCCGGGCGGTTGGGTGAGCACCGGCTACACCGAATTTCTGCGAGACAGCGCGCAAATGTGGCGTATCAGCGACGATTTATGGGATCGTTGGGAAGACATCTACCAGCAATTCCCGCGTCTTGCGAGGTGGGCGCCGTTCCAGACCACCGGTCATTGGGCTGACGCCGACATGCTGCCGTTGGGGCATATTGGATTGCGGGCCGAACGTGGAGACGATCGCCAAAGCCGCCTCACCGAAGATGAAAGCCGCACGTTGCTTGCCCTCTGGTGCATGGGACGCAGCCCACTTATGGTAGGCGGCGACCTGCCGACCAGTACCAGCGAAACCATTGAACTGCTCGCCAATCCGGCATTGCGCGAAGTCACCGCAGGATCCACCAACAATCACGAAACCGTGTACGAACGCATCTTCGAACGTTGGGATGACGAAAACTCCTACCTTGGGGATCTCGTGGTGTGGGCCGCCGGGGCGGATGGCACTCCTTCCGCACATTCGGGCGGACATTATGCAGCCATCTTCTGGACCGGCGATCGCGACTACGAACTGCCGGCAACCATCGAGCTGCAATCCATCGTCGGATTAAGCCAACGCAACGATCCGTGGACGATTACCAATCTGTTTGACGACGAAACCAACGCAACTGGCGAAACTGATGTAACCGGCGCACGTATCGAAGGTGAGGGCGAAGATCGAGTCATCCGTGGAACCATACCAGCGCATGGCGTGCTCTGGTTCGCACTCGACCCGCGCTGACGGCAACCAGCAGTCGCTATAAATCGCCATCAATCATCAAATTTCCAACAAAACTCAATGACAAACCACCAACCAAACACAAAAAGGAATGCCATGACCGATACCATCATCGCAACCCTCAACAAGGCGGGCGTGCGCAACATCAGCACCGACCTGTGGGGCATCTTCTACGAAGACATCAGCTACTCCGGCGACGGCGGACTCAACGCCGACCTCGTACAGAACGGCGCATTCGAATACAATCGCGCCGACTCCTCCGACTGGAGCAACTACAGCTTCTGGCGCAAAATCGTGCCCGCCGGCTCCTTCGCAGCCTTCGACGTGCTCACCGACAATCCGGTAGCCGAAGAAAACCCGCACTATGCGTCCGTCGAAGTCGAACAGGCGCCGGCTTCGCTTGAAAATATCGGCTGGGACGGCATGGTCTTCCGTGCCGGCGAAACCTACGATTTCTCCGCATGGATGCGTATTTCCAGCAATTGCGAAGCTTCCGCACTTCCCGTCACCGTCGCTCTGATTGACGACGATGGAAATGCGATTGCAGAACAAGATATCACCGTCGATTCCAACGATTGGCGTAAGCAAGAGGTTTCGCTGACGGTTTCCGGTGAAAGCAATGCCATCGTTGTACATGAAGGCGCTTTGCGACTCACCTTCACCACGGAAGGTACCGTCGATCTTGATTTCGTTACCCTCGAACCACGCACCACCTACAACGGGCTCAAGCATTTCCGTCCCGATTTGGTCAAGGCGCTCGCCGACCTGCAGCCGCGCTTCATGCGCTTCCCGGGCGGCTGCATCACCCACGGTCTTGGCATGGATAACATGTACCACTGGGATCGCACCATCGGTGATGTTGAGCATCGGCCGCACAATTTCAACCTGTGGGGCTACCACCAGTCGTTCCGTATCGGCTACTACGAATACTTGTGCCTGTGCGAAACCATTGGCGCGAAGCCGCTGCCGGTGCTGCCCGCCGCCGTGAGCTGCCAGAACACCAGTCAGGGCCCGGTGCCGATCGCGCAGAAAGACATGCCGGCATACATCGATGAAGTGCTGCATTTGGTCGAATTCTGCAATGGCGATGCCGCGACCACCGAATGGGGTGCCAAGCGTGCCGCCATGGGTCATCCGGAACCGTTCAACCTTGAATATTTGGGCATCGGCAACGAAGATCTCATCGATGACGTGTTCAGGAACCGCTTCCAGCAGATCTTCGACGCGGTCAAGGCCACCTACCCGGATATTGTTGTGGTTGGCACGGTCGGTCCGGCTCCGAGCGGTCCCGACTACGAGGCTGGTTGGCAGTATGCGCGTGAAGCCGGAGTTCCCATCGTTGACGAGCATTCCTATCAGTCCTCCAGCTGGTGGTTCCACAATCTCGACCACTACGACACCACGGATCGTGAGGGCCCGAAGGTGTACTTGGGCGAGTATGGTTCGTGGAACACGCAGCTGATCAACGGTCTTTCCGAAGCGGCGTTCATGGGTCGCATGGAATTGAACGGCGATGCCGTGGTCATGTCTTCGTATGCGCCGCTGTTTGCCAAGAACGGACATCACAGCTGGAATCCTGATCTGATCTACTTCGACAACGAACGTACCTACCTGCCGTACAGCTACTGGGTGCAGCAGATGTATGCCACCACCACGTCCGATACCGCATGGCCGGTCGCGGTGGAAGGCAAGACCACGCTGCGTCGCGAACTGCCACCAACCGTTGGCCTGCGCTTGGAAGGTGCCGCTCACGCCGACATCACCAACTTCAGCGTTGACACCGCTGATGGCCGCCACGTCGATCTTGAGGACTGCCATTACGCAGGCAATGGTCCGATGAACACGAGCCTCAACATTGACTCTGACGCCTACACCATCAACGCCACCATCACCTACTATCAGGGTCGTTGGGGCTTGCAGCTGGTCCACGGCGACATCAACGGCAAGAACCACAACATCACCTCCTTCGGTCGTGCTTTCGAAATCAAGGTGGTGCGCGACGGTACCGCCTACAATCTTGACGGCACCGAATGGTCCATGGACGAAGTGTTCCCCGGAACCGTGTGGCAGGTGCGCATCGAAGTGGCCGATCGCGGCGAAAGCATGAAGCTGTATATCGATGGAGAGCTTGTTGCACAGGGTGTTGAGAAGCCGGAAGAGCCCCGCCGTACCGTCACCGTGGCTCGCAATGATGCTGAAGGCGTCACCTACGTGCGTATCGTCAACGCGCTCGACGCTGAAGCCGAGATTGATCTGAACCAAGTGCTTGAAGAGCTTGGTGTTTCCGCGGAATCCCGCGCTTCGGCAACCGCCACCGTGCTCGCCGGAACCGACCCGTACGCCGGTGAAATCGGCAAGGCTTCGCCAACCGTTCCGGTTGAAACCGCAATCGACCTAACCAGCGGCGCCTACACCGCCCCCTCCTGGTCCTTCACCACCCTCACCCTCCATGACTAATCGCGGAAAGCGTTTCAGCGCTACGCCGCAAAACATATGGAGGTGCGTTGGTTAATCCCACTGCCATCGATGAATAACGCGGCTTCCGAAGCAAGACTGCCATCGAGCGTAGGCTGGAGGCATGAGCAAACACCATCGTGACCGCAGCTGGGCGCCAGCACCGCAACCACTTCCCATCGACAACCACACGCATGTGGCGTCCGTCGTGCCGTTCTCGCGGGCCATGAGCCACGAAGCGCAAGAAAAAGGACAGCCGGAAGTCCCCGTATACAGCGTCGACGAACTGCTGAACCAAGCGCAACAAGTCGGAGTCGAAGGCGTCATCGACTGCGGATGCGAACTGCCGAACCTCATGACGGCCATCGACATGGCACGCGAACACCCCCAAACCGTGCATGCGGCCATCGCCATACACCCCAACGAATCCGTGCTCCACGGTCACCGCGGGGTGCCGGGCCCAGACGGGTTGCCACTCAAATACAAGCCATGGCACGACACCAGCTTCGAAGACGCCATGGCCGAAGTGCACCGCCTCGCCACCGCCTACCCCAACCAGGTTGTGGCCATCGGCGAGACGGGCATGGACCTCTTCCGCACCGGAGAAGCCGCCAAAGAACTGCAGCGAGAAGCCTTCCGCGCGCACATCGCGCTCGCGAAAGAACTGAACCTGCCCATGCAGATCCATGATCGCGATTCACATAAGGAAGTCATCGAAACGCTGCTGGCGGACGGCGCTCCCGAACGGACCGTGTTCCACAGCTATTCCGGTGATGCCGAAATGGGTGAGATCGCACGTGAAAACGGTTGGTATCTCAGCCTTTCGGGCACATCCAGCTATAAGGGCAACGATGGTATTCGCGAGTCGGCGCGCATTGTCGGATTGAGCCATGTCATGGTCGAAACAGACGCCCCCTACTTAAGTCCGATGCCGTATCGGGGCCGCACCAACGCGCCATACATGATCCCCTACACCCTGCAGTCGTTGGCGAATTATCTCGATAAACCGCTGACGGAAGTCGCGCAGGCAACGCGAAAGACCACGCGCGAAGTGTACGGAATCTGAACAAATTCCGAAAATCGACAGGACGGAAACGATTTATCCGAAAATAAGAGAGAGTAAGAGAAAGACAAGAGGTAAAATAAGAAAAAAACCCACAGGAAGTTTACTTCGTGCGAGATCAAGAATCGCAAGAAACAATGTGAAGATTTGACAAGACTTCGTAAGGCTCCTAACGTGCCTTTTTGCGTTTATTTTGGGGAGTGGGTTGGAAGGCCCGCCACTTGGAGGTAGCGTTATGGCTAACGAGCCAAACGAGGATGAGCCGCTGTTTCACGCAGCCACATACACGCAGGCGCCGAAGGTTTCGCACAAGGTGCTGACCAAGGAAGAGCGACAGGTGCTGATCAAGCAGCACGAGGAGAAACAGCAGGAGGCCGCCAAACTTGACCAGGTGGCCAGCAAGGGTCCCGTCGGTCGTTGGTGGAGCCGTCTGCAATCCGGTCCAAACAGAATCACGCCCGCCATGGCGATCGTGGCGTTGGGCGTGGTATATGGCGATATCGGCACCTCGCCGCTGTACACCATGCAGACGTTCCTCAACGGGCAGGGCGGACTTGCGCATGCCGACCGCGAAGCCGTGCTCGGCGTGCTTTCGTTGGTGTTCTGGTCAATCACGCTTATCACCACCGTCAAATACGTGCTGATTGCCATGCGTATCGGCAACAAGGGCGAAGGCGGCATTTTCGCGCTGTACTCGTTGGTTCGAAAGTACGGTGCATGGCTTGCGATTCCTGCCATGCTCGGCGGCGCCGCGTTCCTCGCCGATTCCGTACTCACCCCGGCTGTGTCGATCAGCTCGGCAGTGGAAGGCTTGGAGACGCTACCAGCTTTTGAAAAACTTTTCACTGAAAACAAGCAGCTGACCCTGATGATCACCGCGGCCATCATTCTGATGCTGTTCTCTGTGCAGTCGCGTGGCACCGAGCGTATCGGCAAGGCGTTCGGTTCGGTCGTGCTTGTCTGGTTCTCGTTCCTGGCGGTTGTCGGCTTGGCGAACCTCAGTCAGTATTGGAGCGTGTTCGCGGCGCTCAACCCCGTGTACGGTGTCAGATTCCTGTTCAGCAGCCATAATGCCGCCGGGCTTGCCATCATGGGTACGGTGTTCCTGTCAACCACCGGTGCCGAAGCGCTTTATTCCGACATGGGTCATGTTGGCCGTGGCAACATCTATTTCACGTGGCCGTTTATCAAAATCGCGCTTGTGCTCTGTTATTTCGGCCAAGGCGCATGGATGCTCAATCATTGGGATGATTCGGCTTACATCCGCACGCACGGTTTGAACCCGTTCTTCGAAATGATGACGCCCAGCGTGCGTTACGTGGCCGTCGTGCTTTCCGTGGTCGCGGGCGTTATCGCATCGCAGGCGTTGATCACCGGCGCGTTCACGATGGTGTCTGAAGCCACCCATCTGAACTGGATGCCGCATCTTCAGGTCCGTTACCCGGCCCGTACCCGCGGCCAGCTGTACATTCCTGTGGTCAATGCGGTGCTTTGCGTTTCCACGCTGTTGGTTTTGGCGCTATTCCGTGATTCCGAGCATATTTCCGCGGCGTATGGTCTGGCGTTGACCATCACCATGATCACTACCACCATTCTGCTTGCCGTCTACATCTGGCATTCGGGGCGTCGTATCGGAGCGGTCGTATTCACCGTGCTGTTCCTTGCGATCCAATTCATGTTCTTCTTCGCTTCCATGGCGAAGTTCCTGCATGGTGGTTGGTTCACGATGCTGCTTACCTTCGCGATTCTGCTGGTTATGTACACGTGGAACGAGGGCACGAAGCTGGAACGTGCGCAGCGTCGCCATATGCAGCCCGCCGAATGCCTACCGGTGCTGAAGCGGTTGCATGATGACGATACGATTCCGTATTTTGCCGACAATATCGTCTATCTCACGTCGGATCCGGAGACGAAGCGTATCGATACCGATATCTTCTTCTCGATTTTCGCCGACCATCCAAAACGTGCCCGCGCTTGGTGGGCTGTTTCCGTCGAGACTGCCGATGAGCCGTTCACCCGCGAGTATTCGGTTGAGAATTTCGGTACGGATTATATGTTCCGTGTTCGCATTCGGCTTGGTTTCAAGGTTTCTCAGTCGATTCCAGCTTACATTCATCAGATCATGAACGATTTGTCGAAGTCGGGGGATCTGCCGAGGCAGGAAAGCCGCTATCCGAAGCTTGATGCTGATCCGAATATCGGTCCGATTCGATATGTGCTGATACACAAGGCGCTTATGCCTGAGTCGAAGGTGTCGCAGCGTGGCGCGATTTCTTTGGAAGTCAAGTATGCGATTCGTCATTTTGCGGGATCTCCGGTCAAATGGTTCGGCCTTGCGCCTTACAATCCGCTGATTGAGATACAGCCGCTATTCCTTGCGACTCAGCGTCCTCCGCGGCTAAAGCGTGTGTGAAACAAGCCGTGAAACGGGCTGCGTGATGATGGCGATCGTATCTGCCATCGTCGCGCAGCCCGTTTTCGTAGGGCATTTTGTAGGTTTTTGCATGGTCTTATCTCGAAGAATCGTTGGAATCACGCTGTTTTTCGCACGCTATAAGCAATGTCGATAGCCATATGCGCGCGTTGCATTACAAGCCCTGTAGAGTAATCAACCATGTGCAGATTACTTGGATTCGCGGCAGCCGGAAGCAACACCAGTCTCAATGGCGTGCTCGGCATGCAGGCCGTACGCGATTTCCGGAATCTGAGCGAAATCCACAACGATGGCTGGGGCTCCGCGCTGGTCACCGTGCCGAGCGAGTCGCCGTACCTGCGTGACGGTGGCGCTCCCACCCCGGAAACCGGCACCGCCGTCTACAAGAACACGATCGCAGCCCGACATGATCCGATTTTCGACGAGCTTGCGAACACTCCGGCTCGTGGAGGCCTGTGGCACCTGCGTTTGGCCAGCTCGAACCTGCCGTTGATTCTCGAGAACCAGCAGCCGTTCTACGCCAACGGATTGAGCTTCATCCACAATGGCGATATTTCCGACGATCAGGGTCGCAACATCATCACCAACCGCGCGTTCCCGGTCGATCCCAACATCGTGCAGTCCACTGGCGGACGTTCCGATTCCGCCATTTTCTTCGCAGTGATCCTGCAGTACATCGGTTTTGGTTTCGCACTCGATGAGGCGGTCGCGCAGGCGGTGCGTGAACTGCGCAAAAGCTATCCGAAGTCCAGCTACAACTGCATGATCCAGAGCCAAGACCAATTCATCGCTCTGTGCGCGGCCGGTCGTGAGGTCACGTCCAAGCGCATTGTGGAAATCTATGACCAGTACGGCCGTGGCGACCAGGCGCATGACTATCGTGTGATGCGCTATCGTACGCTCGGTGAATCCGAAGCGGATCAGGCTGCAGGCCAGCCGAAGGGCGTGGTTGTGGCCAGCTCCGGTTTCGATCAGTGTGCCGAAGATGGCTGGACTCGTTTGGAAAACAATCAGATGATCGTTGCTTCCAACCGTACCGGCGCATTCCGTGTGCGTTCCATCTGAAATCCGTAATCTGAAATCCGTATTTCGGCTGAAACTTTCATCGGGGATTTCCAGTTTTTTTTTCGACCGGATTCAGCATGCGGCAATCGTCATACAGCGCCTAAGATAGGCGGTATGACAACCGGATATATTCCTACACTCGCCCAAGTTGACGAACTGCATCGAAAAATCGCGCAATCGCAAGCCGCATACGATTTGATTCACGGACATTGCGTAGTCGTCGCCGACATCGCACGTCGCATGGCACGCAGGCAGAATGCACTGTTCACCCGCCGCTGCACACTACCGGACGATGCCCCTGAAAAAGCGGGCGATTTCGGCCTTAGGCTTACGCAAGACGGCAATGGAAGCGAATCGTTCGGTATGCTTCGCATCCCCTCCATTCCATCATCGGACGGGCTTACGGGCGGGACCGTTCCGCCGAGGCTGATCGACGAGCATCTGGTGGTGATCGGTGGTCTGCTGCATGATATCGGCACGTATTTTCTGCTCAAGCAAGACGGTTCCGACGGTGGACCGCTGAAATTCGACGGTCCGAATTACGTGCGGCATGGGCTTAAAGGCTACGAATATTTGTTGAATGAGGGTGTTGACGAGTCTATCGCGCAGTTCGCGCGCAACCACACCGGTGTGGGACTCACCAAAGAAGCGGTGGAATCGCAAGGATTGCCATTGCCTCCGGCCGACTATGTGCCCATGAATCTTGAGCAGGAAGTGGTGATGGTGGCCGACAAGTACAACAGCAAGTCGATTCCGCCGAAGTTCCTGACGGCCGAAGCCTATGCGCGCAAGGCGGCCCGTTTCGGCGAAAGTAACAGGCGCGAATGGCTGCGGCTGCTCGAACGATACGGCGTGCTTGACGTCACGCCGCTCGCCGAGCAGTACCACATGCGTATCGTCGAGTAGGGCAGACCGTTTCCAGAACACGCAAGCCCTTTGGAATTTGGCTAAAACCAGAATTCCAAAGGGCTTACCTATGGGCGCACGAAAGAGTCTATGTTCGTGCGCCCATTGCACTAGGCGGCTAGTCGAGTTCCACGCTGTGCTCCATCGCATCGGCGATCTCCGGATTGGTGGTCACCACGATGATGGCGCGCCTGCGATCGGCATCGCGCTTGAACTTCTTCAACAGATCCAACACCACGGCCGCATCGTCGGCATCCAATCCAGCGGTCGGCTCGTCGGCGATGATCACTTCAGCCTCGCAGCTCAGCGCACGAGCGATGGCCACGCGGCGCTGGTTCAGTTCGCTTACTTCGCCGACTGCCAGGCCGGACGTCACTTCGTCGAAGCCCACGCGCTTGAGCAGGTCGCGGGCGATCACAGGCTTCGGCTTGAGGAAGTTGCGGTTTGACGCATCCATGGCGTACAGTACATTGCTTTCCGCGTCGAGGTCGGGGCGGAAAGCGAAACGTTGCGGAATGAATCCGATGCGGTGTCCCAACATTTCGACCGGTTCGACGTCGCTCAGGTTGGTGCTTTTGTGCATCACGTTGCCGCGGTCCGTGCGTACCATGCCGACCATGGTGGCCAGCAACGCCTGATGCTGTTCGCGATCCTCCGCGTCCACGAGCACCGCATGCGTGGCGCCCGCATGGAACGACAGCGACAGGTCGTCGAGAATATTGCGGCCGGTCTTGCGATTGGTCACGGTCACATGATCGAGTGCGAACGTCGGATTCGCTTTGAAGAAAAACGCATCCTTCTTGCGATGATGCTTGATTTCGCGGTCGAGCTGTGAGGAGACGCTGGTTGCGGAATCGGCTTTCACCATTTCATGCGATTCCAGCACGGTCGGTTCGTCGGAAGAACGCAAGGCAAGCGTTTCCCTCACCTGATTCGCATTGTTGGCGACCACATCCGAACCATCCGCAGTATCAGCAGCAGTTGCAGCGTCATCTGCAACTTCGGTGGTATCTGCATTATCTGCAGATACCACAGCATCGCCGTCGGCAGCTACTGCAGTATCGCCATCGTTTACATCGTCGGAAATTTCCGCGCCGTCAGATGCGGCAATTTCGATATCTGCATTGTCATCGTCGTATACCACCGCAAAATCGATGGATTCAATGGAATCAGCGGAAGATGCGTCAGCTGCAATATCGTCAGTCGCAACATCATCGACGGTCTCGTTTGATGCGGTCTCGGCAGTCTCGTCGACCACGGTCTCGTCGAGGTTCTCGTTCTTATCATTCATGTTGTCGCTCATGCCTTCACCTCCGAGCGTTCCTCAAACAGTTGGTTCAGGTTGAAGCAGGCCACGCGCGCGAATGCCACGATGCCAAGCACCAGGCATGCGCCCAAGCCGTACCAGATCACGTTCCACACCGAAGCGGACGTCATCGACACAGGCTGCCCGCCGGCCCA
>ENA-OPRU01000469-OPRU01000469.1-human-gut-metagenome-genome-assembly--contig:-NODE-469-length-28269-cov-2.070710_pt1 | contig 28269 bp, 30 predicted proteins | sample MGYA00241897_ERZ501888 | MGnify/ENA primary metagenome ERZ501888 (study PRJEB25962, sample SAMEA2042398) | human gut metagenome | biome: human gut; feature: human-associated habitat; material: faeces... | reverse complement strand
ATAAGCCATACGCTCGGCATTGATATCAAACACCTGCACCTGTGCACCTAACCCACTGGCAATACGTGCCGCATTAAAACCAACCGTACCACCGCCGATAACAACCACATTCGCCGGCATAACACCCGGTACACCACCTAAAAGAATACCACTTCCTCCATTTGCCTTTTGCAGCATGCTGGCACCAATCTGTACCGACATACGACCTGCCACCTCACTCATCGGCGTTAATAACGGCAGTATCCCGCTTTTTGAAACAATCGTTTCATAAGCTATCGCAGTTGTTTTTGATTCAATCAAAGCCTTCGCAAAAGGTTCGTTATTCGCAATATGCAAATACGTAAACACCATTTGATCCTCACGCAGATAAGCATACTCGCTTTCCATATATTCCTTTACCTTAACGATCAATTCCGCTTTCGCAAAGACTTCCTCCACCTCGCAGATACTCGCTCCTGCCTGTGTATATTCCTCATCTTCAAAACCGCTGCCGCAGCCGGCACCCTTTTCCACCAAAACACAATGTCCTGCCTTCGTTAATGCAAAAGCACCTGCCGGTGTTAAAGCAACACGATTTTCATTATTCTTTATTTCCTTCGGTATTCCTATAATCATAATTTCACTCCTTTGATTGCCTCTTATTATAACACTTCTGCCACAAAGCAAAAAGCTTTCTTTAAAAATCTGTTAAGAGCTCTATTCGCAAGAAAATAGTTTTATGGTATAATACCCCATGTTAAGTTTTACACTTAAATTACTTATTTTTCAAGGGGATCAGCAGTTATCCTTGAAGCCATTTACCTTCGTTTATCGTTTGAAAAGCGGCTTTGCGATTTTATTATTTGCATCAAAACCAGTATCATAAACAATTTAGAAAGAAAGTTGGTAGATTATGACAAACTATAAAAACAATAACACCTTTAGCTTTGAAATCACAAAGCGTATTCCCGGCAAATTGGGACGTGCAGGTATCATTCATACCCCGCATGGCGATATTAAAACACCGGCCTTTATGTGCGTAGGTACAAGAGGCGAAGTGCGCTTTTTATCTATGGAAGATTTAGAATCTGTTCAGGCACAGGCAATGCTTAGCAACGGCTATCACTTACGCAATACTTCAGTGGAAATCGCCCAAGCAGGAGGACTTGCGAAATGGTCCGGTTGGAATGGTCCTACACTAACCGACTCCGGTGGCTTTCAAGTCATGTCCTTAGGTTCCGGTATCGGTAAGGTCGTTAGTATGGATCGTGAAGATGAGGTTATCAATGCCGATCCAAAGGATCGCCTTGCGCATGTCATGGAAGATGGGGTTCGCTTTTTCGATCCCTTTACCAATCAAGAGGATTTCATCGGACCGGAAGAATCCATGCAAATTCAATGTCGTATCGGTGCAGACATTCACATGGCTTATGATGAGCTAACCTCTCTTGCGGATAGCTACGAGTACAATGTGGAAGCCTTAGCCAGAACGGAGCGTTGGGCACAGCGCAGCATTGACGAGCATAAAAAGCATCGTGATGATTTGGGCTATCGCCAATCTCTTTATGGAGTATTACAGGGAGGACGCTGGGAGGATCTGCGGCGCTCGACTGCCAAAAAGCTGGCACAAATGGAGTTTGACGGCTATGGTTTAGGTGGTGCATTCCTAAAGGAAAGCTTAGGTGAAATCTTGCGTTGGTGCTGTGAGGAGCTTCCCGAAAACAAGCCACGCCATTTATTAGGTCTTTCGCACCCCGACGATATTCTAATTGGAACCGAAATGGGAGCCGATACCTTCGATTGTGTTGCGCCGACTCGTGAAGCAAGACATGGACGTATTTACGCAAAGCATGGATACTACAATTTACAAAAATGCCAAGACAGCCCATTGCCACTTGATGAAGGCTGTGATTGTCCTACCTGTCGCAGTGGTTGGACACGTGGTGAGCTGCGCAAGCTTTGGAAATCCGAGGATAACAGCGTACGTCAGCAGTATTACAATCTTGCTTCTATCCATAACCTACGCTTTATCATTCGTTTGACAGAAGATGCAAGAGCCGCTATTTTAAATGGAACCTTCCCTGAATTTAAAGCCGAATTTTTGAAAAACTATTATCCGAATCGAAAATAATACGTTATTCAACATGTACCTTTCACAAAAGGGTACATGTTTTTTCTTACAAAATAAAAAAGCCTATCTTTCAAGGCTTCTATAATATTCTGGCGCACCCGACAGGGGTCGAACCTGCAACCGTCAGAATCGGAATCTGATACTCTATCCAATTGAGCTACGGGCACATTACGCACGCGTATATTATAACATACTCAAGGGATAGCACCAATATCATTTCACATTTTTCTCAAGCTTCAACAAATATTCTTTTCGCTTTAAGCCACCACCATAGCCAACAAGGGTCTTATTTTTTCCGATTACCCGATGACAAGGTATTACGATTACGATAGGGTTGCGATTATTTGCCATTCCCACCGCTCGACACGCTTTTGGTTGATCGATCATTCTTGCAATATCCTGATAAGACCTCGTTTCTCCATAAGGTATTTTACATAAAGCCGTCCACACTTTCTTTTGAAATGCTGTTCCCTCTAATACAAGAGGAAGTGTAAATTCCTTGCGCAAGCCATCGAAATATTCTTGCAGCTGTCGAATACACTGCGTTGTCCACACATTCGGACGCTGTTTATTGGCAGCGTCCGCAAATGCAATTTTTGTAATACCGCTGTCCTTTGCACAAATCTGTACTAAACCAAGCGGTGTCTGATAATATTCCTGATAATCTTGCATCAATTACTCCACTGATTTCAAAGATTCTACCATCGGGATTTTTTGCAGCTTACGATACATCACAAGATTAACAGCCATAGAGAATACAAGGGTGAGAATCAGCGCAAAAACAAATGATGATGCATCAATATTACGACCGAACATGATCTCCGGCATTTCTGCTAAATTCATGATCAAAGCATGAAGTCCGATTCCTAAGCAAAGACCGCATAAGCCTCCAATCAAGGTTAAAACAAGATTTTCACGATAAACATAACTAGCTACCTCTAGCGGATAGAAGCCTAGTACCTTAATGGTTGCGATTTCTCGAATGCGCTCACTGACATTTACATTTGTAAGGTTATATAGCACCACAAACGCCAGTAAGCCGGCAGCTCCGATCAACACATAAATAACAAAATTCAACGATGCAATCGTATCATCAAAGCTTTCCGCTACACCATGATAAAAGGCCATGGAGCTGACTCCGTCTTTTTCCATATAACGATTTCCCAGTGTGCTTTCGTTCTTATCGTTCACCTTATTCATCTTAATATAAAGAGCATTGGATACGTTTCGCTGCTGAGAGAGCTGTTTATAGTAAGCCGGTGTCATATACACATAATGTCCAACATAGTTTTCCATGATTCCGCTGATTTTCACATCTTTGCTTACTCCATCAACAAGAGCAATGGATAAGGTATCTCCAACAGAAAGCTTCATATTCATCGCCAACTTTTCGGTAATGATTGCCCCATCATTTGCAAAACTTAACTCTTTTCCGCTCTTACGATTCGCAATTTTAACAAATTGTTCAAAGGCTGCGCTATCCTCCGGCACAATAACGCTTACCGCAGTATCTTCTCCGTTATCCTTTACCGTTGCATTTATTTGCATCAAAGCTGTTTGATCTTTAACAAGTGAATCGGATTTCAATTCCTCTATGATCGCATCTCGCTGCTTATACGTACTGTCGGCATCAAAGCTCAGCATTGCATCATAGCGCATGATTTCTTCATATTGCTTATCCACAACCTCACTGATGCTGTCTTGAATACCAAAGCCTGCCACCAGCAATGCCGTACACCCACTAATACCGATTACAGTCATAAAGAAGCGTTTTTTATAACGAATAATATTGCGTGCGGTTACCTTTTGACTAAAGGAGAAGCGTTTCCACAAGAAAGAAATACGCTCCAACAAAATGGTCTTGCCGCTCTTTGGTGGTTTCGGACGCATAAGCAAAGCGGGAACTTCCGTTAATTCTTTGTAACATGCCACAAAGGTTGCTAACAAGGTAACAGCAATTACACTTACACTAGAGGCAATAGCAAGTGGAAGCTGTAATACAAACTTTAATTCCGGTAGATTGTACATCAAATTCCAAGCATTAAAGATGACAGAAGGGAATAGAAGCATTCCTACAACACAGCCGATAATGCTTCCTACTACTCCGGCTACCAAGGCATACGCCAAGTACTTCATAGCAATCTTGCCATTGGAATATCCAAGTGCCTTATAGGTTCCGATCATACCACGCTGTTCATCGACCATGCGTGTCATCGTAGTTAAGCATACCAATGCACAAACGATCAAGAAAAACAGTGGAAATACCTTTGCAATTCCGTCCATGCGCTGTGTAACACTTTCATAATCACGATAAGCATAATGGGAATTACGATCCAACACATACCAGTTTGGCTGGGGAAGCTTTTGTAGCTGCTGTTCAGCAACGGAGAGCTCCTCTTTTGCCAATTCCAGCTCCTTTTCACCTAACTTGCGATTTTTTTCAAGCTCCAACTTTCCTTCTACATACGCCTTTTGACCGGTATCTAGCTTTGCCTGTGCAGCAGTAAATTCCTGCTGTGCCGTTTTTTGTCCGTTAGCTAATTGTTGCTTCGCTGCGGCTAGCTGTGCTTTTCCGCTTGCAATCTGTTGTTGGAAATATTGTACCTTTTCTTCCATCTTAACAAGTGCTGCCTTGGTGCTTTCGATGGATTTTTGTGCTGCCGCTATGCTTTGCTCAAGCACCTTCTTTTCCGCTTCAAGCAATGCTCTTTCACTTTCACTTACATTGGGATCTGCCAACTGCCTTTCAATCTCATCAAGACGTTTTTCTGCTTGTGCTATTTGATTTTCAAACCCATCTAAAAGTGGTTGTATTTCTTCTTGCATCTGTTGTTTTAAGGCCACAACCTCATTGAGCTGTGCTTCATATTGCGCTATACTCGCTTCTCCCTGCGTTATTTGCAGCTGCGTCGTTGTCTGCATCGTTTCAAAATTGGCTTTACTGCTGGTTAGCTGCGCTGTTCCAAGCAACAATTGATCCTTAGCGCTTTCAAGCTTAGCTTCTCCTTCCGCTATTTCATCTTCAAATCTGCTGACTCCTGCTTCATACTCTGCCTTTCCCTTATCAAATTCCTGTTGCGCAAGCTTTTGCAACTCTGCATAACGGATATCGCTGCGATCCATACCGATACTTGTCAGCTCATTGCTTACCTTATCCACAACCTCAAAATAGGCATCGCCATAACTATCGTAAGCATCTGCCCCTTTAACCGTTACCAATACTTCTGTATAGTAGTCCGATACAAAATTCTCATCATCAATCATAATAAACAAATCAACTGTTCCATTTCCGATCGTACTTGTCCCTTTCGAGTAATTCAAGTAATCCGGTGTATAGGCAGTACCAACAATCGTATAGGTATCCTGCTTCAAATACTCACTAACCGCAGATTTCGTTCCGCTTTCCAAGGTAATGGTATCACCGATCCTATACCCCATATCTTTTAGCTCTTGTTCCTCCACAAGACACTCCTTTGGATTTTGCGGCATACGTCCGGAAATCAAACGTACGTGGTTAATATAATCAGGATCATCTTTATCTGTTTTTGGCAAAGATATGGCCTTTACAACATGCTGCGTTGTTCCCTTATGAGTTATAAAATCCATCGTATGCGTAGACATAACCCCTTCTAAGCCATCAGCCTTGCGAATTGCTTCTACATCTTCCTTCGTAAAGCCCATACTTGACATCAAACGAATGTCCATAAGGTTATATTCGCGAAAATAGTCATCTGCCGTATGCAGCATATCCGGCACACTGGCCTTCACACCGGCAAAAAACGCTGTACCGATCGCCACGATTGCCATAATGGAAAAGAATCTTCCCATACTATGACGAACCTCACGAAGAATATCCTTTATATATGCTTTCATCAATATTCAATCCTTTCCACTGGCAATGGATTTTCATTGATTTCAATACTTTCGATTGCTCCGTTGCGCACCTTGATGACCTTATCCCCCATCGCCGTAAGAGCTAGGTTATGCGTGATGACAACAACGCTGATATGATGCGATTTACACATATCCTGCAACAGCTTTAAAATCTGCTTACCGGTATTATAATCCAATGCTCCCGTAGGCTCATCGCATAACAAAAGCTTTGGATTCTTTGCCAATGCACGTGCAATCGCCACACGCTGCTGTTCCCCTCCAGAAAGCTGTGCCGGGAAGTTTTGCGCACGCTCACGCAAGCCTACTGCCGCAATGGTTTCATCAATATCCAAAGGATTTTTCGAAATTTGTGTTGCCAATTCCACATTTTCTTTGGCAGTTAAATTTTGTACTAGGTTATAAAACTGAAACACAAAGCCGATATCATAGCGGCGATAAGTTGTCAGCTCCTTATTGGAAAACTTGCTGATCTCTCGCCCATCAACAAAAATATCTCCGCTTGTACAGCTATCCATACCACCTAAAATATTTAAAATGGTACTCTTACCCGCACCACTAGCACCGGCAATGATCACAAACTCACCTTTATCAATAGTAAAATCAACACCTCGCAAAGCCTCGATTTCAACCTCACCCATCTGATAAACTTTTTTTACATTTTTAAATTCAATATATGCACTCATGGATATTCCCCTTCCATTGTTTTGATAGCTATATTATACTAAAAAAACCTACATTCAACACGTAAAAAACAGATTTCACACAAGCTTCACACATTAGCCGATAAAAATAAAGCGATTGTTATGATACAGTTTCTAGCGTTTGATAAAGAAACCTACTATACGCATCAACACAAAGCATGCTTGTACAAATTGATACGGATACTTATTCGTACGCTTCGATTGTTTCTGCTTTCATAAAAAGACCCTCCTTATCGATATTCTCGATAAAGAGGGCAGCTATTTCCTTACTTTTTGTTCACGAAGTCATATATTGCTCTCGATCCTTTAGCTCACTGCGAATATCCTTTTGCTCCAACTGCTCAAGATATGCTTCATAAGCATGTCGAGCCAAAGCATAAATACCGCTTTTACGAAACAAAGCACAAGGACTATCCTGCTCTATCAGCCAATATTCCTCCATGGTATCACACGTAATTCCCCAAATATGCGTATCGCCATGTGCATCGCTAATAACCTCACTAAGCTCGATTTCCTCCACCTGTGCCGGTGCAAGAAGCTGCTCCGCATAGCTCATCAGTTGTTCTTTATGTAGTATATCCTTCATAAGCAATTCCTCTAATTAAAATACACAAGTTCATCGGCAAGCGGCTCTACTTCATGAAGTGCCTTAACATAAAGGATCGGTACTTCTCCATGGAAGTTCTCGTCATATTCTACTTCGATTTGCGCCTCGATACAAACCCAGCTATTCGGCAACAACTCACTTGCCTGCTTATAGTGGCACAACAAGCCGATCAAAGACGTATCATCTGCGCAACAAACCATTGCATAGCGTCCGAAAACAAAGGCATTACGAATCCCCTCAACATAAGGTGATACTACCTTCCCCTTTAACTGAACCGTTTTTCCTTCATATTTGCGTGGGTGTTCCAAAGCGTCCATGTACCATAAGCCATAGTCATCATCATTTATAACGATCGTATCGGCTTGTAAATCAAATGGAAGATCTTCATCACCAAGCTCTACGATTTCCCCATCAACGGTTTCATAAATGAGCTGTGCTCCCTTATTGATTGCCTTGATATTATTGCGTAAATACATCTTTTTCGTATCGGCACTGCAACGATTGAAAATGATAACCTCGGAATGCAAAAGCTGATCGTAGATCATGGAGCGCATATTGTTGATATAAAGCTGGAAGGTGGAAGCATCAACAGTAGAAAGAATCTGTACCAACACCCAGTCAAACGGCTGTTCGATTTCCATAAAGTTCGCCAAAGACCATGTTCCGTTAAACTCGATCATGACACGATCCGGTTCAATCATAGCATCGCATTTTTTTAAAAACGCATAGCTTAAATCCTCTTCCTTTTCTACAACAACTAAGGTTGTATTTGTTTTTGCCAAAAAGGCATCGTCATATTCCACCATGCCTTCCTCACAAACAAGCAGTAATGTTTTTTCCTCTTGTCCAAAACCGGGATCTAATAAGGTATCCTTGATAAGTGTTGTCTTTCCACTTTCTAAAAAGCCGGTAAATATATATACAGGTATGCTCATCTTAAGCCACCTTAAACAATTTTGCTAACGCTTCTTCTTGCAGCTGAGAGCCAATCACACAAAAGCGTCCGGTGTAAGAAGCAGCTCCGACACGGATTTCATATTCCTCAGGTACAAAGTCAAAATACAACCAAGTGTCATCATTGCTTTTTACCATTCCTTTTGCACGCAATACCTTACCATAATGTTCTTCCTCGTTTAGCTGTTTCAAAATTGTTTCCAATTCATCACGTTCATAAGTACGAGGTGTTTCCTTTCCCCAACTGCTAAATACCTCATCGGCATGATGATGGTGATGATCGTGGTCATGATGCTCGTGATCACAGCCACAGCTGCACCCTTCCTCATGATGATGTGCATGGTCGTGGTGATGCTCATGTTCCTTATGCTGATGTCCGCATACCGAACAAATATGTTCCTTTTCCATCAGTTCTTTTTCCAACTGACAAGAACCATTCATAACCGCTAAAATGTCCTCACCGTTTAATTCTTCCCATGGAGTTGTAATCACATGAGCTTGCTCGTTCACATGCTTTAATTCATGTACGACAGCTTCTAAAGCCTTTTCCTCCATCATTTGTGTACGGCTTAATACGATCGTATTGGCATAAGCAATCTGATTATTGAAGAATTCCTTAAAATTCTTCATATACATCTTGCATTTTTGTGCATCTACAACCGTTGTATAAGAATTCATTTCCAATGTCGCTTCTGCTTGCACAGACTGCACCGCTTTGATAACATCGGATAGCTTACCAACCCCACTAGGTTCGATAATGATACGATCCGGTGCATATTGTGCCAATACCTTTTTTAATGCTTCAGAAAAATCTCCTACCAATGAGCAACAAATACAACCGGAATTCATTTCACGAATTTCAATGCCCGCGTCCTGTAAAAAGCCTCCGTCAATACCGATTTCCCCAAATTCATTTTCAATCAAAACCAGCTTTTCAGCTTGTAAGCCCTCTGCAATCAACTTTTTAATCAATGTTGTTTTACCGGCACCTAAAAAGCCGGAAATAATATCAATTTTTGTCATGCTATCTGCCTTCTTTCTTTTCTATTTCGCATACTTTCAACATGTGTTAGTATAACACCATGCCTGTATTCTTTCAATCCAATCGCCACAATTCCACACCATGAAATCCAATCTTCCTTTCGATGAAAAATATGATATACTTAATATACATATAAACAGGAGAGAGTGTATCATGAAGCTTCCAGTTCTTAAAGTAAATGCTTTACCCAACCTATACAAACATTGTTCTACGGTGTATGTTTTGCATATTGATTTGCCACCGCAAAGTGATGATTCCTTTATGCAAAGCTATTGGGAATATATTCGTGCGCAAATGTATCAGATTATCGAAAGCAACTTCGTTACCGCACAGGCAACCCGTGTATATGCAGAGCATGAGGAATGTATCGTTTTTAAATCCAATATCGAGCAAAAACAGCTAGCTGAATTTTTGGAATATCTAATGGCAGAGGTTGATGAATATCTTGACTCTGCACCTGAGCAAGCCTATCGTTTCGTGAAGGCAATGATTTTCGAAAAGGGAGCACAGGTCAAATTATTTAGTGCCAACAAAGTGGGCGATGATTTATTTGACAGCATGGCTTACGATCACTCTGTATTTACCTATCGACATCAGCGAAAATCCCGTAGCAAGCAGCTATGCTCACCGCAGGAATATCGTCCTATTTATGAACGCCAAATGAAAAAGCGGAAAGAAGTTAAAACGGTTGTAAAAGAAAAACAAAGCGAACCACAGGAAAACGGTTATATCGAATATTACATTTAAAGTGCTGCGGCACTTTTTTCATATCAAGGATACGGAGGGTAAAAAAAAGAACCATTTGCTAATCTGTCAAACATGCGTTAGCAAGCAGTTCTAAACTGCATTTATCTTACATCATAATAGAAGGAACACCCATATAATGTCCAATACACATCACCGTAAAAGCACAAAGGAAACAAACGATCGCAAACACTTTGTTTCTTTTCGCAAACATCTCTTTATCTAACTTTTCACCCTTCATTTTTTCAATATATATTTGATATAGCTTTGCGTAAATCAATGTCAAAACAGCCGTTCCGATGACGGAAACCAAAAGAATTGTTATCATACTTTAAATTCCTCCCTGCATATATGGATATTTGTTTATCTATATATCCTCTTTTCTTTCTGATTCAAAATATTTTCTAGTGAAAGTATAGCATACGTTTTTATAAGTGTAAATATTCACTATCTAACCATTAAAAAAGCGGCATTGCACCGCTCATCTTAATCATCAATTCTTGGATAAAGGGAAATCAGCCAAACACCACATAAACCAATTAAAACATAAACGGTTCTTGTAAGTATTGTATGAATACCAAACAGTGTCGTTACAATATTGAAGTCAAACAACCCTACCAAGCCCCAATTCAGTGCTCCTACAATAACAAGTGTTAAGGCAATATAGTGTATATATTTCATAACAATCCTCCTTAACAGTTAGTATAGGACAAAATCAATTTATTTATACACAAAATTTTAATGATGTTACGTGCTTTTATATTGTTTTTTACACCTTCTCCAATAATACAGAATCCCATATATATCCGCAAGTACCCAACCGATCGGAACTGCCAACCAAATACCCGAAACATTTAATGCCGTAGCAGACAACACATAAGCTAATAATACACGTGTACCTAAGGATAATATCGTCAGTATAACAGACATTTGCGGCAGTTCAATCGCTCGATAATAGCCATACAGCAGAAACAACAAACCGATACCGAAATAAAAGCTAGCCTCTATGCGTAAATAATGCACCCCTGCCGCAACGATTTTTGTTTCCGCTGCTGCTACAAAAATACAAATCAATTCCTTTGCAAACGTACATACCAATATACTGATGATTGTCGTAAAGCAAAACACTGCTATCAATGAGCTGTGGATTCCTTTTTGAATGCGCTCTTTTTTTCCTGCTCCATAGTTTTGAGCAATAAAAGTAGAAAAAGCATTACCATAATCCTGCACCGGCATATAGGCAAAGGAATCAATTTTCACACCTGCCGCAAAAGCTGCCATAATTACCGTTCCAAAGCTATTAACAAGACCTTGTACTGCTAAAATGCCTAAGTTCATCACTGACTGCTGAAGGCAAGTGTAAAAAGAAAAGCTGCCTAGCTTATACATGATTTGCTTATTCCAACACCGATGCTGTTTTTGAATATGCAATTCTTTGCGATATATTAGAAAGTAAAGCATGATACCGATGCCGGATACATATTGTGATAAAACCGTTGCAATGGCAGCGCCTTCCACACCCCAAGCAAAGACGAGCACAAAAAGCAAATCTAAAAGAATATTTAAGATTGCTGAAATTGCTAAAAAAAGCAGTGGTGCCATGGAATTTCCAACTGCACGTAATAAATTCGCAAAATAATTGTATAAAAAGGTAGCACTCATACCGGCAAATATCCATAATAAATAAGACTGCATCATGGAGTATATTTCACTTGGTATATGCAAAAGCATCATAATTTCATCAACAAACAGATAGACAAGCAGATTCAAAATAAGTGATACTGCACCAATCAATAAAAAGGATAAGAAAAAACTGTTTTTTAATTCATCTATTGCTTTTCTTCCATATAAAATAGAAAAATACGCACTGCTTCCCATACATAAACCTAAAATAATAGAGGTTAAAAAAACCATTAGTGTATAAGACGAACCGACTGCCGCCAATGCATTCGCACCTAAAAAACGTCCAACAATCAACGTATCGGCAATATTATAAAATTGTTGAAGCAAATTTCCTAGCATCAGCGGAAAAGCAAACATCAATAAGCGTTTGTTAATCTTTCCTTGTGTTAAATCTAACTGCACCTTTATCCCTCATTTATACAGCAATATCTTAACAAAATCGGCACTGCTTCACAATCCTTTTTTCTTTGGCATGGAAAAAGGCAGAATGTTCTTTCCTGCCTGATGTTCGTGTTATAAGCTATGTTTTGCCTCTGTTAAATGCGGTACGGTAATGTTCGGACTTTTTAAAATCAATGCAATGGAGCTAATCGTAAATTGTGCAATCGGATAGGCTGCCCAAATACCCGTTACTCCGAATAAGGAAGAAAAGGTAATCAAGAAGAATGGAAGAATCACACATGGCTCAATATATACTAAGAAACTGGAATTATACGATTTTTGTGTCGCATAAAAAATAGCGGAAGTCAAACGTGTGATACCGATTGCCGGAAATGCCAAGGCTGTAATCAAAAGTGCCATACGACATTCTTCATACAAGCCGGCATCAATACCAAACAAATAAGCGAGTGGCTTTACAAAAAGAAAGACGCTTACACATAGCAATAAAGAGCATACTATTGATAGGAAAAAGGATTTATGATACAGATAATGAATCTCTGCTTCTTTTTTCGCCCCAAAATAAAAGCTGAATAAAGGCTGAACTCCATCACCGATCCCTTGCAATAATAATTGTGCACTTGCCAACACATACGTAACGATGGAATAGATCGTAACGGCATCGTTGCCTCCATATTTCAATGCAATCCAATTTGTAATAATAATGACAACACAAGGTACTAATGTTTGTCCGAAAGGAGAGATTCCGGATATTACCATCTTTTTGATATGTTTTAAGGAAGGCCGAAAAAAGTTTAGTTTCATCGTTTTTAAGCGAACTATCCATAGTACCAGCATACTTGATAAAGCCACGATTCCCTGTGCGATGATCGTTGCTAAGCCTGCCCCAAGCAAGCCCATATCAAAACGAAATACAAAGAAATAATCAAGGATAATATTGGTAATCAGTCCCATGCTCATACAAATTGTCGCTGCTCTGGTATAACCGTCATTTCGTAACAATGGATTGGTTCCATTTCCGATAACCGGTAAAATTCCGCCAAGCAGGATCACAATGATATAATCTCTCGCTCCTGCAAATAAGCTGCCTTTTGCACCTAGAATATGTAACAGCGGTTCATGCACTGCCAAAAAGAAACAAGGCAAGCCAATTCCTGCCACAACCAATAAAAAAAGTGTATTTCCGAAATATTTGTTGGCATCGGCATTATCCTCTGCCCCCTTGGCACAGGACATACGAATCGCTCCACCGATTCCGACACCGATTGCCGTTGCATTCAAAACCACTTGAATAGGATACGCAATGTTAATCGCCGCCAAAGCCTCACTACCTACTGCATTTCCCACAAACAAGCCGTCAATAATGGAATAAAAACCACTTAGAAGCATTGCCAGCATTGATGGAATTACATAGCTCCAAAACTTTTTTGATATTACCTTACGTTCCATATTTCTACCTCCAACGAAGGATAGTATAAACCTTTGTCTAAGACCAAGGTCAAGAAGGTTTTTAAAAAAACACAGTATTTCTACTGTGCTAAGGGAATATAAAGCTCTGCATAATAGTTTTCTTTATCATAATAGAAGGTAAATGGTATCTCGCGTACAAACACCGTATTCGATAGCTTAAGATGGTGTTTTTCTCCATAAACAGTCATATAGTCCAACACACCCGGTGGTATTTCTCCATGCACCATCTTTATACGCATATATACACATTTTCCGTTTTCCAAGCGTTTGCGCTCCGCACTTTCCAAAGCAAGATCCTTTAATACATCGGATTCCAAGGTAACGTATGTCTTTTGCGGCTGCATATCCTTTATGTGATAGGTACGAAAAATCGAACAAAGCACAAATTCATCGGCACTGATTTGCTTGATTTCATGTTGAAAAAAGGATTCCTTGCTTTCTCCTTCAAAAAGCACCAACGATTTGGGAAATTGCTTTAATTCGCAGGTATGGCTTTGCTGCTCGGTTGAAGAATAAAAGGACTTTATATAAATCAGCTTTTTCAACAGCTGTTGCTCATACCATATTTTCCGTCTTGTTTCCTCTACCTTTTTATCTAACAAACTTAACACATGCGTCGGATTCAGCGAAGAAGCCATCTCGCAAATATCCTTCATCGGTATATCCAAATGACGATAATAAATAATATCCAAAAGTTCTAACACATTATCCAAATGATACATACGATAGTGATTATGCGGGTGAAGTTTCGGGTGCACCAATCCTTTCTTTTCATAGAAACGAATCGCATCTGTTGTTAAGCCTAATAGCTTTCCTATTTCAGAAATCGTATAATAAGTTTTCATAACAGCCTCCAAAATATTGCTTCATGATCTATCGCCAGCATCACATATATCCATATTTATCCTATATTTCTACTATTTTGCTACCAGCATAGCTTTTTTTCCTCTGCAAAAGATGGCAGTACTGCCAACTATTAACTAAAATACTTCTGCATACAAGTTCTTTAACATTACCATGAAATGAATGTAATCAACATAATTAAAATGAGCTTAATCTTCTTCTAAAACCATTATCTCGGATATTTTTAGCTTGCGATGAAGATTTATTCTGCTTTGTTTATTTACAGCCTTTTCCTTAGCTTCTTTTATTTCAATTCCTGATACTGTTATTCTCCGCAATACTATTTTCCTTTTGTAAAATAAGCTCTATACTTTTATCCAAAATTTTCTTTTTTCTTTCATTCAACATAACTTTATAAAAATCTTTTTCTAATTGAGATAACGAATCGGTATTATCAACAATCGTTTCGATTTTTTTCATATCGATTTTTGGTACTACTCTAAATAGTGCCTTGGTACATTCTTTATACTCATTAGAACTAATAAAATCAAAATAATTGATTTTCGTTTCGTTAATTTTTAATGCCGAATTGGGAAAAACAAAAATTCTTGCATTTCTTTGAACTTCATCTGTCAAAACCTCTTTCATTACTTCTTCAGTTGCTTGCGGATAAAGACAGCTTCCACAGTCATATATTGGTGAAATTTCGACTATCGCATTACTTTCATCAATCAAAAATCCCCAATTACCATTATGTCTATCGAAATTCCCTAAAAAAGCATCACCGATAAACATATCCCAAAAGTACTCTCTTAAGCTAATCGGATCAAAAATTTCCTGTTCCTCAATAGTAGTTAATATAGATAATAATTCGACACCATATCCACTTTCCGGCGATTCCATTACTCCGTTTTTAAGTTCAGCAAATTTAACTAATTTTTTATTGTTTATTTCAAAGTCTTTGCATAAAACACATAGCTTATCTTTTCCATTTATAGTATATATACCTAATTGAGTTTCTTGTGCGTTAAATCCCATGCTTGCAAAAATCTTACTTCCCAAATCTTCCGAAATACACCCATTCGTATATTTGGAAGGCGGAGTCTTTAACATATATTTAATATTATTTTCATCAATTAAACATATTTTTTTGCCATTGTTACCATCATAATATTTAAATTTATTTACACGATAATTATTAAAATCTTTCATTTCATCGCCCCTATTCATATTGTAAATATTTATTTCGCAGGTGATCTGCCTGCTTTTTCGTGATCATTCCGTCCCAAAAAGCACTATTGATCGAACCATATACTTCATCTAACATACAGTCTAATAAAGAATCATTGTTTTTGATTCCTGACAATAATTGTTGAATATCATTTTCCAAATATAAAGGAAGTTCTATATCATACATATCTTTGATGAAAATTTCAGGAAAAAAGTCCCCAATCCATGTTTTAATTAAATCTTTGTTTTCTTTCATCAAGCTCACTTCCTTTCTTTATTTATATTATATCAAACTTCCAACAAAAGACGTACACCTTACACTTCTACCATACAAACCTCCGATACCTCTTGATGAAACAATACTGTTCTTTGAAATTAAGGCAGATAGGTAATAACATACTTTTATTATACTTCTATATTGATTACACCGATATATTGTTTCTAATACAAATGCTTTACCATATATCTGATCATACGATACCGCCTGTTTCCGTTTATATTCCATAGTATATCACAAATCATCATAACAAACATAATCGTTGTTCTTTCTTCAAAATCAATGTTCCATAAAGCATGAAATTCTGTATATATTTAAAAATTCGTTCACGATTGGAAGAGCAGTATTCCCAAATTTTATCAATTTTAAAATACATGTCATACCCTACGTCAATGGTTCTTTTCCTTTATTTTTTAGATTTACTTAATAAGCAAAAACGCTCTTATTTAGAGCGTTTAAAGTCATTTTATCATAAAATGGTGGAGGTGAGGGGAGTTGAACCCCTGTCCAGAAACAGTCCCACGTATAGATGTCTACAGTTTAGTCCATGTCAGCTACTCATTTGGTAATCACGGACAACTCCAAATGAGGTGTCTAATAAGATTTTCGTGAAGTATAGCTTAGACAATATACTCCCTTATCCTCTGTGTCTTAAGCGTGCGTATGTCCGATCAGAGAAGCAAGGGACATAGCCGGCTGCGAACCTATGTCGGTTAATTAGGCAGCGAAAGCTACACTCTGGTTTGCACCAAAGATGTTAGCAAATTTAGTTTTTCCGTTTAATTTCATTGGTTATTACGTAACCACTCGACTGCAATCTATACCAAACATATCCCTGTCGAAACCAGTACACCCCCAATTTAGACAACACTTGTAGTTTACCACAACTTGCAGTAAACTACAAATGCTAATAACGATTTTTCATAGCTTTTTCGATTTCACGCTTGGCATCTTTTTCCTTTTGTGCATTGCGCTTATCATGCAGATCCTTCCCCTTCGCCAATGCAATCTCCATCTTTGCCAATCCTTTTTCCAAATAAACAGAAATAGGAATAATTGTATAGCCCTTCAGTTTTACCTTTTGTTCAAGCTTTAGAATTTCATTTTTATGCAACAGCAGCTTACGTATTCTTGTTTCATCATGATTAAAGCGATTTCCAAATGCATAAGCCGTAATGTGCATTTCCTTCACAAAGGCTTCATGATTGCGAAAGCTGATGTATGCGTCCTTTAGCTGTACATGACCTTGACGCAATGCCTTGATTTCCGTTCCTTGAAGCTGTATTCCGGCTTCAAAACGATCCTCTAAAAAATACTCATGTGATGCCTTGCGATTGAAGGCTATAACCTTTCTAGCAGACATGGCTACCTCCTCTTTCTTAATATACGATTTTTACCTTATCATTCATGATACTGTTTACACGTTCTATAAAATATTCCCGTGTTACATTTTGCCCTTCGGCCATAAGCGTATGCGTTGCGGCAAGCTCATTGGTATAATCCTTCAAGGCATACGTTCCATAGCGTTGATAGCCATCGGTGATATAGGTTATTGTAGGCCAAAATTCAACATCTTTAAAGGACACCTCATCTTTGGTTTTATTATATACCACCTTAAAACGTGCCATACCGCCAAGCATGCGGTCGCTTTGATCTTGGGCAGATAAAAAATTTCCTAAGGAATATATAACCAAGGTTTGATTTCCTTGTCTACCGGTCAAAAAATCCATCGGCTGAATCACATGTGGGTGCTCTCCGATAATCACATCGACACCTAAATCGCTCAAGAATTGCGCTAATTCCTGCTGTTCCTCACTTGGAGTAAACGAATATTCCTCACCCCAATGCATGCTTACCGCAATGATATCGCTGTCTTTTTCCAAACGCTTAACATCAGCAGCTATCTTTTCCTTATCAATCAGATCCACAAGATATTCCTTACCTTCCGGTAACACATAACCATTCAAGCCATACGTATAGCCTAGAATACCTACACGAACACCGTTCTTTTCGATGACGGTATTTTGTTGCGCTTCTTCAAGAGAAGCATGTGTACCCGTTGTAGCAATATCGGGGTAATTCGTTTTTAGATATTGCAGCTGATTTAAGATGCCCTGTTCTCCGGCATCTAAGGAATGATTACTGCTGGTTGCCAACCAATTAAAACCTGCACTTGCTGCCCCATCTAAAACCTCATAAGGACCGTTAAAGGAGGGATAATGGCTTAAACCAAGCTCTCTTCCTCCACATATCGTTTCTTGATTCAGGTAAGATATATCAGCATCTTGTGTTAAATAATTGGTTGCTTCATACATATAGGTAAAATCGTTGTTGTATGTAAACAAAGCTCCGTGAATAAGATTGTCCCCTACCGCACTAAAACTTACCTCCGCAACAATATCCGGCTTTTCTTCTTTCTTTTTTTCTTCCTTTTGTTCAGGCTTGCTTTTTGCACCGCAAGCACATAAAAGCAGCACTGACACTATGATCCATAGCTTTTTCATACTTTCCCTCGTCTATGTTTTTTCTTTTTCTTAACGACCAATTCAAAATCAATTTCACGCTTGAAGCGATTTGCCGCAACACATACTACACGTACACGCTGTCCCATGCGATACACATTCGCACTGTGTTCCCCGATCAAGCACTTTGTTTCGTCATCATAATGATAATAGTCATCATCAATGGTTGAAATATGAACAAGTCCTTCTACGGTATTGGCAAGCTCCACAAACAGACCAAATCGAGTAATACCGCTAATCACCCCATCATACTGCCTACCGATGCGTCCTTCCATATATTCCGCCTTTTTCATATCTTCCACTGCCCGCTCTGCATCAATCGCATTGCGTTCACGCTCACTTGCCTGATATGCAGCATCTTCTATCCATTGCTCATCTCTTGCCATCTTTTCACTATCCTGTAAACCTTCAAAGAAATACTTTCTCAGCATTCGATGAACGACCAAATCCGGATAGCGTCGAATCGGTGATGTAAAATGCAAATAGTTTTTTAACGCTAAACCGAAATGTCCGATACAACGACGATCATAGCGTGCCTTTTGCATACTGCGAAGCATAAAGGTAGATAGTACACTGTAATTATCCTCTCCCTTAGCCTCCTTCAACATGGCTTGCAGTTGGGCAGGATACACATTTTGAATTCCTCCGGTAAATGTATAACCGAGGGTTTTCGCAATGCGCGCAAATTCACGTATCCGCTTAGGCTCCGGCTGCTCGTGGATACGAAACATGGAAGGAATCTCCAACCAGCGAACATGTGCTGCGACCGTTTCGTTGGCTGCAATCATAAAGTCCTCAATGATACGCTCTGCCTCTTTTCGTTCACGTAAAACGATATCTACCGGCTTTCCTTTCTCATTCACAAGAATTTTAGCCTCATTCGTATCAAAATCAATCGCTCCAAGCTTCTCTCTACGCTTACGAATAATACCGGAAAGCACCTTCATATCCAAGCACATCTTTAACAAATGCGGATATTGCTTCTGGACTTGCTCATCTCCTTCCAAAATCGCATTAACTGCCGTATAGGTCATGCGTTCATCGGAATTGATGACTGATGGATAAATTTGATAATCAATTACTGTTCCTTTGCGGTTGATTTCCATCATACAGGTCAGAGTGCAACGATCGACCTTAGGATTGAGCGAACAAATACCATTGCTTAAAGCATGGGGCAACATCGGCACTACGCGATCCACCACATACACACTCGTTCCACGAGCATACGCTTCTTTATCCAAAGCACTTCCTGCCGTTACATAATGAGAAACATCGGCGATATGCACATATAAACGATACCCCTGTTCTGTTTTCTCAATAGAAATGGCATCATCTAAATCACGCGCATCTTCCCCATCAATCGTAATGGTTAAAAGCTTCCGCAGATCTTTGCGATTCGCATATTCCTTGGACTGTAACGCTTCGGGAATTTGCATTACCTCCTCCATAACTTCACGTGGAAATTCCGGAGTAATATCCTTTTCTAACAAAATAGATAAAATATCAATACCGGGGTCGTATTTATAACCGATTTCTTTTTCAATATGACACTTTAATGTACTGCCATAGCTGTCAATATGCACAAGCACCTTAGAATCATGAACCAAATGAAAATCATCATAATTGGTAATCTTAAACGGGCGATTGTATATATCCGCATCTGGTAAAAAATACTTTCTTCCTTCCCGCATTTTCACGACACCGACAACATTATTGATATTATGCTTAATAACCTCAACGATTTCTCCTTCACGAGATCCGTCATTATTTGTCCAACTTCGTGCATAAACCTCGTCTTGATCCAAAGCAAAACGCAGTTTATCAGGGGCAACATAAAAGCTTCCCTCATCATATTCCACAAAACCAAATCCCTTTGGATTTACACGCAGCTTTCCTACCACATAGCCCAATTGTTTACTGAAAAAATAACGCTCCCTTTTATCCCTTGCTAAAATATGCTCTGCCTCCAAAGCATTCAGCTCCTTCATCATTTCCACAAACAAGGCATGCTCCTCTTTATGCAATGTATGGCTTAGCTGTTCAACATTCATTCCTTTATAATCACTTTTTTCGATAAGTGCAAGCAGTTCCTCGCGCATCTTCATATCTATGCCCTCCTTCCTTATCATCTATTCTTATTATACCACTATCTTTGCTCCTCATGAGAGAAGCATAAACATCTTTTCAAAAGAAAAAGACCTTGCGGTCTTTTAATCTAAAATACGAACGATAATTACAAGCGCGAAGAATGCAATACCTGTAACAAGAGTAATATTGGACATCATTTTTTCTGCCCCTCGCTCTTTTACATTGGCAAATAGATTCAAGCCTTCGCCAGCACCGAATGCACTGCCCAGTCCATCGGATTTTCCGCTTTGTAATAAGGAAAGTATGATCAATATGACCGCTGTCAGCATCAACAAAATCTCTAAAAAGCTCATATTATCCTCCTTCCTGCGTGTTATCACTTTAAACATTATAGCAAATCCTTTTTTAAAATTCAATTATATTTCGCATATTTCCGAGTTAACCGTTAAAACATAGAATATTTCCACTCTACACTCTCCTTTTATACTATCTCTTGATCATAAACCGCTTAGAAGCATATGTCTCTTACCGATCGTCTTTCTTGTAAACATGTAAACATGCCATATCGTTTTCAATTTTGTGCCTTTTCATGCTATACTATACCATACAAAGAAACGGAGGAATTTCTATGTTTGATCGTATTCGATACAAAGCTTTGGCAAAAGAGCGACTTACACATCACTGGTCGTATCTTGCAGGTTTGACCTTAATTGTCCTTTTACTGAGCAGTGTTTCTATGCTTTTTAGCTGGATTCCGCTTATCGGTATCATTATTTCTATCTTTATCGCCGCTCCTTTAAGCATGTCATTAAATATGATTGTGAAGAAGTTGTTTTTAAAGGAAGATATTGCGGTAAACAGTGTGCTTGAAGGCTTTTCATTATTCGGAAAAACCATTGCTTTAGAGCTTTGGATAACCTTGTTTATCATGCTATGGTCGCTCTTATTGATTGTTCCTGGAATTATCAAAAGTTACAGCTATCGTCTTGCATTTTACTGTCTGATGGACGATCCAAACTTATCTCCAAAAGAGGCAATTCAAAAAAGTATGCGCTTGACAGTAGGTCATAAGCTTGATTTCTTTGTCCTAGATTTATCTTGGATCGGTTGGGCATTTGCCGCTACCTTCACTTGTGGTATCGGAAGCTTGTTCCTTATTCCATACACAAGGCTAACCGATTATATCGCTTACCGTGCCATCAGTGAACAAAGTCTTGATCTTAGTGAAGAAGAAACTTTTGATAAAGAAACCTATACCTTATAAGCAATCTAAAAAGTTTTGTCTGTAAAATGCGGACAAAGCTTTTTTATTCTTAAATACTTGACTTTTTCAATTTCCTACTGTGCTTCCTTTTTCAAAAAAAGCGCATTGCCTAAAAGTACCATTCCTATGGATAGCACAAGCCAAACCACCACAGAAACAACTAAGCGTACTACTAAAACAGAAAGATGATGTTCCTTTTGCCACTGATTATCAAATGTATAAAACACACCGTTCATTTCTACACCATATTGCTTACAAATAGGAGCAAGGTAGCTTCTTGCCTGCTCACTGAGTCCTACCTTTTGACCAATCGGCAGTTTGATGCTATCTCCATTGCTTATAGCTGATGCTTCGATTTCCGATAGCTGTGCTAAAATATAGCTATGATCCGAAAGCTCTAAAAGATAATAGCGATTATAATCAATTCCCATAGTAAAAGCGGAACGAATGACCTCTGCTTTGCGACTGCCGGTTGTCGTTCTTCCCTTATAGGTTTTGGTTCGGTAATGCTTTACCCATGGCTTCAAGCTATAAACATCTGTCGAAATGATCCCAATCGGTTCTGCCGTTCTATAATCTCTTTCTCCGTTTATTTGTGTAAAATCTGCCGCACTCTTTAAGCTTGCAATATCTTCACCGGCAGGATATCCGGTAAAATTCTTTTCCGGGTGATCCTCAATATCACGCATCGTAACAGTCGATTGATCCTTTGGAAACAACCCTTCCGCATTCCAATTCACAAACCATAAAAACGCACATGCCAATGAAATAAGAGCACTCCCGAATAAAATAATCTGCTTTTTATTCATCGTACATACCCCTTCTATCTCTTTCGTTTTCGTTCTGTTTACTATATTGATAAGCTTTTTATATCAAAATTATCTTTTTCAACATCTATTTCTACTAATTTTCCACTAGTTTGCTCCTACGCTTTTTTAATCTCCAAAAAATCCATAAGCAAATCAAATAGCCTATCGGCAGTACAATCATACAAGCATAACGATACACCTGTCTTTTTACATACGTATCAACACTTAATTCTTCCTCCACAACGATATATTCCTCACTAGACTTCCTTGTAAATACCCTTTTCTTCACCTGTTTTTTGGCTTGTAGGATTCGATTCGCATCAGCCTTGCTGTTACCGGTTTCCACCTTCCATTGATATACACTCTTTTCAAGCGTATGATAGTAAACCGCATAAATTGTTTTTGTAGGGTGAATCCGTTTATCACGTCCGGTGGAAGTATTTTCCACTGTAATTGCAGAAACACGATAAGGCGTAAATGTATAAACCCCTTCGTCCATATATTCAGAGACTTGATGAATTCCACTTATCTCCTTTATCCCTAAGCATAAAAATGCTAAAGAAACAAGGAGTCCAATAATACTAAGATAGTATATGATCTTTTGACTTTTTTTCAAATGATGATTTCCTCCTAAATAACTATATATAGAAATAAATATACATTATTATAGCATAAGCATATACTAACGTCATTTCTTTCAACTTATCTCATATAACTTCCTTTTCCTATTCAGTGTATAAAACAATCAAACAACCGATTCCTTATATTTTCTTAGCGAAAAGCATATAAAAAGCCAATGACAAAGCATTGACCTTTCATTTTACTAATGTTTATAAATGTTATAGAAGGTGGATAGTCCGTGATACTGTGCTGTTTCTCCGAGTTCTTCCTCAATACGAAGCAGCTGGTTATATTTCGCAATTCGATCCGTTCTTGACATAGATCCGGTTTTAATTTGTCCGGCATTAAACGCAACCGCGATATCGGCAATCGTAGTATCCTCGGTTTCGCCACTGCGATGTGATACGACTGCTGTATAACCATGACGTTTCGCTAGCTCCATAGCATCAAAGGTTTCTGTTAATGTACCGATCTGATTTACCTTGATAAGAATAGAGTTTGCGATATCCTTATCAATACCCTCTTGCAAAATAACAGGATTGGTAACAAACAAATCATCACCGACAAGCTGTACCTTTTTTCCAAGGCGATCACTTAGCTTCTTCCAACCGTCCCAATCACGCTCTCCTAATCCATCTTCGATAGAAATGATTGGATATTTTTCCACCAATTCCTCATACCAAGCAATCATTTCATCAGTTGTTTTAGAGCCTTGGTTGGATTTATTCAAATCGTACATTTTGGTTTCCGGATTATAAAATTCACTTGCCGCAACGTCCATGGCAATGCAAATATCCTTACGAGGTTCATAGCCTGCCGCAGTAATAGCCTCCATAATACATTTCAACGGCGCTTCATTGTCCTCTAAATTCGGCGCAAAGCCTCCTTCATCGCCCACAGCGGTTACTTGCCCTTTATCCTTTAATACCTTCTTTAAGGCATGGAAGGTTTCCGCACCCATTTGAATAGCTTCCCGAATACTTTTCGCACCGACCGGCATGATCATAAATTCTTGAAAATCAACCGAAGAATCGGCATGACTTCCGCCATTGAGCACATTCATCATCGGCACCGGCAGTGTTTTAGCGTTAATACCACCTAAGTAACGATAAAGCGGTAAGCCATAATAAGCCGCAGCCGCATGCGCAACTGCCAATGAAATACCTAATATCGCATTTGCTCCGTACTTTGATTTATCCTTTGTTCCATCAGCCTCTATCAATGCTTGATCAATCGCTGCTTGATTGGTAACGTCCATTCCCAACACTACATCAATCAAAATATTATTCACATTTTCTACAGCCTGTAAAACACCTTTTCCAAGATAACGCTTAGCATCGTTATCTCGAAGTTCCAGGGCTTCTCTTTCACCCGTAGAGGCACCGCTTGGTACCATCGCACGACCCACAAAGCCGCTTGCTGTTTCTACTTCTACTTCAATGGTTGGATTTCCACGAGAATCCAATATTTCTCTTGCGTGGACATTCGTAATGATTGACATTTTATTTGCCTCCTTTTTTATATGCTCAGTATAGCATTTTCCCACTTAAATACAAAGGCAGATGCTTTTTAAATAAGCTCACGCAAATCCTCAACGATTCGATTTGGATAAATCTGCAATCGTTCTACATCTTCTTTGGAATGCACGCCACTGGTAACCATGATGCTTTCTACTCCATTATCAACCCCTAATAAAATATCGGTTTCCAGATTATCTCCCAAAAGGATACAATCCTCCTTTTTTAACCCGAAATACTTTAAAGCTTCCTCTAAAATAGGGGCATACGGCTTACCAATTTTAGGTGAAGGCTTTCCTATCGCATATTCAAACATCGCAACGATCGAACCGTTACCGACATTAAAACCACCCGGTTTTGCTAATAGGCGATCATTGTTTGTTCCGATCAGCTGCGCTCCATGCAAAAGATGATCCAAGGCTTTGGAATACTTTTCATAAGTACCTTCCACATCTAATCCGACAAACACAAAATCAGCTTGCTCCTCACATAAGGTAAAGCCACAGCTTAACAAGGCTTCCTTTAAACCATCTTGTCCTATGTAATAGGCTTTATTCCCTTCATAATGCGCTGCGGCATAACGAGCGGCAGCCATGGCTGAAGTAAAAAAGTGTTTCTCCTCAATACCGGTGAATCCCATATTTACCATATGCTCCACATTTTGTGCCAGTGTTCGTTTGGCATTGTTTGTCAAAAAAACAAAGGGCTGCTTACGTGCAAGCAGTGCATCAATAAATTCCTTAGCGCCCGGAATAATTTGCGAACCACGATACATCGTACCATCTAAATCAATTAAATATGTTTTCATGTTTTCCCTACTTTCCATATTTATCATATAGAAAGTTCAAAATTTGTCAAGATTTGCGCGGCTTGGACTTTTTCTTTTTCGGCTGTAACAAAAAAATTCCTAATAAGATAAACAGCAAGGGCCAATTATCCATGAAAAAAAGCAAACATTGTTCAATGGCTAAATCTATTCTCATATCCGGCTTCCACAGCAACAAAAGACCGCTGATCAAGAAAATCACACCTGCCCTATATTTCATTTTTCCACTTCCCGACCTTATTATAAAAAAAAGACACGACAAATTTTGTCGCATCTTAGCTTATTTACTAAAGCTCTACTTTTTCTAAATCGCCATACGGAATTTCCGTTGGAGTTTCGCGCCCAAACAAAATCGTTAATACAACCGCTGTCTGTTCATCATCATGAAGTTCCTCTACAGTACCTTCAACATTCGCAAATGCACCGCTGAGAATACGTACACGATCACCAACCTCGAAATCAACCTGTACCTTACGCTCACTCATACCCAAGCGACGCAAGATATTTTCCATTTCTTCCTCGGCAACCGGGAACGGTTTTGCTCCACCACCACTGGAACCGATAAATCCGGTAACTCCCGGAGTGTTTCGTACAATGTACCATGCTTCATCTGTCATGATCATTTCCACAAACAAATATCCGCTAAATAGATTTTTAGTTTTTTCAACCTCTTTACCGTTTTTATATTCAATTTCTTTTTCTTCCGCAACGATAATACGGAATAGCTTATCTTGAAGCCCCATTGTTTCGATACGACGTTCAAGATTTTCTCTTACACGATTTTCATGTCCGGCATATGTATTGACAACGTACCACTGTTTTTGATTTTCCTGTTCCATACAATACCCCTCCTACACTCCGATAACACTCAAGAAAGCAGATACAACGACCTGGCAAAGAAAGAAGAAAATGCCTAGGAATAAAACAAAACCAAAGACAATCATGCTATCCTTCATAAGCTGCTTAGGTGTTGGCCACTCAATTTTACGTATTTCACTAACAATCCCACCGATACTAAACCATTTCATAACATAACCTCCTTATTTTGTTTCCTTATGAATTGTATGCTTCCCGCATTTCTTACAAAACTTCCGAAGCTCAATGCGTTCATTATGCGTTTTCTTGTTTTTTGTTGTTGTATAGTTTCTAGAAAGACATTCGGTGCAAGTCAAAATCACTTTATCGCCCATAAAAAAAACACCTCTTTCTGACCTATTAACTTTATCATAAACTAACCCTTTCGTCAATTCATCTTGATTTCTTTTGTGCATTTCTTATTTTACGTATCGTACGTGCAACAATATATTCACTGATTTTTAAATCCGTTGCGATTTCCGCATACGTATATCCGTTTTTACGCAGTTCGACTATCTTTTTTTCAAAAGCATTAAGATGCTCCATCGCTTCTTCGATACGCAATAAAACAGACTTGCTAATGGTTTCGTTTTTACTGCTATTTGTTGTATATTGTCCTTCTCCATCACATATAAGATTATCATAAACACTGCCATATCCCTGCGTCATCAAAATTTGCTTATTCACACGTAAGTAATCAATCAGTGCACGACGAAGGATATTTTGATAAAAGGAAGCAAAGCTAACCAGCTTGTCCTCACGATAACATTGAATTGCTTGCAGCATTTTCATTGCCGCAAGCTGACGAAAATCGTCTTTGTTATTGTATGCAATATCATGTCTGATAAAATGAAAGATCAAATGACGACTGCATTCATCATAACGCTGTAAAAGCTGTGAGAATGCAGCATCATCTCCTTGTCGAATCATATAAATTAACTCATAATCACTGATTTCTGTCATAATTCCTCCCATACGATAGGGAGTAAGTGTTATAACGGATTTCTTTGAGCATATATTTGATACAATAAAACAGCACATGCTACGGAAGCATTTAAACTCGATACGCTGCCTTCCATTGGCAAACGAACGAAAAAGTCGCAGTTCTTTTTCACTAGCGGACTAATCCCAAAGCCTTCACTGCCAACCACAAGAACAAGGGGCATATCATAGCTTGCTTGGCGGTAATCCTGAGAATTATCAAAATCTGCACCGGCTACCCAAAAGCCTTCCTTTTTTAAGCCCTTTAAGGTTTGCGCAAGATTGGTAACTACCGCAACCTTAACCGTATCAATCGCACCGGTTGATACCTTTGCGACCGTTGGTGTCAGCTTTACACCACGATGCTTGCCGATGATGACTCCATCAACTCCCACACAATCGCAGGTACGAAGAATAGCACCTAAATTATGTGGGTCCTCCAATTCATCAAGCATAACAAAGAGCGGTGTTTTTCCCTTTGGCACACCTGCGACTAATTCTTCTATCGTGTATGTCTTATAGTCATCAATTTTAGCCGCAATTCCTTGATGATTGCTGCCGGAAAACATCGTATCCATTTTTTTGCGGCTATTTACCTTACAAGGAATTTTCCTTTTGCGGATTTCCTGCTCCAACTCTTTATCATGGAAGCCATCAGATAAAATAATCTCATAAACTTTCTTTTTATCCGCTAACAATGCTTTTACAACATTTTTTCCATATACATATTGCGTCATCGTTTTTCTCCTATTGCTTCAATCGCATGCCACAGCTCCATTAAGCGTTCCTCTTGCTTCATTAAATACAAGTAACCGAAAACAGCCTCTAAGCC